>Ga0209454_1001291_pt1 | contig 15348 bp, 4 predicted proteins | sample WorMetHERISLAND1_2_FD_187400 | JGI IMG/M metagenome (GOLD analysis project Ga0209454, IMG submission 187400) | Marine gutless worms symbiont microbial communities from Max Planck institute for Marine Microbiology, Germany - Olavius geniculatus... | ecosystem: Host-associated > Annelida >...
GCGTTCACCTCTGTCGGGTGGCAGGTAACACTGTGTGATCCCATATGACAAGTGACGCTCCGTAGCTCTGAGATGGGTTCGCTCATTAGGAGCTATATGTGACCTTTAACCTTTAACCTTTAAGTTTATTTAATTTCAATTCAACTGTATGGTCTTAAGACAATAGCATTAAACTAACTAAATGTACTAGTTAAAACATTTTATTTAGTGTATTTTGACTAACTAAGTAAACTCCATCACTATGACTTATTAGGCCTAATTCGTTTCTGTGGTCCCAAAAGTGCTTCACAAAGCTTTTCATGGGATTTTCAATGCACGTTTTTTAAAATAAAAAACGTTGAGCAAAATAAAAAAAAACGTTATAAACGTTTAAAACGTAGCAAGAATAAAAAAACGTAAAAACGTTTTTTACATCTATGATTAGTACATATTTTGTTTAGTGAAAAACAGAATGCCGTTGTTCTGGAGACGGTTTGAAGTGCAGTATACAGAAGCACAACGGACATGAAAAAGCAATAATAAAGCCTTCATGTTAAACTATTGATGTTTTAGGTTTGTTTTTTAATTGGCTTTAAATTAAGGAATTTTTATAGGTTTATTCGGTTTGTTTGCAATACGTAAGTGCATTTCTTTAAAATACGTCACAAAAACTGTAAAAAAACGACAATGTCTGACTAAACGCTGTAAAAAGAGACATCTTTGACGTCGACGATGATACAAAATACGATGCAACCAATCACAAAAAAATGCTCAAGTAGTTTTACGTGCTAATAAACTCGTCTCATATCAATTCGGTGTAGAGGGTGAACCAAAAAGTAAGCTTCAAACTTTTGTTTATGTTCTCGCCAAATATTGACTGATAAATACAATTGATCAATCAATCAACTGTCAAATTTTTTTCACCAGTACATTCTGTAAAAAATCTGCGGTTATAACCTTACTCCGCAATTGCGTCGTTACACTACCTCGTGGAGTACCAATTTTCTTGAATTACTAATGAAAGTTAATAGTAGCCTACGCAAATACTTATAAAACAGTTTTATTACTTACTGCCGGATTTGAATTAAATTATGTCTAATAAACCAAATTTTTTGTACTACTGCGTTCGTTGAAAAAAAAACGCAAAGAATCTCTTGATACCGTTTCAAACGCTTGACTCTGCAGTCGTTATTTGTTTTTTGACCGACAATTACTTTGTATGATATGAATGACAAATCAGCCAAATTATTTTTCACTATGCGTCATGGGGACCGTCTTGTTTTTTTCCTGTATTTCGTTTGTGAGTTCTGGGAACGGCTTTTTGGCTACAGATTGCTATACAGACGCCCGTTACTTCGCTTGAAGCCACCACTTAAGTGAATTGTCTCTTGACAAGCTGTCCGGTCCATTCCTAATCGGTCGATATATTTGGTGAGGACATGGCCCATCCTCTATAACGTTGTCGTCTCCGTGCAGTTGCCCATACGTTCATATATAAAGCGTTGCGTGTTTTTTGCACTGAAGTTTAGTTGTAGAACTCTGCCTCAGCCTCGGGTGAGACTTCGTGGCCGGACATCATTTTCGGTCTGCTGGCACGGTGGCACTGTGCCGGAACGTCGAACACTTGACTGTCCTTGACGCCCGCCTCGACGTTGACGTAACTGGACGTCGTCATCAGCGCATAGTCTGCGCCCAAACATCATATTATTTATACCCCGTTTACACGATCAAGCAAACGTCAAGCAAACATCAAGCACATGTACTCAATGTAGGCTTACACGTGCACGACGTGTGCTCTAATTGCTCGATGTTTGCTTCGTCGTGTAAATGGGGTATAACGCTCACGGGAGCGCTAAAATGGCGGACGTGGAAATAACAGACCATCAAAATTGAATGGCATAAAATAACAGGACATGAAATCGCAAGATTTGACGCACTGATATCCGGAATGCGATGCACAACGGAGTTACTTCGGATAGACATTTCACACTGATATTTCTAGGTTACGTTTCAATAACCAGATAAGCATTTTATATTGTTGTGTAACAATATACAACTCACTCTGCTGCTCTGACTTGTGTTATTACGTTGTTTTTGAAAACAAACTGCACACTGCACATAGCATTGTGATGCAATCTATTTTTTTAAATAAAATATTTTTATGCACCAATTTTATGTCCTGTAATTTCATCTCCGGCATTTTTATTCAACCGCATCACGTGCACTATTCTATCTATACGCAATGAGTAAGGTTAAGTTTCGCACCAAAGTCTTAGACTTAAGTTTTAGCAAAAGTTGCCCGTGATCAGTGTGCAGCAATAACAAAGCCGCTCTACATAAACTTCAATGTCTTCAAGTTCCTGTAAAATTGTACTATATTTTCAGCAGTTACTATGGGGAAACTTTGTTACGGACGAAACAATTTTTGTGCACAAAACAACGACAACGGTGCCTCGTGTGCCCGCGTGTCTCGGTTCTCAGTTTTGCAAAAATCGTTGCAGTTCTAACAACGCATCCTTGCTTTGGTTATCATGTTGCGTTGGAAAACGTTATTGTTTTATTTAATGCGATTATAAACATTAATAGCAAAGTCACAGAACAATATTTTTTGGCACTTAGCTCACCGCGTAAAAAATAAAGCAGTTTGTTGATAATTCATAGGGCCTTAAACTAGAATTTCAGATTAGGCCTATAGGCCTTGACAGTGCAGTAAAGCATGCTAAGTGATTAAACATGCAGGTAGTAATTAAAGGTTGAAAGACTAAAGATGGTGTTATAGCTTTCAATGAAAGCCCCTTTCGAAGTCATCTGTCACCCGACGCAGGTGAACGCGCCCTTAATGTCAGCTAGATAGGCCGGTACTCCATTTACCTACCCCGGAGGGATAGAAGGCTGAGATGACCTAGCTGGCTGGTTAAGTACCGAGATGGTTTACCTGCCCGCAGGCAGTCACCCATCTCAATACTAACCCGGTCCGGCGTAGAGTAACTTCGTCGATCGAATCAAACACGTTACCGCTTAGCCACGCCACCAACCGATTGAGCTAAGCCTGCTGATATTGCCACAAAGTGTGCTTCAGCTGTGGCACTTCATGACCTACCGTACAATTGCATGTCGTTTTATCCGCCACTAATACGCTTATCGACGAGTATATAAGCCTAGTGTAATGAAGGCAATACGTACCGTTTTCCATCTGCACAGTTTCTTCAGAGACCGGCAAATATTGCTGTAATAGAAGCAGTAGTAGTAGTTGTTGTTGTTCTTGTTGCAGTATTTCTTCAGAGACGGGCAGACACTGCTCAAGACTGACGGTTGCGCGCAGTGTCTCGTTGTGTGGACCGACCACCTTCCACATCGCCACTGCCACAACAACAACAACAGCAACTGCTACTACTACAACTACAACAACAACTACTACTAGTACTACTACTACTGGCCCACCGACCACCTTCCAGACCGCAATCGCCACGTCGCTTCTCAAACGAAACTTGCCGTCCAGTCTCGCGTCATCTGTTCGCCGCAGCATATAGCGACGAAAATTACCTGTACCTTACTTTAAACCTAGTTCTAACATAGATTACTTTTAAAAAACAGTAAAAAAACGAAAACTAGACGGTCAGCACTCGACGCACGGAGTCAATTCCGTCAATTTCCGTGTGCTTCCCCGAGTGTGGTACCATAGCCTCTAACTTTTTTTAGCCCCAAAACTACAAATTAGTTTATTTATGAAGCCACGATGCACTACTGACAGAATTTCTGTAAAAAGCTATCAATGCGTAGCTCACAAAAGACAGATCTACTAGAAAAACAAACTTAATAAAGGAAAACAATTTTCTGACAAATTTCTGACAGACCAAATTTAGGGAGTTCGTGCCCCCTCCTCTGCCACGACGTCACTGGCATTACGTGCTGTCGCGCGTAAAACGAATGATTAAAAGAGTTACAGACATATTTCACGAACAACAATAAAATGATAGTATCGGATAATTACAGCGTACTTCGTGCAGCCCTCTACTGAACACATGTGCAGCCTTAATTGGTATTTTCTTATTTTACGGCGCTATTTGCAGCAAAATTCATTCTCGCAACAGATTATCGAGGTTGGTCGCGACGATGTAGCCTAGGCCCAAATACAGCAAGCGAGTTGATTAGTTGACTCCAGTTATGTTAAACGAGGCTAAACTCCGATATCAAGGTCAAGGCCAGAAAAACAAGATCGAGGCCGAGGCCATTTGTTCAAGACTGAAGCCAAGGCTAAGATCAAAGGTAAGTAGAACTACAGAGGTGACAATGACATCGTAACCTAAAAGTTTTGTGCTATCAACACGGCCAAAGCACTACGATCGAAGCCAGGCCGAGGCCAAATGCTAAAGCCAAGGCTGAAGCCATGGTTTCGAGGCCGAAACCGAGGCCGAGGCCAAGATTTTGGCTTCGAGACTACTTTGGTTGAGTCATGCTGCAAGTGAAGCTAAATTCTGCGACACTTGGCGACAGCAAGCAAAGCGCCGTTGGCTCACTGCATGACGTCACAGTGACGTCACAGGGTTCTCTGTAAAACCTCAGCAGCAACGCCGCCCTAAGCTCAAGCGCCATGATTAATCATCCCTAACCTTACCGATCATTTGGCACGTTAGCTGTCGCCATTGAGAGAGGAAAATTGCTTTCCGGCTTAATGGATACCTGATACGTGCGCCATCTTTCACCTGTACCACAATGCATCGCGGCCGTAATGACATGCCGGCTGATGACAAACGCTTAATATCTCATCGCACTAATGAGGGACGCGTGTCAGTCAGATCGCTGGCTGGCTCCACAAACCTGGAACTAACTCGTTGTCAACAGCTATCGCCGCGTTCAAAACGTTTCAGCCTCGCGATTACTGACTGCATGCGCATTCGTTCGATTGCAGCCTCAGCGCCAGTGTCGGGCTCCGATGGCCTTCTGCTTTTAGCGCGCCTAACAGTAATTATTACAAAAATAACCTTGTATGATATGATATGATATATGACGGAATACCGGGTAAGCACATCTTGCTCATGCTTTGCAGTGCTGGTCGAATACGGCAGTTGTCGCCGTTGATGATGTACTGCAGTCCCTGCAAGCAAACAGATTGCACACAGGCAGCAATTCGTCGGTAAAATCTTGTCTAAACGCTATACAGGTATGCAGGCAAATTTTGAGCCCAAATTGGCGTCGCTGTAGTGTTATAACGAACCATAGGCCTACTACAGCTGTGCCCGCGTAAATTACGTGCGAATAAGCATAATGATGATAACCGCAATGAGGCCCAGATGTATAGGCATACATAATAACCCGTGGATAACGAGACAGACATCGGATGTATGCTTCCTACGTAAATGCACGATGTGCAATTACGGACAAAATACGATTTCAACTTGTCATTTATTTAAAAAAACAATTGTTGGCTACGTATGTCAGGTCTGCATTAGAAATTGGGCGAAGACTAATTTGCAGTGTAGGCCTACACTCCTCTCGGCAACACACGTGTAGGAACAGATTTCGATGAAATTTTACTTTTTTACGGAGCAGTAGACCGTGAAGACTGCCACAACGACCAACCACTCGGATACACACTGACTATTTGACCGGCAGCCGGTCAAATTATATGACCGGCAAAAACGAAAAATGGCAGTCGCCACCTAGCGAATGACATTAAATATAATGTAAGCGCTACTGGCTAGAATTTGCGTGAATATTAGGGTATTAAGATTAGGGTTTCGTTAGAGTTGAGGTTATTAAAATTTATGTGACAATAGAGAACACCAGAAGTTAGCGTACAACATGGGTGGTAAATTTGAGGTTGTTGCAGGTAAGCACAAAACTTGCCGACTGGTACTCCGTGATTATGCCAGGCTGCCTGCTAGGCTTGAGGTGCCAGTTGGCCGACTGGCGATCCGTAATACCGTACGTGCTACGGTTAAGGTCGCCAGTTGCTCGGCTGCCGCCGTTCCTTCGGCGACACGACGATCACCCGAGCACCGTTCACATTGCCGGAAGTTTGACCGGTCATGACGGGGCGCGTTTGACCGGTGACAAAATTTGACCGGTCATATAGCCTATAGGATATTTGACCGGTTGCCGGTCAAATATCCCGTGTCACTCAGATATGTTAGTGAAAATCCGGAAAAGGGTTCCCGGATCTTGATCCGGCACATAATTATCCAACGACTGTATTGAGTCCAGCGGAAGCACCATCCGCGGCAAAAGTTTGTGCCGTCTCAACACCGATTTTTGTTGGGTCTTACACGATGGTTACATAGCTCGCGATCGCACTTTAGGCCTAATGTTTGTTGTGCTGTAACTGTAAGCTCAAAGCGGCCGGATTGTTCTCCGGATAAAAAAACAGCGGACGATTCAAATTATCTCTACAGACCATAAGCCTATAGAGCGAAGAGCTCGTATGGCTCATTTCGGTAGCAGGTGTACGAACGCTGACTGTTGATGAAAAGTTATGCGCGGGTCTGCAATTCAGATGGGGTTAGTCGTTAAGCCGACCAGTAACCACATTCCAATAGGGATTTAATGCAACGTAAAGCAGCGGCAGCGTTAACCCGTTCGATTCGACGAGTAGGTTTATTGCGTTTGAGCTTTGCTTGCCAGCCACCCATAATGCTTTTTTATCAGCGGTTGATGTGCGAGGAATAAACATTAAATTGGTTACAGTCTAAAAATATTTCTTATTCCTGTTTCAGTTAGATATATGCAATATAAACATTTTTTTCTTATATATACGTCTTTCGTTTCTTATTCCTCAGCTTCGATATGTGTCGACTGAGCCACTGCGATCTTTTCGCGTTGTCAAAGGTCGTGAGGCCAAGGTCAAAGTCGATACGAATTTAAATGTGCGAAACATCGTGACCCCTTGCTTCTGGATGGCTTAACGAGTTTTAGCAGTAACGCAAAACGAACAACAATTACAATGTGTCCGGAAAAAGTAACCCCGTAGACATCGTACAATAAAAATATCAAATTCAAACGTATCTGAAAAAAGCAGTCATCAAATTTTAATGAGAAATGCTATTTTAGTGAAGTTATCAATTGTCGAATATTGATAACAAAATATCTCTGTTACCAGCATGGCGTTACCCCTCTGTTGATCTACATTTGCGTAACTTTAACGAACAACATTTGATTCTAACAAAATCCTACGCCAATAATGCATCAATTATTAACAATCAGAGTGCCAAATTTTAGCTAAATCTGCTGAAGCAAACAATAGCTACAACGGCTTTTGTGACGTTACCCTAAAACACATAAGTTTTATGTCTTTGTGGATAACGTTAGACACAAAAACCTAAAACGGAAGTGTTTGAGGGTAACCTCACAAAAACCGCTGTAACTATTGCTTGCTTTGGCAGATTTAACTGAAACTTGGCACTTTGATTAGGTTTTGCATTGTTGACGTAAAATGTTTTTAGAATCAGATGTTGTTTGCGGGAGTTACGCGAATGTACAATAACAGAGGGGTTTGCGTATGTAACGCCATATTGGTAACATAGATATTTTGTTATTGATATTCAAAAATTAATAACTTTGCTAAAAATTAATATCATTTGACGGTATTTGGTGGTCGCTTCAGCACTTTATTGAAAATTAATGTGCAAAATTTTATTCAAATTCGGTTAGATTCGACATTTTTATTGTACGATGTCTAGGGGGTTATTTTTTCGGACACGGTGTAAATAAGTCAAATATACTTGTAACGGTTTTAGCCAGCCGTACTTAAGTAACGGTCAAACTATTGGTACGTACGGTTGTCGTCCGTCCGTCCGTCCGTCTGTCGTCGTCTGTGACAGATCTACTGTGGCTAAACGGTGCGAGATAGGGCCTAGGTTCCTATTAATCACTAACAGGAAGTCGCATATTGGCTTTCAAATGACATATAAATCATTGTCCTTGGATGACCTTGAAGGGTCATAACGCACTATGATATGCCAATCGTGCGGTATTGTGATTAAGCGTTAAGTCAAAGGGGGTCGATGATGCTACGATCGGATAGGGCGCTAACGACTTCCTATAGGCTGTCAATAGTAACCATGTCTCCATCTGCAGCGGTTTGAGATTTTCAGTAAAGTTTCAGGCTATAAGTGGGCATATCTCGGAAACGATGAGAAATGGGACCAAGATTACTATTAGTTATTAATAGGAAGTGGCATTACGCCCTGTCAAATAAGATAAAAATCGTCGACCTTGGACGACCTTCAAGGTCACTGACAACCAGTACGGTCGGCTATTCTAGCGTCAGCTGGGCTTCTTGGTGTTCTTAGTTTCTTTAGTTGGTTGACTTTTTAGGCTGCACTGCCAATTGGTTTTTTACAGTGCGTTGGCAATGGCATAGCTTTTTATGCGAGCAGTCATCATGACCACTATCATCACGATCGTCGTCGTCGTCGTCGTCGTCGTTGGATGCTCGATTTGTTCTAGTTAACTGCCCGTCATTCTGCGCACGGCGCCGGCGGTATTTAGGGCGACTTTCTTCTACTTGACTTGCTGTTAGCTGATGGTCGTGGATTTGCCGGCTGATTGCAGCCTGTCGCTATCAGTCAAGTCAGTCATAGCCGCTGCTGCTGCTGCTGCTGCTAATGCTGGTACCATGTCACGGCAGATCGGTCTCTACTGGCGCCATCAATCACGCCAGGCTTGTACAGTGCAGACCGCACTTCTGCATCTCCCCCGAAGCCGTGCATCAATCTGCAAGACTAATTGCCCTCATTCGCTCGCCTGTAATGACCTTCCAAACGTATAGCCTACCGATAGTCGTAAAAAGACGCAACGCCATTTTTCTGCTAGTGTTCGACGAAACCGCGGTGTTTGCATGTCACAACTTGATTCGCCATTTCAGTGGTAGAAAAAAACACAATCAACTAATTAAGTACGTAAATAACAACAGCACAGTGCACACAATTCTACCGACAACTTTTTATAAAAGTGATTCTTTTAAAAATCCTATTGCGATGATGAATTTTTCTTTTTGCTCGCAACAATGGTTGAAAAATAAATTATAAAACAGCATCATATTTGGCACGGAGTTACAGCTAGTAGCATGCACGATCAAAATCTCGTCTCAATTGTTTATTTTTCCTGACTCGAACAAACAGTTCGTTGGTACCAGAAAATCTAACAAAAAGCCCAGCTGTCGCTATGATAGCCGACCGTATTGATTGTCAGTGACATTCAAGGTCATACAAGGTCGATGAGTTTTTATGTCATTTGAAAGCTAATATGCCACTTCCTATTAGTGATTAATAGTAATCTTTGCCGTATTTTTCACCGTTTCCGAGATATGGCTAGTTTTCCATTGAAAACGCACATTTTTCTACCCTCCGTCCATTCAACCCTGAATTTGAAAATGTTTATCTTGCACTAAATCGCTGAATTTTGCATGACACAGGGCTAATTACTAGTGTAATTTTTTTCCTTTAGACCTGACGTTTAGCCACAATACATCCGTTACAGACAGACAGATGACAGACGACGGACGACGGACAGATGCGACAACAATGCCAAGGACGCCGTACAGCATAGTTGTAGCGCGCCAAAAATCATTCTGTTAAAATTCTATTGCAATGATGAATTTCACATTTTGCTGCATGGCAGCAACGGCTGCAAGTAAATTTCAAAAGTAACATCGTAAGAATTTAGCACGAAGTAGGCCTACAAGCTAGTAGCCACGATCCAAATCATTCATGGATTAAACAATTTCCCCCAATTGCTTACTTCAGACTGATTCTAACAGACAGTTTGTTGTTACGTAAAATACGAAAAAAATCTTCTTGTGCAGCTATGCATATTAGGCTTATACTCAGTGTTATTTCTTTTACGCGGTGACTATTTATCCGACGGCCGGATAAATAGGCTATTTATCCGGCACACTGAAACTAAGTGTGTAACATTGGTGATGAATTTAACGCTGCTGGAGGCAAAAAACTTGCCGACTGCAGCTGTTTGTGATTTCCTAGTTTCTCGGGTCGAGGTTACCAGTTGGCCGGCTGCCGTCGTGTCTGCGAAGTGTGTTCGTCGTACCGCCTCAGTGACACAGCCTTAGCCCGTACTTACGAACACCGTTGAGTGCTCGTACGTACCGGCTAAAGCCGTCCAAGACGACCGCCAAATAAATAGCCGGCCCGGTAAGACCGGATATTTATCTGATTACCGTATGAATAGATGTTAGGCTATTGATACGGTTACCGAAAAAAATATCTTGTGTCTTTCTTGTAATCTTGTCTCATTTTAATCACTCATAACAAAAACACATTGTGCAGTGTTTGCTACGACATTAAGCCGTTTTTGCGTTGTTGTTAAAAACAACACGACACAGGTGGAAAATTGCTGTAAGGTGTTGCATAATAATTTTCCACTTCCTGGCCAGGGGACCCGAAGGATTACATATTGTAATTTTGGTTCTACGGACTACAGTTTACAATTCTTTACCAGCAATAGAAAGTCTACAGTCTGAATTAATAGAGACTATAGCGCCTTAAAAGGAACATTCTGCCAGCAGTGCTGGTGAAATTTATATGCCAAGGTCACAAAGTATAAAATTATTTTATCGAATAGCTGATGAAAGACTACGAGATTATTATAATTTGCGATGTGGCCCCACGACGTCTAAAGGTCTGATACCGGTATCATAAATCCGACACTGCAGTTCAATACACAAGCCCGTGGCTTTTTGATTATTTTCAGACAAAACATTATCAATAGAACAAAACTTACTATGTTGTAGTCGATGATGGTTTTGACGCCAGTGTCTAAGTCCTCACTGGCAAACAGTTGGTCATGAAAGTCGTAGTGGATGGCGGTGTTCGACACCACCTCTGCCACTCCAAGTCGTTGACTTGGGCTGTGGTTAGTATTAGAATTTCAATCCTAACCCTAAACCCGTTCCTGACACCATCCACGCAATGCTGAGACGTTGACTAAGACTGGAGTCAGCTCTAAAACACCAGCCCTAACCCTTAGCCGGTGTTTGATACCAGCTCTGCTACTCTATAACAATGCGGTGACTACGGCTGGGGTTAGCCCTAAAACACCAATTCCAATTTCCAACCCCAACCCGTGTTCGACACCACTTTTGCTCCTTCTAAACGTTGGCTAAGGCTGGGGTTAGTTCTAGAACCCCAATCCCATTTCAAAACGCGCGTTTTATACCATATCTTTGCTACTCCAATGCGTTGACTAAGACTGTGGTTAGCCCTTAAATCACAAACCCAACCTCAAACCCGTGTTCGACACCATTTCTGCCACTCCCAGACGCTGACCGGCTGCCAGTTGCTCGGAGGAGTCGGTCTGTCGAGTGACGTAGAACTCGCGGTCGATGCTGCGCAGCACGCCCTCCCACTGGTCGGCGGCACATCGACAACTCTCGTCGTCGACGCCCTTCTGATGACCCTCGGGCTCGTCAGGCTCCGGCTTGGGTTCGGCGCTGCGTCGAAGTTTTGCGGCAACGTTCCATCGTCGACTGAAGTCAACCGACGGCGCCGTCGACGTGACGACGAGCAACGAGATGATGTGGCACAGACACAGGAGCATCGATCCACGTCGACTCAGACCCATCGTGAATGCGGAAGAACGGTATAAGGCTACACCCAGACTCTCTCCGTGTGCAAAACGTTGCTGCGCTGCTGCTGCCTCTGGCGACAAATAAGCGACGCTAGCAAGTTAGTTGCAGTCGCAGCGGGTCGTAACAACCACTGTGGTAACAACAACTAGCCAGCGGCGCATCGCCCCAACGGCGTCTGTGTACGAGTTTTCGTGATGAAAAAAATTTCATTTTTCAATCATATTTTCAGTTTCTCTTTAATCAATCAATCAATTAAAAAATAACCACTTACAAAAATAACCAGTGGAGTACAACAAACTTAAGAGCTAAAATAAAATCTGAGGATAATGTACAAAATGTAGGCTAAAAGCTAGTCAGAGATAAAACGCTCCCTGAAACAGTAGGCCTAATGTTTTGCAGTTTCGTTTGAATGAGGGAGTGTCAGATAGGCTTAGCCACAATATATCCGTGACCCACAGACAACGGACGATGGACGACAGACAGACGACAACGAGACGCCGTACAGCATAGCTGTAGGCTGTAGCGCGCAATAAAGATAGCGGTTTGAGTGGATCTTTATAGCGACTGCATGGTTTCGACTTAGAAGCCGGCGGCGATGAACAGCAGCAGTTCTGATGAGTGGGAAATATAATCAGCAATTCCTGCGAAATTAGGCTTATACGAATGTCGTCGAATTCAAAGTACCGGTACTGACTACTGAATGATATCATGATTAACAGATGACTGATATCAACCGGCAGAATTTTTACATTTCATACATGAAATGTAAAAATGCCAACCGGCATATCGAGTACTTTCAGTCCAATCCTACATTTAAGCGGATCGTTTATTTAAAACATAGAATGTTAAACGTGTACTTGTTTTGTTTACCCTTTTTATTAGAAAGAAAAATTGTGAGTCACAGTTGTTGTGTAATGTGTTTGATTATGTTTACATAATGATAGAAGCTGCGTAAATTAGCATAACTTTGGACTTAAGATCTCAAACGCACTAGTACTTGACGCTGCCTAACCGACAGCCCTAGTCCAAACGCAACTTATTAGCGGCGTCCCAGTCTACCGTATTTGAGAGTGTTCACGTGCACCAAAGGAATTTATTTTTAGTTAAGAAGTAAACTTTTTACTCACCTATGCGACTATAAAGATACGAATTCTGCAACTGCAGTCGTAATAGTTGGGTGCGGTTAATGCTGTGCTTGTAGTGTAAGTGATTTGCATATGCAAATTATGTGGCATAATTGGACCTAAAGAGTTAGCAGCACCGAGCCTGATTAAAAAGTAACATGACCATGCACGCACATGGTGCAGTGAACATGAACGATAGTTATTTACCATGTGAGCCCACAGTTCACATCATGTTATTTAGTTGTTTATTTTAAATACTGTTCGCTTGTGGTCAAATGGACAAAGAACACTTGTCATTTTAGCATGTAAAATTATTCACAGTTCATGTGTGATGTTTGATGTGTTGACTGTTGAGTAATTACTGTATATTGTAATGTGGTAACAACTCATCATTTGTTATTTTTGTGTGACAGGGACATGGATCGTGAAACTACACACAGACTTCTGCGTGAGTCCATTGTCTTCTTGTGTAAGACACATCTCGGTTATGATGCATCTGGTGGCTTTGAAGTTGATGCAATCATTTGTGTGAGTCGACGCACTGGCAGTGATGATTTGAATGTGAGCTACGATGATCCACGGCCAACAGTCTTTAAGTTTCATGAATGTGTGACTGACGAAGATGGTAGAGCCACTGATAATGTCAATGACTGGTTATTGTCTGGGTGCAGTGGATCATTTGTCGATGGCTTGCTAAAACAAACTGATCTAGTAGATGCTCCCGCAACAAAGAGAAGAAAAACGGGAGAAAATAATGTGCAACCTGCCGTAGCAAATTTTGGCTCTGAAAACATGGAAATGGCAGATTTGAGTCTAGTGAAGCACGAACCAGGTTGTTCAAATATTGACGATCAAACCAGTGTCAAGAGTAATGAGCAAATTGATGCGGCTGCTGACCGGTCCCAGACGATGAGGAGATTGCGTTCAGCTGATGCTGTCAGTTTTGATATAGGCTCTGGGAGAAATCATACAGAGATACCAAACACAAAGGAAATATCGAGTGCTAGTATGGATTCAACAGGTGGAATTACAGAGCTGGAGAAGTTAGTTTCAAAACCAGTCATGAGCGGCCCACCGCCACTTAAATTGATACCGAATGTCGCCAAGCTACAGCAGTCTGGCAGTGATGAACTGGTTAAGAGACCAAAATCTCATAACTCGAACAGCGAACAGTTTCCAGAGACAGTTGCTGACTTTTCTCACGAAAATGCTAATGACTCAACAAGTGGTATGGAGCAGTCAACGCCGAGAAGCTGCGACCTGTGTGGACTGATGTTTGCCGACTTTCCGACATTCAATGTCCACTGTGCCACGATGCACAGTCGTTATGCTTGCCCATTCTGTGCTCTGCTGTTTCCATGCGAATCGACTCGTGAACGTCATCTGTTTGAGCACACTGGTGAGCAGGTTGATGATGACGGATTGGTGGTGGATGTTGAGAGAGATGCAATCGAAGTACGTGGAAGTGTCGGTTCAACCTGTCGTTCAGCCCAGTCCGAATTTGGCAAACAGCATGCAGACTACTGGTCGGCTGATGTTTTGGGGTCGGTGGATATGTCAGATATGGATGACGGGCCTCTAACATCGGTGAATGGAACACTCTATGATCCGCAGGTAGTGACACGGCGTGGCGTCTTGTCGTGCCAGACCTTGCGTGCGATAGCTCAGCTGGATCCCTCACATCCGTTCGTCTGTGACGTCTGCCGTGCACGTTTTTCCAGCTCGTCTGATCTCTGTGACCACTGTACGTCATCTCACCACCGTATCCCGTGTCCGTACTGTGGACGCTCGTTCTCCCAGAAGGCATCGATGGAGCGTCACATGCGCCAGCACACCGGAGAGCGTCCATATGAGTGCACGCTGTGTAACTCGTCTTACACTCGCAAAGAAAATCTTCAGACTCACATGACGCGAATGCATGGCTCTTCAGCAGCGCAGCAACATCTGGGCTCAGACTTTATCTGCGTGGAGTAAGTCACGACTCATGGGTAGGACGATTAATTAACTTGACTGCATGGTTGTGTCGTCCCCATTGTCTTTGTATGTTCCAGCTGCACTTCGTGAGTTTGTGTTCAGCTTCTACATTTTGGTGTTATTTGCTTCATTTCTATCAATGTTGATTGTACAAGCTAAAGCAGTGCTGTGCTAATTGCTGTTATGAATGGCAGCTAATTCTGAGTAAATTTCATCAGTCATAGTGCTTCTTTTCATTTTTTACTGTCAAAGTTAATGGCGCCATGGAGCTATTGTTATGCGATGCAGATAGAAAATTTGGTATTTGTATGTTAACTTAGCGTGAACACCCCAATTTTTACGCGCGAAAGCAGCTACTGCTTTTAGCACGTCTTAGCCAGTGCAATTCTGTCCGTCTGTTTGTCCGTCCGTCTGTTACACGGGTGGATCAGTCAAAAACGATGCAAGCTAGGATCACCAAATCTTCACCATCGGCTGCCTGGAATACTGTAGTTTCAGGAGCCGTAAAGCTTTTCCATAAATTCGAACGAGGGCGCTAAATGAGAGGGGGGTAGGTAAAATTTGCGATTTTTGGCCAATAAGTCGCTGTATCTCAGTAACGGTGCGAGATAGGGCCTAGTTTACAATTAATCACTAATAGGAAGTCGTACACTGGCTCTCGATTGGCGCCGAATTCAATGACCTTGA
>Ga0209454_1001292_pt1 | contig 15344 bp, 10 predicted proteins | sample WorMetHERISLAND1_2_FD_187400 | JGI IMG/M metagenome (GOLD analysis project Ga0209454, IMG submission 187400) | Marine gutless worms symbiont microbial communities from Max Planck institute for Marine Microbiology, Germany - Olavius geniculatus... | ecosystem: Host-associated > Annelida >...
GTGTAAGTTGTATTTCGTGTAAGTATCAGTCGCTGGCATACATGGTCAAATAGCAAATATCCAAATGTATTAATGTCTCACATACAGAATATGTACAGCATATTAGAAAGTGTAATAGTTATGAATAAATATATACAGTTATATACAGCAAGTCTTTTGATATATTAATTTAACTGTCACTGAAATAATTCGACATTAAAAGAAGACGAAATAGTGTAATAGTCAGCAAGGGTCACGTCACTTTCACTCAAAGCGGACTGTGCACACGACTGCACGCAAGGTCTCTTCCACCATCTTCCATCCATCACGTCGTACTGCACAGTTGACGCTAAAGAATCTGGGTGGACATATTGAGATGCTTTGCCTTCGGCTGGCCATGTGCATTCTGCAGCAGTGTCATCAATGCTGCGGCTGCATCCTGCTGCAGTGATTCGATGATGCCTGCGGCACCACACCGATGGGTAGTTACATCCGACTAACGCAGCAAATGCAACTTGGACTCGAGTCCAAGTTGCTGTGATGCTAACCTGTTTTGATGAGAGAGCCCGAAATAATTAAAAATTCCTACTGCTCACCTCCTGTTCTCCTACCTTCTCTTTCCCTTTCCTCCCCATTTCTGTCCCCCATCTTTTTTTTGTTTTCTTCCCCCCTTCCCTTAAAAGTAAAAAAAACGTGAAGTCCTTCCCGAGCTTTAAGGCCCATAGGGCGGTGCTGATCTCCATTTCCTTAGCCCTCAGCCAGAGATCAGTTTTTACACTGCAAGACCACGGATATGGGGCCAGTGTATCGCGTGATGTGTCTGTTTACATCCCAGCGGTGAAGCTGGTACCAAATTATACTGCTTGGTGACAGAGGCACATGTGTGTGAACAACTTGCCTAAGGTCGTTACCCGGCAGTGTCCGGCATGTTACCATTAGACTACCAAGCCACACAGACTACCGAGGCACACCCTTAGAAGTAAGCTTCTCAAATTCCACTAGGGGAACCCTCTGAGCTCCTCCAGCGGGGTCTGGGGCAGAGCCTTAGCTGAAAATGAATTTGGTGCATTCTAATCTTGAAAGATGACATCTGGTGATAACAATTTTAAAGATTTTCCTTCGTATTTGATTCAGTATTTGACAGTACTTTGCACCAATGATGCAGTTATTCTTCAGCCTAGCTTAAGTGGAATCTGAAGTCCACATTTTAAATCATTCCGGTTGTTGACGGTGTAGATTATGAATTATATTTCTCATTTTTAACTAACCACATGCGTTTAAGCTTCCGTCTTTCAAAATTTTTCTTTGTTTTCCAAGTGCAAGGGTAATAGTGTGCTGTTAGTTTGTTTTGACGGAGATTAAATTGGTTTTCAGCTGCAACGTCTAGAATTCACGGCATTGGCAGAAAATCGAAATTGACCGAAACCGCAGTTTTCTCCCCAAACCGAACCGAAACCGACCGACTTTGGCCAGTGGGAAACCGTAACAACACCAACATCATGCATATGTTGCTGAGCACACACGGAACGACAGACAGAAAGACAGGACAGAGTGAAAACATTATATCCACCAAGTTCAAGTGCTGCATTATACTTGGTGGGGTTTATCAAAAATGGAGACAAAACGATACTGTTTGCAAAGGAGCCTTGGAGTCTGGCGCCCCCTCAGCGTCCCTTCTAAGCCGGCACCTGGAGGCACTCTGGGCAGTGCCTCCATTTGCCTCCTGTAGTGCCACTGTTCATTGTTTTGTTGTTGTTGTTTAGTGGTTCAGCAAGGTGACAATGGTTGGGGTGATGAGGACTTTGAAGTGGAGGCAATCCTGGATCATGTGATCAGTGAGGTATAGTAATTTCCAGCCACTTTTTGTGCTTTTATTTTTGATATCAGTAGAGAACAGTTGACAAGCATGGAATAGGTGATGGTTAAAGACCGGGTCAAATGATGGCTGAGTGTTGTTGTATTGAATTTTTTGATGTTCCATTCATAACTTTCATTATCAGTTCAAACCTTAACTACTATCATGTCCCCACTCTGCTTGATGAGGTTGACACTTATTATTTTTTTAACTTTACGAATTTTTACCTTTAGTAGTGAAGATCCTCGGGGTTAAAAACAGAGGTTGAAGACAAAGTCTGGAGTGACTATGTATGTCTGGTACTTTGTTTGCTGATCAAGATGGCACTATGATGCTGCAGCAAAATAAAGATACGCTGCCAAAGATTCAGGAGATGTCTCGTTGGTCTCCACTCTCCAGTGACAGCAGTTGATTGTATAACTGTGTTATATTATTATGGTTATTTGTATGAAGGTAGAAACTAGAGACTTTTCTGAGTCTAGCTCTCCCATTCATGCTGAGAACTGTTTTATTAGCCTCAATGTCTGGAATATTTTGACTGCATTTGCTCAGATAATCAACTGTATGGTAGAACAATAAAACATGATTAAACTTAATAAGTTATACTAATTGATCGAAATACAATCTTTTCTTTTTGACACAGGTTGTAGATGTTTCGGCATCTACTGTTGTCAAAATAAAAGGTTGTATTTCGATGAGTTTGTAACTTAATTAGTCACGTTTCAACCTATGAGTCTATTCAAAGACCTGACTTTGCAGTTGTATGCAATGTCATTTCTTGAATCTGTTTATGGAAAACTTACATTCTGCAGCAATTCATTCTTCTGGTGCAAGACAAGTTGTGGTATTGCTCTAGCTCTAGCCCACGATGGCTTCAAGACCCGTTAGTGACCCTTGCCAAAAATATGCAATTGATCTTTACCAGCAAAACCAAATCGTTTACGGTATGTATATCAGGGTCTGTTAGATACCATACGTAAAGAACCATAGATGTTTAGGAGATATTTATTTTTGATACTACGCAAATACCGTACAGTAAAGCATAATAGACTTGGACATGTGCTTGGTTGGATGATAATATGCACTCCTGGCATTATGTCTACTTGTGTCAGGGTGTTGAATACTTCCTTATCAAGTGGAAAGGCTGGTCGAACGTGTTCAACTCGTGGGAGCCGAGGTCGAACCTGGGATGTGAAGAACTTGTACACAAGTTTCTGGTATCAGATCGGAGGCATTCGTGGCAGTCTGATGTGGTTGCAGCTGCGAATGATCCTCAGATGAAGAAGCGTCGGATTGAAGAGATGGTGGATCAGTTGTTGACGCTTGATCCACAGATGACGGCTGACAGCTTCATCAACCTGTATGAGCAGCTCGATTCCTCGAAGGTACATAGGTTTTTATAGTTCATTCTAACATTATTTATGATTTTAAGCTAATCACGCTTCATTGTGTTACTCTCGCTTCATTGTGTTACAGAGTAACACAATGAAGCGAACTTAGGGCGAACTTAGAAGGAAATCTAGCTTAGGAAAATTCCGAGAAGATAATGTGATTTAGAGAAAAGTGTCTAATAAATTAACAAAACTTAACTAACTAGGCATCCGGCATCGGCAAACATAATTTGGTGACTTGAGAGAAGTCGGTGTTTATTTACACTCATGGATTAATTTTTTTTCATTTTGTGATATATTTAGGCAGTGGATGTTAGCATTGTTAACCATTGGCAGCAAACATGTTATAGGTATTTGCTGTAGATGAGTTTAAGTTATTATTAATGATTTATGTGTGTCTCTGTGGTTTTGTCAAGAGTAAGTGAGGAGTTTCTTAATGGCCAATCAATACACTAAAACCCGTTTTGTGCCGTAACAGACAGCACTGTCAATATTTCCTGGACTCGACTGCATGTAACTCGTCTCTACTGGACCTACATGTAGCAAAGTTTGTAATGCTTAGGTCTAAAATTTTGGATTGATTGATTGATTACAGAAATAAAACTAGAAGGACACTCAAGAGTTAAAACTACACCAACAAAGCTATTGTTGGTCCACCCGGAAGCAAGAGCTTTCGGAGCGGGCTTATGTTTTGCTGTGGTTTATTTTTTTCCTCGCGAGATCTCTGAGCTCTGTTGGCCGATCACCACGAAATTTTGCACGATGCTCGGAAGTGTGTTCGATTTTATAATCCCAGTCCAAAATTTCGAAGGGGCCTCCCCCAAAAAATTTTAGGGGCCAAGAACATGCAAAATTTGGCCCGATTTCGGTTGACTTCAAACTTTGATGGCGAATATCTCCGGAAGGGATGACGATATTCAAAATCGGTCGTGTACTTGATCGACCGCAATTCCTCTGGCATTTGGTGAAAAAAAGTTTGATGAACTATGATCCACTAATTATGGAGGTTTCGATGTGGAATCATACCCACCCAAATCGACTTTTTTGAAAAACCGTATTTCTACCCCTAAGGGGTTCTGCGCCCCGCCCAAATTTTTACACATGCTAAAAAAGGACCAAGTCTTACTAGCACACTCCCCACTAGGGATGGGGTTCTCCTTATAATTTTTTTCAAAGTGGGGTTCAAAATTGGCTTAAATTTCAGCAAGTGCATGCCTATAACTTCGGGGATAGTACTTTGCCACGTGACAGGCCTTAAGGTGGGCATGATCATTTTTGTACAAATTTTTGGGGGCCTGCACCCCAGAAATTTGGGAGGGTTAAAAAGTCGAAAATTCGGATCGATTTCAGACAACTTTTGAATTTGACTGCGAATATCTTAGGAATCCATCAAGATATCAAAAATCGGAAACAAACCTGATCGACCACTATTGGTGCTGGGTTCAACAACAACAAAATTTGGTGAATTTTGGTTTACCAGCAAAAAGGATACAGGCACAGATGTTGACCCACCCAAGTTCTAAATTCGGTGCGATTTTGGGCAACTTCAAATTTTGACTGCGGATATCTCTGAAGTGGATCGACATACCGAAAATCAATAAACAAACTTCATCTACTGTCAGACGAAATCTGAGACGCATCGGTCCGAGACCGAGATGTTGAGGATTTTGTCCGAGACGAGACCGAGACGACATTGGTACATCTCGAGAGTGAGATGTCTCGATCGAGACCACATTTCTGCCCTAACCTTCCTTGAACAATTTCAGCCAAACCCAGTTCGCTTGAAGCTGTTTGTGTAATCTTGCTGACAAACCAGCAGGCAAATGAATGTGTGGGGCATCACCTAACCTCTTCGGCGGAGGTAAATAGCATGTTAAGGCAATGCCGTTCAGTGACAGTCGGCAAGAACTATGAATTGTAACTAAAGCCGCACACTTGTATTGAATAATTCGAGTCTGTGATTGACATGTGTGATGCATAGATGCAGAGTCTGAGGTCACCAGTCAACGGTGCACCTCCTAAGAGGCGCAGGTTGGTTGGTGAGTTGAAGAACAACAAGCGTACAAAGGCATACAAGCTGCATGCTGAGGAAGTTCAGATCGCTCTGAAGAACTGGGAGAAGCATCTCAATTCCATCAACACCGACCCGGCTCCGATCTTTGTTGAGAACAATGTCGACTTGGAAGGACCACCGCAGGTTTTTTATAGTTTGATTCTTGTTTGCATAATAAAATTGAAATAAAACGTTTTTCATTATGCATGACATTTTTGTTCATATTTTATTCTTGTGCTCTGGCTGACAGAGTGAAGCTGGTAGTATTATGACATAGGGCCGGCCAGTTTCTAATTTCTAACCAATCAGTCAACTTAGCTCATTAATATTCATGATGTCAGTGCCTGGATTCTTAGGTTGCGTATTTTCATTAGTTTTTTTACTTCTTAGCATCTGATTTTCGTTTTTTTTGTAGATGTACTTGAATGCATGACATAACTTCAGCTGAGCTGTTTTTCTATTTATTTATTCATTGTAAAAGCAGAAATTACAAATTTTTCAATCTCGGATACTGCGATTGAGAATTCAATCCCGTGATTACAATTACTAGTGGGGAGTTTGTTAAGGGTGTAAATCAAAACTTTCCTTCCCTTATTTTTCACTGAGCAATCTACACCATTAACAAAACTTTCCCCCTTTTTTTACCTTTCCTCTATTTTCTCTTTACACCTTTTACAAAACTTCTTTCCTAAAAAGGGCAAGAAGCCCAAAAAAGAGGGTTGGGAGCTTGAGTTCCATAGTGGGGGGAACCTGAGCCCAAAAGCGGGGGAAGCTGGGCCCGATTTTGATGTCAGATTTGGGGCTACAGAAGCCACTGAGCTAGCTGTGGTCTGTTCCACTGCAGATGGTTAATTTCCGTTACATAAACGACTACCTGGCCGGCGAAGGTGTGGACCTGGCGGTGGATGAGGATCGAGTGGTCGGGTGCGAGTGCTCCAGTTGTATCAGGGAGAAGTCGCAGTGCTGCGCACACGATGCCAATGCAGAGTTCGCTTACTACGCGAACAAGATGGTTCGCGTGCCGCCTGGCTCGCCGATCTATGAGTGCAACATGAAGTGCCGCTGTGGACCGGAGTGTCCGAACCGCGTCGTCCAGCTCGGCCGCAAGCATCGTGTGTGCATATTCCGCACGGCGAACAATCGTGGATGGGGTGTCAAGGCCATGCAGAGGATTAAGAAGGGATCCTTTGTTATGGAGTATGTAGGAGAGGTTTGTATATCAACGTTATTTGTGGCTATACTGTTAACCTTATGTTCGTAAAATTTCTGAAAATTATCCGCTGTGTTGTGCTTATGCTTAGCAATTTCTTATTGGAATGGTAGATTTGTCTGTTTAGTGGCGGTAATTTTGCGGGATTATTGATTGCACAAAAACGTCTGTCTTCGAATAACAATGAACTGGTTAGGGAGGTGTCGGGGTCTATAGCTGATGGTCACAACAGTTGCCTTGCTGGTTAAACAGGGTAGAATGATACATACAGTTTTTGATGCTCTATTGCTCTTCTGCATTGGGTTTCAACCATCTGGCTGTGATCTCATCTAGTTGATTTGTATTAAATACATGTATTGTAATGTACTTTCTAAATTTTCAGAGTGTTATTTGTTGATCATCATTTAATCGTGCAGGTGATAACTAACGAGGAGGCCGAGAGGCGTGGTCGGATGTATGATGCCAATGGAATGACTTACCTGCTGGACCTTGACTTTGTCCATGACTCGGAGTTTCTCTTCACCGTTGATGCTGGGATCTATGGCAACGAGAGCCACTTTGTGAACCATTCTGTAAGTTCTCTCTCCTACATGTGTCTCACTTGCAGTCGTGTGTATCGGCATTCTGTTGGAGAAACAGAGGCAGTGATGACGTTGATAATTGAACACAGTTTTTAAGGTGTTTTTAAAAGATTAGTCTGAAAACTGCACGTGTTAGGTTTCTAGGTTTTTGTCGTATATTATTTTGCTGTTTAAATTATCATATGTGGCAGGTACATGTCGTTAAGGCTGAAAAATTTTTGTGGCAAAAGTTGAAAAATTTGCTGGTTGATCGTGGTATACTGTGCAGAATTTGTGGCAAATTTACGGCCGTCATCTCAGACGAATGAGGTGCAAGTAAATTTATGTCATGTGATTAAAAATTTTGAGTTTATAAAACTATGAAGGGTGATATGAGTCACTAACTCAACAGCAAATATTGTCTTGAGGTTTAATTATCATTTTCTAAATTCCAGGGTGAATTGCACCATGTGTCAGTGTCCCTCTGCTCTATTGACGAGAAGGGTTGCTTTTTTGTCTTACCATATTATATTACATGTTTATTGTTTGTCAGATATTTTGTTTGCAGAAGATTAATGTCTTTAATTCGTGTGTATTCTGTAAAGCTGTTCATATCTTGAGAATTTTTTAGTAAATTTTTGCACGTGCGTTCATTCAGATTTTGAATCACGTTGTGGCCTGGTTGCAGTTTCGGACCTAATAATCTAAAGGTCAGGGGTTCGAATACGGGACATTCCATTATCAGGTGACAACCCTGGGCAAATTGTTCACACACCACAGCTCATCAGTGCGATGCCCAGGTTCGGGGACCATGCTGACTAAGTATCCGTATGTTGTTCTGGTAGAGTGATTGGCTGATCTGCGGTTGTGTTGTGATGCAGTGTGATCCCAACATGGCGCTGTATTGCGTCTACATCAACAACTTGGATCCACGTCTGCCGCGTGTTGCGCTCTTTGCCACTAGGAACATTGACAAGGGAGAAGAACTCACGTTCGATTACAGGATGACAGGTGTCGTTAAATTAAATCTTTCGCTGTTTTGTATTTAATGATGATATGTGGTTTTTGGCGCCATAGATTGAATGATAAGAAAGTCATCTGGCTGAAGTACTATTACTTGATATAGTCAGCCATAGCAACAAATGCCAGGACAGGTCATGACACTTCTGACTCAGTGACAATAAGACAATTGCTGGTGATATCAAATTGTCTTTGGTTGGTGGCATGGCGTAGTTGGTAACGCGTCTCGGATGAGACGAAGTTACTCTACGCCAGGCCCGGTTAGTACTTAGATGGGTGACTGTCTACAGTACGGAGCCAGCCAACTAGGTCGACTCAGCCTTCTATTCTCCGTGGGATGGTAAAATGAGTACTGGCGGTGGTCAAGGTCATCGCTAGGGAAGAAACGGCGAGGTCTGTGCAACAGTAGGCCCTGTGGCCAGGACTGCAGGTATACTGACTCAGTTGGTTAAAGGCGCTGGCTGTTAACTAGAGCCGGCCATCCGGCCGACTTGGGCTGTATGCTAGCTTAATTGGGCCCCGCCCTCGCCAGCTAAAAGTGCCGTCAAGGGGATGAGCTCCCACACAACGAACCTAGTTCAGCTTTGCTGCCTAGTGCCTATGCAAAATCTTCTTCTTTGATTAGATGTGGGAAATATGTTATGTATATATGCATTTGGCAATATATGCGTTATCTTCACTGGAACTACATATCGAGAGTGCAGTGGCAAAACATGATGTCCGCAGTTGTGTATAGCGAAACATTTTAACAACATTATTCTTCAAAATGCTTTTTGAATATTTGTTTCATTGTCTAATCGAATATAGCAAGCAAATCTTAGTGTTATTTATTAGCAAACTTCACAAGAATGTTAAAAACACTGGGGAAAACTGCCAGAAAATGTGTCGCATATAAACTTTTTTCATTTTTCTTGAAATGCCATCGACAGCAGGCAGGATCATTTGTCATTCTACCCTTGCTATGTTTTGCACATTCAAACAGTGTGGAATCTTTGTCTAAACAGCGTCAACTGACTTGTTTAAACCCTGTGTGACGTCAGGTGACACGACTGAGCAGGCGCATGCTGCTGCGGACGGTGAAACTGAAACTAAGCTGGTTGGAGCCAGTGAGAGTGGCTCCATAGCCGACGCAGAAGTTACGTTCATGGCTGTTCCTGGCACTCCGACAACCGGAAATGTTGCTGACAAAACCCCAGTTCCGATGAAATGTGCTTTGCCTCCGTCCCCTCCCATGGATATCAACAACCAGGTCTCCACAGATGTGACAACGTTTTTACATTTCTCATTCCTGCCACGTTTTTATTTTCCCAACATTTCAAATTTTGAAAAACTGTATCGTTAAAATTGCATCAAGAACTTAGAGAAGCACTTTTGAAACCACAGAAACAACGAACTAACGTCGGACTGTAATTGTGGTAATTTACTTTGTCAGTCTAGTGATACTTGTCTACCACATGCTTGAATTGAAGTTGAATAACATTTTCTCTCCCTCTCGATTATCAGCTATTATGCACCATCTACAGCATTAGACAAGAAGTTGAACGAATTAGGACTAACATTTTTTTATGAAACGTTTTTAATTTTCGCCACGTTTTAAAAAAATTTTTCTGGAACGTTTTATTACATCTCTGCAGGTCTCTGCACCGACGCTGGATGTTTTGGATGCGGAAAACTTGCTTCGTGAGTCCGACTCCGACTCCGCCGGCTACGCCAGCTGCAGCAGCTCCATGATGGATGAAACAATGCCGGATGATGCATCGTCGGTCGCCCAGCAGCCGTTGTCGGCAGCGTCAAAGTACCGCCTTCGCTGCCAGTGCGGTGCTAAGAACTGCCGGGGCTACTTATACTCGTGACTGATAACTGGATTTGTTAGTTTGTAGCATTTGGACTATGATGAATGATGCTTTTTCTTGTAGTTTAAATGTGGTCATTATTTGTAGTAGGACAGATTTATTTCGAAATTTTGTTGTGGCGGTTTCATTTTTTATTTTGGCTCCGATAAATTGTACTTTTGCTTCTAGTTTTCCGATGTTCATTGTGTTTTCATGACCTGTACAGCTTTGCACAAATTGTAGTCACCATCAGTACATTGTTTAATTTATTTTTTTGTTTCTTCATGGTTGTAGCAACAGGCCAGTTAGTTGGATAGGTCTGTTAAAACTGAGACAGATTAGGTCCGCTTAACATTTCCGTGGTTTTTCTTTAATTTTCATGCTCTAACTCTTAATGTCTATGTAGAGTGAAGATCGCAGATTACAGATGTGTGGTAGTTTTGGTCTTGGAGTCTGAGACTGGTCTTATGATAAGACCTGTCTCGATCCAGCTTTGATCTTAGGTTTTTTTAGCATTTTGGTTCTGTTTCCAACATGTGAATGCCCACTTATGCAAAGCGGTGGGCAAATCACATATGGTAAGTTAAATACAATCAAGAAATGTTAACACAGTTGGTTTGTGCATCTTGCCTACTTACTGGTCTACTTGGGTATGTGTATTCGGACTGGAGTGTTTCTGTTGCTTAACTGGTCTCTTGGCTTTGGCCTTATACACTGTATTGTTTCTCTTGGGCTTTGTCTTAACATTCTGGTCTTGTTTTCGTCACTGACCATTATCAGCAAAGCCACCAGCTTGATGAAGTATATTGCACTGCTTGTTGTGGATCCGTTTAATTTCGGAGCATATCCTTCTGATCATCAAATACTGTTAAAGATATACACGCTAGAATTTAATTACAGACATGCATTACCAAATCATTGACAGGCATCAGCTCGGAGAACAGTTTCTGAGTTTGGATTATATTGATTTTGTCTCTTAATTAGTTACACTGATTGCTCTGAGTAATCAATCTATTTGTATTTTTTTCTTAATGCTTGCATTGGTTTTGTGTAACTATTTACCAAAACTGATATGTTTTTCTGCTTTAGTTGACATCAGTCTAACAGCTCTCATTGTGTCTTGGTTCTCATTAACAAAAATGTTTGCATATCGGTACGGATTTGTTAGTTTCAGCTTTTGTACAGCTGCTTGTTATATTCGTGTTTTCGTACTATCTCAGGAGCAGACATTTCTGCCTGAAGTTGACAGTAGCATGTAGTGTGATTACGTAGACGTGTGTTGCGTATGCCGATTGCGCGTCGTTCATTTGCGACTTTACGGCATTGTTTGTATGTGTCATATTAGGTGCCGGTGCTATTGTTAGGGCACCAGTGGCATGTCAGTTCATCAGTCTGTTGTTAGTGTCATGATTATGTCAACAGCTAATGAATTTTATCCTCATTGAAAATGTGCCATATTTGACTCCAGCCATCCTACTGGGCCTAAATCAAAAGCAACAAGAAATCTGAGCTAATGCTCATGAAATGTGCCAGAGTCTGCAGCAGTTCCTGTTCGCGGGTAATCTTGGTCTATCTGCAGCCGTTTCAGTGCAGTTCACTCTTGAAATGTGTGTCGCAGCCCAAAATCGGGAAAAAATTCACTAACACCCTTTATTTTGGGGGTTTAAGGTCATTGATGTTGACACCCCTAAGAAGCTCGAAGTCAGTGCATGTTATGATAAGCAACATGTCTGTGCCTATCTGCAACCGTTTTCATGCTAGACAAGCCAAAAGCAGTAAAATATTGTCTATTTAGGGGGTGCCCCTCTTTCACCCCCTAGTTCGTGGGGACCCCTTTCACCCAGCGGCATGAAATTTTGTCACAAAATACTAGAGAATCTAGGCTATCGTATGGTGAAAACTCGAAGTCTCTATCTCACCTGGGCTTGAATTGGTACCATGTCGTGATGCACAGACAGATGGACGGACAGCTAGAGAGAATTACCGTAGCTAATACGCGCTATAGCTATCTAGCGCGCGTAAAAAGGTGTAGAAAGCAAAATCGGTATGACTGTTTCTCGAGGCCAGCGTAACTGGTGTGCACATTTTGATTTGATAAGCTCCGAGATGAAAGTTACTGTAGACTGGTCATCATAGCAGGTGCCCTGATATGCAGTAGGCAGTGGACTGCTGGCTGCATGTAGGTACATGGCTTGGTTGCATCTACATAAAAGGTCATTATTCCTGGACGACAAGGCCCATAGGATGGCGCTGTTCTCCTTTTTCTTAGCCGTCAGCCGGACACCAGTTTACACTGCGAGACCATGGATATGGGACCATTGCATCATGCAGTGTGCCTGTTTTGCTAGTGCTCATTGCACCTACTCTAGTAGGATGGCCAGGCTGAGTTGACCTGTATGTTGTGTTACATACCAAGGTATTATACTTGCAGAAGGTTACCCATCTCAGTATTAACCCGACTCATTGTGGTGTAACTTTGTTAATGCAACCAATGATCTTATCGGTAGACCAAGCCACCAACCTTTATAACTTGTTTTGAAGTAGCTGCTGTTGATATGGTTATGGTAGCTAATTTTTGGCATGACAGATGTGTGCTTGGCAGATAAAGTGGGACATATTGGTTTTTATCTGTTTGCTGACAATCAGTATGCTATTATCTCCTAGGGATTATGGATATTTATTGATTCTTATTCGAATATACTTGAAATTGTCTGACTTCTGGATAGTCATTTATCATGCATGATCACAGAATGCATAAAGTATCACCACTATATTAACATATTTGTAAATTTGTTGCACAGCATGATTCCGGAGCCTGTAAAATACACAGGCATCTGTGAAGTGCAGTGTGATCTTTTTTACGCATGAAAGCAGCTGCTGCTTTAGCGCGTCTTAGCCATCGCAATTCTGTCTGTCTGTTCGTTCGTCACACGGGTGGATCAGTCAAAAACGGTGCAAGCTAGGATCGCCAAATCTTTACCGTCGGCTGCCTGGAAGACTAGTTTCAGGAACTGTAGCGCTTTCCATAGTCGTATCAAGATCAATGACTTTACAAGACCCTGAACTTTCAAAATAAGGGGTTTTATTGATTTTTTGATCTTCGGCTGCAGTGCAGACTCCAAGAATGAACTGTGACGAAATGGCTGGAGATAGACTGACAGTTCACGAACAGGAACTGCTATAGGCTTTCGCGCATCTTGTGAGCATTAGCTCAAATTTCTTGTACATCACCAGTGCCAGTTGTCTTATGTGTTTGATTTACTGTCTGTTGACATGCCAGTAATCAAGTTTTAGCTGTGTATAATTTTTGGGACTAATTGTTTATTTTCTTAGTACAGCTTGCTTGATCGTTAATGCTGTTCTGATGAATTGAAACATTGGCTAATTAGCCCATGATAGTATTTTGACTTTTTGTTCACCTGAAAAGGATGCAGTACGCCAGACAGGATTATTGTTTGTATACGTAAGCATTACGCAACAAAGATGCAAGTGTGCTGTTGCTTTTATTCGTGAGCAGTCATCAGTTTTTTCACGATGATGATCAGTATCGTTGTTATTGTTAGTTAAGAATAGTGTTGTCAGATATTTTCGTCATAATGTAATTTTTTTGCTCTGGAATGCAAAGTTTTTCTCTCGGAAGTTTGCATTTAGTTTTTTAAATGAATTGATAGTGCTTATGCAGGCTTGAATTAATTATTGTCATGTTGAATAGTGGCAGTGGTAACGGCTGATAATTTGTCGTACTATCTAGCTATTTATTATGCTTTGGAGTTATTGTAACAGTTAGGCTTAATACTTAGACTTTGTTTTTATCATGGTTTATGTCATAAGCAAAACGTTGCAACTGCATTTTTCTTATTGTTCAACAGACACTTGAAGCCTTGGTAAGCTGATTAAAGAAGTGTATACATGTGTGTATATACTGCGTCTGTTCGAAGACCTAGAGTCAGTCACTCGGCCAAACCGTGTTCTTGTTAGGTTCTACAGTGTTTGGGGTTTTTTTGTTGAGTTTTATCTTAACAGCAGCAGGAAACTATCTTTGATGAGAGTATGATTAAAGTGTGCATACTGAAGACTGTGTTGAGCACTGATGTTTGTAGTGAAATAGTATTTAAATGAAGCACTGACTAATGAATACATTTTGTGCAGTGAATCATATTAATTTTGCTTTTTTACACCACTGCTTATTTTGAGAGTGGATGCACCCATCTGTGTAAAATGCCTGCACTAATAGCTTTGATGAACTGAAGAGCGTTTAGACAGAAATTTGCATATCATTTGTCAACTAACAGTTTAGAAAATATTTCAGTATAGGTATGTTTCTCAGAATTACGGACGTTTTGCCCTTAGGCTGTTTCGCTCCTAAGACATTTTGCTCATGAATAAGTTGCAGACCATGGCAAAAACGGACAGACAACAAAGATGATGGGAAGACCCCTGTGGGAAAGAGAACAGATGGATGGAGAAGGTGAATCGACACCAAAGATGAATGGGTGTCCAAAGGGTTAAACGTCCATGTTAGGGGCAAAATGTCCTGGGGTGAAACGTTTTGATACTGTCTGTCTCATGAGTTGAATCCAGGGTATTGGGTTGATATAACTGCTGACCATGGTGAATGTAGGTGGCCATAACTTTGTAACACATTGTATACATTGTGGTATGCATTGTGCAGTCTGTGGGAATCTACGCCAATGACGAATTGTCTCAGGAACCTGTAAATGTCTCGGGATTTGACAGCTGTCAGGGAATAGTTGAGGAAGTTGACAAATGGAAATGGATTGATCAACATCCAAGGAATATTGTCCGGGAAAAAGTCTTCCGTGGGAGAATGTTCATTCTTAACTGGTTTAGCACTGTTTAATGAGAAGCATGATAGTATTGTAATATTTTTTACACTGTGCATTACTTGTTGGTTTGCATTGCATCGTTGTAGTCCTACTGTTATGCTGCTACATTTCTCATCTCTTCTGCTAGTACATGTGGTGTGATTAACTGCAGCATGGGGAACAGTGGATCAATGTGTGAGTAGACCTGCGAGTCGGGTCGATTAAGTCGACTCAAGTCAACTTGGGCCTTCCAAGTCAGGTCAAGTCGGTCTGTAGCAGCGTCACCGTCGAAATTTTCTGGCGCCGTTGGTTTCATTTCAAGTCGACTTGAGAAGTCGACTTTACCAGAAATCTGAAATCTTCCACTTTAGCAGTTGTCTTAAACGTGGCTATCGATGAGTTAGGGCAAATACGGTAATATGTAACATATTTCAGTAACTCTATAAAAAAAATAACGGTATACCGATTAGGTAGAACGGATTATCAAGTTTCAACGCTTCACACAGTAGAGGTTTTTGTGCGAGTCAGCCTAGTGTGAAGGACGTAATTTCTATGTTCTTGTTCCCCATGCATCAGGTCGTTCAAATTTTGCATGCCTAGGATTAATTGACGCAGAGC
>Ga0209454_1001294_pt1 | contig 15340 bp, 6 predicted proteins | sample WorMetHERISLAND1_2_FD_187400 | JGI IMG/M metagenome (GOLD analysis project Ga0209454, IMG submission 187400) | Marine gutless worms symbiont microbial communities from Max Planck institute for Marine Microbiology, Germany - Olavius geniculatus... | ecosystem: Host-associated > Annelida >...
ATTCATGACCTTGCATGGTCTTAATCGTAAGTCAAACGCCCCCCCCCGCCACCAAGCCAGCAATTCAGCACGCAATGCAGTGATGATGCAGAGGCTCAAAAGAAGAGCGCGAAAATGTCTTAAGTGAATAACATGGCGTGATGGTGATGGTCGTGCTTTACAATCATGAATCATACATACATACAGCGAGCCGAGGTCGTCGACATATAGTAATACATAGCGCATGACGCCATTATATAGGCCTATACACAATACTACTTATTCACTTGCGACAGCCACTTTATGCGCCTATCGCGTTCAATGCTTAACCAAGGAGAACTTGAAGCAGCTTTCGGTTTGCAACCGTTAATTGTCGAGTACTTACCGTATATGTACGGTTGGCCTTGCCAACGCTGACCTTTACCGAGCTGGCTATCGTTTTAGCTCTCGGTGAGCAAAACTAAGTTAATCAAAAGTTATAGATGAATTTTCATGCATGAAAAATAGCCCTGAGACAAAAAAACTGCAATCGATTGCAACTGAAAGTCTGAAACCATGCAAATGCACATTTTTTCTACCCATACATTGTACGGTTACAGAGTAACATTAAATTAAATGTACCGTGCATAATGTCAAAAGATACAAGAAGTCCAGCTGCTGCTAGGGTGAGCCGACCATACCAACTATATCCGAAGGCCATCATCCGACTTCCGGTCGCGAAAAGAAACCCATTTCCCAGTGTGAGTGCAGTCCCATGTACACGCTATTGTGACGCTGCTATATCGAACTCTACAATCAACGCTAGAATACAATACGGTAATTCGGTGCATGTGGGAGATTGGCTACAGGTAGCACAGATAAGATATACCATAGATAATGGACTCAGCAAAAACTCTGAAGCCCAAGAAATGCCACGCCCACTCCGCATATGCATGATAAATATTTAATATATTTAATATAATTATCTCGACAATAAGCATTCCTTTATTTAGTTTACGCAACAAAAAGTCCTAAGGTTACAGCTACATGATCCAAAAGTTCATAATATGCTATTTAAAAAATAAAATAGCATAAAACAATCTGGTTTGTTAGCAGACGATAATGACGAGAATCATATAAGCCGCGTTTTTGATGGCCTTCTTAACAATAACGCGTTAGCATACCTGCTGACGGCACAGCAGACGAAGAATTCGAAAGAGTAATGTTTCGTTGTACTAAGGCAACATACTAGTACTTCGTCATCCGGCTTAAACACGAAATTAGTGTATTTATAATACTTATATATAAACTAACACTAACGCGTTAGGCATCAAAAACGCACCTACAGGTCAGTTGATCATACCCAATGAAATATGCACGATTAATGTTTAACGAAACGGGCTTCAACTGGCGTCAACTAGTTGCATTAGGCGAATGGTGAGTAAACAGTCTACTTATTTATTTGGTCTATGGCAGGTAGCAACTTTGCATTCAAAACTGCGGCTAAACCGCTGCAGATAAAGACATGGTTACTATTGACAGCCTACCTATAGGAACTTGTCATCCTCTATCCGAGGGTACCATCTCATTGCCGACCCTCTACGACGTACGGTTTAGCCACAATATATGTGTTACAGGCGACCGACGACAAATCGTGCTAGGGAGTCGAGCTAACGGTCGGCCAAAAATGCATCGTCACAGAATCTTAGGACGAATGGACCAAAGAAGGCAGGTGAACAGTGAGCACGCTATGCAGCATGCAACGCCATCACGCACGGCAGCAAGCAATTACCAAGCTGAGCTGCTGTCACTGCAGCAGGCCGAGCCGCCGGACTCAGGTATGCAGGCTGCAGTTGGCAGGCTGTCGTGGCACGCATGCAGCAGAAGCCAAGCTCTAGACGACATACAGAACACAAAGACGATGGCGTCGCTCCACTGCCTCCCATTGTCACTGGTCCGAACTGCTCTAGGCGGCACTGCTGCACCATGCACTGCAGCCCGTACATTCAGTCACCTCACCTCATCATGACCAGCCGCCGTGACGACAGACAGCACGCCACTGCCAGCTCATCTATCCACGGATGACGGAGCACAAAACGACCCAGCAGCGAGCAGCCGAGCGCTCCTGTCTGCGGACAAACCCCTCCCCCATGACACAGAACCCCTTCCCCTAAAGCAGAATCCTCTCTATACCGCTGGGGTAAAACGAAACCCAGTTCCCTGTCTTTCTGTCTTGGGAAGATGCGGTTCGTCCTACTACCGCAATTACCTCTTTACCCTTACTTTTACTTAACGCCCGAAGTTAGAAAGAGAGGTGATCTATGATAAGGGGGGCGGGTTATGTCCAGAGGGATTCGGTCCTACCTTTGAGCGCCGCACTCTTCGCCACGTTGCACCCAGAGCTGCTACAGGCTGCAGCACACTGCAGCAGTATACAGCCCATGCAGTGACGCCAAAGCACGCAGCGTCATCCTCCTATGCTGACACGGGCAATCGCGGAACATCACCGTCAAGTCGGCGTACAGCAGCGCAGCGCGTCAACCCGATACGCTTCGTCTATTCTGCCGCACGCAGCCGGCGCCATCAACGGCCGTACTCATACATGTACGCAGTAGCCATACATAGCTTCCTACCTGTGGACTAGAGCCTCCTCCTTACCCCTCCCCGCTCCACCACTCCTAGCTGCCCCTACTGCAGCTTAGGTTCAGCAGCACAAGGCAAGAACGTCGTCTCGTTCTGCTTCATGCATGCCTGGCTACAGCGTGCAATGCGGCGGCAGCGACACGTCGCCGGGGCTTCTGCGAAAGCGCCGCCCGAGTGAAAAGTATTAACAGAGACTGTCGCCGAGTAGCACGGCGGTGTGACAGTAACCAATGCGGAAGTGAAACGACGACAGAGAGCGCACACACGATCATGTACGATGCACGACTCGTACAGAGACGGGCGTCAATACAACACATCCCGTCCCCAGCCGTCATGCGCAGTCTGAGGCGGAACGGCCGCAAAAAAACGATTTCGGTACCTCTTAGCCTTAAAACGACGACTACTTCTCTGACGCTAAAATGTATCTTTGTTTACCAAAAAGCAGTAATTTCAGTTGACATCGTTCCTCCATATTTCGAAAAAGCAGTCATGCTGAACACTTTTCATTGGGTGTCAGTCCCCACTCAAAACTCTGGGTGGGACATGTCCCCGTTCCCTGGACATAATAGATTCATAACGACGGACTAGATCGCCATCACTTCCCATCTCTCACAGGCACAAACGCCACCAGTAGCCTCAGACAGCCTATACAGAAAGACACATAAAAAGTGAAATTACAATACATGCTTTACGCAGATATGCTGATAAAGTCAATCATGGTTTCGGAAACAATAAGACTCAAAATCACTGCAGTAAACTGTGGTCATGCTGAACACTTTTCTGACTATAGCTGTATAACTACAATGTCGATAAGTCAACAGCAGCTGCTCGCACGTGTGTGACGTGCTCGATATGAAACAAGAAACCTAGCTGTCGCTAGGGTGGGCCGACCGTACCGCCTGTATACGAAGGCCAGCATCAGACTTCTGGTAGAGAAAAGAAAGCGATTTTCCAGAGTGACTGCAGTCCAACACGTTATGATGACGTTGCTATAGCGAACGCTACAATCAACGTTAGGATACGATACCGTAATTCGGTGCACGTGGCTGCAGGCAGCAACTACAGTGTATGCATTTAAAATTGCAGCCAAACCGCTGCAGATAGCGAAATAGTTAGGCCATATGCCTAATACTTACAGCCCACAAGAACTCGTCATCGCCCAGTGCAACAAACAGTGCCATCGCCGACAGACTATGACGTACGGTTTAGCTACAATACATGTGTTACAGTCATACAGAAGACACATCGTACACAAGGCTCGACCTAACGGTTGGTGAAAAAAGAAGGAAATAAAATGTTCGCTTTATTTTGCCAGCTGGGCGGTGGGGGGAAAGGAGAGGAAGAGGGGGATAGCGTTGCGCGCCGCACCAACAAAAGTTATCATATACTCAGACCTCACCCTCATCAGAAAACGTTATCATCATCTTTAGCGTCTCAGCGCACTATCATCTGGACCTGCTCGGCCGACCACTCAATCTCAAAGCAGATTCATCGCGGGCAGCACAAAGGGCACGACTTGACGACGCCTTGCCGGTGACCACCACGTCTATAGATACTGAGAGTTAGTAACATACAGTGTATAGCATAGCACTGCTGTAGACCGACCAATAAATCGCCGAGCTGGCCGGCTGGCTGGCGCTTGATGGGATGTTTGTATAATAGTACAATAGATCTACGACTACAGCAGCAATCACATCGGCCCGTGCCGTGACCACGTCATCAAGCGCACGTACGTCACGCTATGTAGAGAAATGCAGAACCTACGACGGCGACGACAACTACGCCATGGGTGTGTGCAGCGGCCGCACAGGTGAATCAGCAACTTGCTTACAAGACGCCGCCAACGCCAGGGGCAAATGACACGCTGGCTGCACGGCCTCCCCTTTCCCTTCAGTTTCCCCCTACCTGCCTCTCTGTTACCAATGGATCAGCAGACAGAATTTTCATTCAGCACTACCATCAGCCTCTAGAGCCAATTCTCCAGACACGGAAGGACCTTTTGAAAAGCTCAGCTTGAAAAAAACTACCTAGTAACACACCCCTACAGCCAGTAATATTTTCGGTTTTTACCTGACCAATGGCCATACTTCAAATCAGTGAATTCTGGATTGGCTGAGTATGGGAGCCTTGAGAGGATTGTTTGATGACACCATTTTTTTAGCTAACGTAGTGCAGAAAGTACAGAAGCACAAGTACAAAAGCACAAACTTAAAGCTCAGCTTAAAGAGTATTTTACAAATTAAAAGTTCCAACATAAAACAAGATTCAGCTAAGCAGTCCGCGTCATGTACCAAAAAAACTATAGATAAGTTTATTACACAGAAGTAAGAAATGGTTTTTGCACTGTAGGGATCACTGATACAAAAAACTCACTTATTTATTTATTTACTCAAACAAAGTAACATGTACCAGTAATTACATATTCACCAATATCAAATAAACATTATTTCTTCTTCTTAAAATAATACTGAATTTTGTTGCAGATCACTATTATACTTAGCCAAATCAATGTTACATAAGGGGCCTAGTATTCTATCAGCAGCATTATAACATTAACATGTAGTATAACAAATGATAAATAAAGCACACATTATCTTCTCTTGTTTTCTGAAAAACTCAATTCAAAACGCTCCTGAAGTGCCAAACAAAATATATGGTAGAACCACTATATTATATGCTTTTTATAAAAGATTTTGAAATTTCTAAAAATTATAGTATGAAATAATAAAATTTTAAGAACTTAGGAAACATTCTGAATTCTGAAGCAACTTAAGCCACACACTCCAAAAATTGGAACATATGCATTGCTTTGTACACTGATGTTTCCTTTATGATACTACCTGCTGGCAAAGATCATTTTTACGTGTGATAGCAGAATGCTTCCAAATCCATGGCCAGGGCGTCTGTACGTCCGTCTGTCTGTCTGTACGTCTGTCTGTCTGTCTGTCACACTCGTAAGCTGTATCAAAACGGTGGAGGCTAGGATCACGAAATCTTCATTATGGGCTGCCTCAAGGTCTCTAGTTTTTCGTGACAAAGTTTCGTACCCCTGGGTGCAGGGGTTCCCCTCGAACGAGGGCGTCAAAAAAGGGTACCTTGCTAAAAGACGTTATTTTGCCTTTATTGGCTCATTTAGTGTGAAAACAGTTGCAGACAGGTAAAGACATGCTGCTTATCATAACAAGCACTGGTGACAAGCTTTTTTTTAAATTAATCAACATCAATAACCTTGAACGACCTTGAACCCCAAAAAAGGGTTTTTATTGAATTTTTCACAATTTTTGGATGCAGCGCACATTTCAATGTTCACTGAATTGTGATGAAATGGCTGGAGATATATCAAAACAACCTGCATATGAAATTTTCAGCATTAAACGTAGATTTCAGAAGTCCAAGTCATGATCCTTTAGGTTCAAGGAGACCGGCAAAGGTGGGTGTCAATGACGGCTACCCCCTAAAGAGTAGTTATTTACCGCTATTGGCTCGTGTAGTGTGAAAATGGTTGCAGATAAGCACAGACATGCTGCTTGTCATAACAAACAATAGTGACAGCGTTTTATTGGTGTCAACGTCACGTCAATGACCTTGAACCTCCAAAATAGAGGTTTTTAGTAAATTTTTTGGCGATTTTCGGCTGTGTCAGATATTTTAAGAGTGAACTGCACCGAAATGGCTGGAGATGGACCTGAACAACCTGTGTATGACATTTTTAGCACACAACATACATTTTTAAGAACCCGAAATCTAAGTTTTAATCTCTTAAATTCAAGTAGTCTTCCATATGGAGGCCTTAAATTAAAGTACTTTTTAAAGACGCATTAATATCTTACTGCTGTATACTGGTTGCCGAGGTGGCAGGACCACTGCTATCGTGCGTCACGTGAGCTTTGCTCAAATTACTTGTAAAAAATTAGGCAGGCTAGGCCCCCTACAGCTTTCTGAATAGCTTCTCTATTAAATATCCAATATAATTAAATATATAAACATCAAGTTTAAGCTAGATGTAATTTTGTAATATTTTATTTTACTGAGATTACTGAGAAAATACAAACAATAAAACAAGCTAAAATTACATATTTATACTCAATATCACAGTGAATGCACATGAAGAATTACACATTGAAGCGAGATACAAGGGATGGGAAGCTTTCACAGCAACTATCAAAATCAACGGCATCATCGTACCTGGTGCGTTTTAGAACATAGTACCAGTAATTTTAACTGATAAGAGTACTGAAAGTAGACTATACCAAATATAGCAGTGTAAAATTTATTTTCCAACACTTACCACTGAAACATTACATCCCACTGATCTCTAACTTCCTCAATGTAACATATTTAACTGACTAACTCCAAGTAAACGACGTGTTACATGTAGGATCAACTTGCGTGATTCCGCAGTCAAGTGCTTACAACGGCAATACAAATGGCGGATGATGATGAGCGATGACGCCATCAACGTCTGGATTTTTGTCCACGTCCGTGTTCATTCCTCTGGGCAAAATCGGCGCCGCGCGTCAACAAGCAACCAAATCAAACGACAAAACAAGCGTCTACAAACCTTTGACGGCTTTAGGATTCAGCTGTTTCCTGCGCGAAGAAGCCATTTGACGCGACAAAACGCACAGGATTCAGCGATTCATCGTTGCACTGAGCTACAGCAGACAGCAACGGCACGCAAGCGCACTCCCGTCATGCACCGCTGAAGACGCCGCACACGATAACCTAAAACACAGGACCGTTTGACCTACGAACTCTTCTCACTTCAAAACGCACGGTTTTTTACCCGGTATATAAATATGACAACTGGTTTTAATGGTGGATATAATATAAGCTCACTTGTACTTGTACTTGTACTTGATGATGAGCTTTGTAGCTTTCGCTTTATATGCCCATATCTGACCAGTGTCTGTTCAATCTGTTCTTGAAGGCATTCACTGATGAAGCCTCGATTACATGTTGTGATAAACTATTGCACATATGGAACTTTAATACTGCAAAGTTTTTAGATACCAAAATGCAGAAGTGCTATCAAATTCACAGTAACGCAGCACACAAACAAACCGCAAACGTTCCTACTTCATAAAGAAGCCTTGCTATATTATTATAGCGGGGTCCGCATATTAACAGTCCGCAGTTTACCCACGGGTCCGCACTAGCGGTCTGCAGGTTTTGGTCCGCACTCCGCAGTTTACACGTTGGCTGGTCCGCAAGTCTGCAGGTCCGCAGGTCCGCACTTTACCGCAGCCCTATTATTATGCCATCCCATAATCACTAAATAAAAAGCAAATGTTAGCGTTTAATCTACATGACCTGCATGCTGTAGCTGCAGCTGCAAGTTGCAACAGAACAGTTACTGTAGCGTATAGTTTACGTCTCTACTCTCTACATCGTACACTGTAGCGAGAAATCTTATCCTACGTTTTATAACTCTGGTACAAAAATGAAATGCTGATGTAATGACGTCATTGGTGACAGTTGCAATGCACGGTGCACCCTTGCACGTTGCAACTTTTGAATAACTGTGATTTCCGGGTACGCTCGAAAAATGAAAAAATAGCATTTCCAATCTGCGCGTTGTATTAAACCTCTGAAGTTATAACTTTGCATGTTGAAATCAAATGTCTTTAACGCGACTAAGGGCTCAAGCGGGAGAGGGGACCCTGGTTTAACAGTAGTAGGCCTAAATTTACGGCACTGTTAAACCAGGGCCCCCTATATCGTTTGAACTTTTTGCCGCGCGCAAAACTCAAGTTCACTCATCGCGACGCTCGCCCCTCCCTTTTCCTATCCTCCTTGTCCGTTTCCTTCCATCATTGTCCCGTTTCTTTGCCGGTTTCCCCTTAGCAAAATAAAACCTGGCTTCGGTAAGGCGGCCAAATTGACAACTAAAATGTTCTCACCACGCACCGTCTAGAACCGAAGCCCCAAAATTACCGCAATAAAAACGTGACGACGAAATTACCACGACGGTCGGGCGAATGATTTGTTGCCGAATTCAGCGGCTGCAGCAGACAAGCAACGAGAGAAGAATGCAACAGAAACAAACTATATACGACTGCGACTGTGAACTGCGTTAGTTGTCGGTCGGCTAATCGGCTGCAGTGCTACTGTCACGTAGACTGCCAATACCTAACGACAATGCGCGGCGCGCTACTACTGCAGCTGCAATGTTCTCCGCGGCGACACTGATGTAAAGACATGCAGCTTCACCCTCCTCCCGCCATCAGCTAGGTAGGTAGGTAGGTAGACCGTAGCCTAGGTAACCCAATCAACAGGTGTGCCAAGCCAAGCCTGTTTGTCCGTCCGTTCGTCCGCTTATCGCGCTGCCTCGCTGGACGATGAAGCCCCAGTGGTGCCCCACCCCACACCGGCCACTGAGCCACACAGTGGCCACGGTATAAGCCTCTGAATGTTCGTACATCGCCAGGTAGACGCAGTGCAGCTGCTGGCCAATCAGCCTCCTCTCACCTGCCCGCCAGTCCACCACACCGGCCTGCCGCCGCAGCAGCAAGCAAACTTCTCAGTCAGTCACTCTCTCTTTCTTCATTCAGCTCTGCACGGCCGGTGTCACATTAAAATGTTTTTCCATGAAAAATCCGCCCAGGGAGAGATAATCCTGGAATCGACAATTATACGTTCAGATCGGCGATCTGAACGTATCACCGTGCTCCCGGAATTGATACGTCTCCCCCTTATTAAAATATCGCCGGCTCCATAAAAGTCTCCTCATTATAGGATCGCTCCCAGAAAAGTCTCCCCCGGCCGACAATTTACTGGCAAAAATTCGTCTCGCCCGGGCGGCCGCCGGGAGGGGCGGATTTTTGCCGGTAAATTGTCGGCCGGGGGAGACTTTCTGGGGGGGGAGATCCTATAATGGGGCACCGTCCGTCCGTAGGTGCGTTGGTATTCACGGTGACACCTGCTCAGGTAGCATGCAGTTGACACGACTGCAGCGGCTGCGGCTGAATGGCCAGCCGGCCGGATTCGTGCATTGCCGCTTTGAGTGTTCCGTCGACACTTCACAGCTTACCGTAGTTTTCTGCCACCACAAATCTTTAATAATACAACAAAGTCACGAATCGACAGAAACAACAGTGTCATCTTTAGATAGGCTACTACAAGGCAATCCACGACTATGCCTACACCGCATCGCGTATAGCCTATACATTGCACACAGGCGACCTCTACTCACTTTGCTATATTATTATTTTGTTTTTTTTCTTCGCACTGCAGGGATAAGCAAATATTGGTATAGCGTATAACTCTATATAGTGCATTGCACTATAGGCCTAACTAGTAAATCTTATATCTTTTATTTAATAACAACTGCATTTGACAACAGTGAAGGAACCCTGAGGATTTCAAGGATGAGAATTTCATCGCAGCATTGAACTCAAGACTATAAAATTGGTTCAAAGAATAAATTTTAAGTTTTTAAAACATAAAAAAACTCAAAAGTTAAATTTTAGTTCGTTGCTATTTTGTTTGTTGTATAATTTACATTACAAATCAAATGTAATGCCATATTTTAATCACACTAACTATTGTTACGGCGGCCGTACAAATAGCTTGTAGGTTATTTGTACGGCAGTCATATATTCAATTACACACGACAAGCGGCGGAAATGGCGTCGCTTGCTATTGTTAGCGTTATGCGTAATGCAGTATAATTAGGATTAATATTAGAGTTAGGGTTTAGGGTTAAGGTTAAGGTTAGGCAGTGGCGTAACCAAGGGGGCCTAAGAGGTCTAGCCTCTTCCCAATCTCCCAGACGAGACATAAACACATGCTTGAACTACACTAAGTTTGCTAATTTGGTTTGTTGATTTTCAAAAAAAATAATTAAAATTGTAACCACCAAATCTTATATTTTGAAGCTACAAAACACAAAATTTGATTTTGGCTAAGGCTCCGCCCCAGACCCCGCTGGAAGACTTCATAGCTAAATTTTAAAATGTCTTACTTTTAAGGGAAAAAGAGAAAAAAGAAGAATAAAAGAAAGGAAAGGGGAGGGGTAAGTAAGGTAAAAAAGGGGGAAAGGACGAAACGGGAAGAGAAATGGAGGAAAAGAAAGACGAGCCTCTAATTCACATTTCTGGCTACGCCACTGGGTTACGGGTAGGGTTGACGTATTTCAAAAATTATGTGACGATAAATGAACACTCTAACTAAGGCTGCAACATTGGCCATGAACTAGAGTGTACTGAAGGCAAGCATTACATTTGCCGACTGGCGCAACTCGGAATACCCTTCTAGGGTTGAGGTCGTCAGTTAACCGGCTGCCAAGTAACGTGTCTCTGCGGCGGTACGACGAGCACGTAGGCCTGCCGCCGCCAAGACGCGGCCTTGGCCGGTACGGTGCTTGTACGTATCGGCTAACGCTGTCTAAGACGGCTGCCGGATAAGTAGCCGGGTCGAATAGGACCGGATATTTATCCGAAAAACGTGTCGCGGTTGTTGATACGGCTGCCGTATAAATATTTTGTGCTTATTTTATTTGTGATTTGTGAGTTATGACGTCATAGGGGAGAGGACTGAACAAAAAACGACGTAGGTTTAACATGGAGAATGATGTATACAGGGTTGTTAGCAATATTTGCAAAAAGTATTGCAATAGCAATAGCAATACTTGGTGGAAAAAGTAATGCAATACTGATTGCAATACTTTTTACCAAGCCAGTATTGCAATACTTTTTGCAATACTCCACTATCTGCTTTCTTAAATAAATTGTTATTTTTCTTGCTGCGTACAACTTTTTTTCTAAATTTTGGGTTGACTACTTGACTACAGACTACGCGACAATGTGGTCAACCCAGAATTCAAAAGATGAACAAGTCATGTTGACATTTTACTTTTCGTTCAGTCTTTTTCACGCGATCGAACAAAAGAATGACAAGATTCTTTGCGTAATTGAACAGCGTCCTCGCGATTAAAATTGTGCTTTACATCAAAAAAGTATTGCGTCCAAGTATTGCTTTATTTCAGTCCTAAAAATATTGCAATACCACATAAACTTCTAGCTCTTTTTGTAGCAAAATTTTGTGCAATGTGCGAGGGATTAATAAAAAAACGTTATAGCAAAGAACAAGCGTCAAACCGTTTGCATTGTTGTGGAATATGTTCATATAGGCCATTGCAACACATGCACACTAGGATCCTTTAAAACTAAAGGCGTACGGTCTATACACTGTTTTAAGTTTTAATGTTTGAAATTTGCAATGTTAAAAAAGAAAGAGTGCAATGACGGAGAAACGGTCAACATCAACCGTAACGGGTTGACCGTTGATTAGTGTAAATAAAAAACAGTAAAAAATTGTTAAAAAGAACAAGAAGCCCAGCTGTCGTTAAAATAGCCGACCGTACTGGTTTGTCAGTGACCTCAAAGGTCATCCAAGGTCGATGATTTTCGTGTCATTTGAAAGCCAATATGTTACTTCCTATTAATGGATTAATTAATTAATAGTAACCTTGGCCATCTCTCACCGTTTTCGATATACGGCCATTTATAGCTTAAAACTTTTCATTAAAAATTGCGGCCACATCGCTGCAAATTGTTATTATTTACAGCCCATAGAAAGTCGTCAGCGCCCCAGCGCCCTATCCGACGGTACCATGGCCGACCTCCTACGAGTTACGATTGGCATATCATAGTGCTTTATGACCCTTCAAGGTCATCCAAGGTCACAGATTTTCATGTCATTTAAAAGTCAATATGCAACTTTCTATTAGTGATCAATAGCTAAATAGCCTAAGCTCTATTTCCCACCGTTTAGCCACAATACATTCGTTACAGACGGACGGACGGACGGACGACGACGACGTCAAACGAAAAACCGTACCATAAGCTCGACCGTTACTTAAGTAGCCTACGGTCAACTAAAAACACGTCAGAGAGAAACAAAAAACTGTTGGCAGTTGTGAGCATGGATATATTGGATATCATTCGTTGAAATAAAATACTAGTAGGCGTATAATCCTTAAAACTGTAAAGGCACGTATAGCTAGTGACAAGAGTAGGCTTAAATGTGATAGGCTAGATGCAGAGAGGAAAGAAGCAACGAGTAACGACATGCACTTGTCTAGTTTAGGCCGCGGCTCTATATGATGCAGTTCGCGTTATATGCTGCGCCTGGCTACAATGGTCTTAAGGGCTTAACGAAGCAACAGAGCAATGCGACTTGCTTGGTGCTGCAGTAGGCCTACTGCGTGAGACGGTGGTGACGATATATTCGTGCTATTCAACACGCTGTCTGCTCGGTCGCACCTCAATAGGACCTTATAATACATTGCCATTTGCTTGTCTTCCATCAATGTCTCTGCCAGTCTCTCACAGCATATACCCGGCTCACCGCGTCTCGTCTGTCAGTCTCTGTATAGACCCAGACAATACGCGCTATAGGCCTACAGTATACAGTCACGCCAACTGCAGCAACTTTTTCACTCTGTCACCATACCTCCGTGACCTCCTGCAGCCAATACGCCGTCCCAGCGACTAATGGCCTCCCTGTACTCACGTGCGCTGTAACCAGCCATCCGAAGCACTGCGACTATAATGTTCATGTGCGAAGGTGTCTATGCAATGCAGATTGCAGACTAAGCACGGTTTTTATCGCTACATGTGCGCCGCATCGCGGCTCCGTCGTTTGATTTCGCATAATTTCGGTGTAGACGCTCGGAGAACAAAAATAAGAAAAAATCTTACAGCTGCACGACATCTGATAGGCGGCATAGGCCTATTCACTAAGACCTACACGTGTTACGCCAACAGCAGCTGCTTTTTTCACATTGGCTTATTCTCGACTTTGAGGCTCCAGAGTAAAGTAAGCACTTACTTACTTAGCACTTAGATCCTCCGGTCCTTGACAGGACAATGGGCAGCAAGAGTTTGCTATCTGCTTCTGTTTGTAGCCACAGTCCGGACGCTGTTCCAATCGACTCTTCGGTCCACCAGGCAAAGTAAGAGTAAAGCCTAAAGTCTCCATCCACTGCAACCCACGCCACGCAGTGGTGCCATGTGCATCTACGTTCGGCAAGAAAGTATCTCCTAAATTTTTGGTAATTTTGTTAGCAATCGCTGAGAATTTTAAAGCAAAATTTTACTTTTATTACTTATTCATACTCACGTAAAAGTGCCAAATGACATTAATTATCTCTAACTGAGACAAAGATACTGGAATTTTTTTATGCAGCGACATCGTCATTTCAGACGTTCACGTGCAGCACTATGTACCTGTATGCAGAACGAAAGGCGCATGATGTTTGCGTTGCAGAAAAAAACATCATCATTCAAAGAAAATAATAACAGTTTGCCAATCACAGTGAGTATTTAAAGTGTCCGTCACCACTCTTCACACATGCATTTTAACTTTTACTGAAGTTTTCAACGGTCTCGTTGATGGCAATTCCCAGATCATCTGCAGCGCCAGTTTGAGTTCAGCAACGAATTTCGTTTCGTTGAAAAATTGTCATCAAACACATAATAAATTAAAAGTAAAGGCTCTACAGATATTGTTTATAATTTTGACGCCACCGTGACGTCACTAACAACAAAATTGTCTCGGTTGTTTTTAATATTACAATACTCTCTTCGCATGTACAATATCACATTGTTAATTGTGTCGCAATAAAATTCGTTAATCTGGAACGGTAAAATAATTTATAACGCCGCTTGGCATGCAGGTGAAAACAGATAATAAATGCGTAAAACTTTGCGTTAAAATTCCAAGCGGTTCCTTAGAAAATGGCGAGCAACTTTAGGGGACACTTTTTTGCCGATAGGGGTAGTTTATTATATCGTTTTATACTATTAATGTGATTTTTTTGCTGTTGATTTCTAACCTTCGCTTGTCAATACCAGTGCCTGGAAAAAATAGTCACGGAAATGACCTGTGCTGCAATGACTGTCAAGTTGGACGCAAAACTTTACTCATTTATACCCCGTTTCTGTTACACGATCGAGCAAACTTCGAGCAAACGTCGAGCAGGCATCGAGCAAACATCAAGCAGGCCTGATGGAACTCGCCCCCTGGCTCAAATGTAGGCCTAGGCTTAGCCCACGTGTTATATAGGCCTTCCAACTACAACCTGCCTGCCTTCCTAATTAGCATGCTAATTACCATAGCTCGTCGAGCTAGCTGGATGAATTCTAACAAACAGTGAGCATACGTCGAGCAGACGTGAAGCAATTAGCACGTGTATTTTGAACACATTTGCTCGACGTTTGCTCGATGTTTGCTCGATCGTGTAAATGGGGTATTACACTCACTCAGTCACTCACTCAGTTCTTAGAGTAGAGTTACGACAAAAAGTTTTTTCCTTGGAATCTGGATGAATAAGATAATTTTCATGATTTACACGGTGCATCTCAACAAATCAACAAAGTAACGCACAATAATTTTAAATTTAAAATGTACACGGTGACTACTGTATCGCTCGCGTTCAACGCACAAAAACGGACAAAACTAACTTCCACAAAACAGTACAAGTTGAACACCTGCAACAAAACAAAAACGTTACAATACAACAATGAAAACCATGAGAACGACAGAAACAATTAATCATGCACAAAATACCCTGATTGCCGACGATTCGCTTAGCAGACGTTTACAAAACATAACTGTATTTCATGGAAAATCATTTTTAAAAATTCATTTCCTGTCAGGATTATCTCGTACTGAAAAATACGCTAAATAATGGCGTGACTTTCACATGAAAAAAATACTGCAGGTAAAAGAT
>Ga0209454_1001297_pt1 | contig 15325 bp, 11 predicted proteins | sample WorMetHERISLAND1_2_FD_187400 | JGI IMG/M metagenome (GOLD analysis project Ga0209454, IMG submission 187400) | Marine gutless worms symbiont microbial communities from Max Planck institute for Marine Microbiology, Germany - Olavius geniculatus... | ecosystem: Host-associated > Annelida >...
GGACTGAGGTCAGCATTAAACCGTGAGCCTATTCTAAGAAGACCAGACTTTTTCACATTCAAAACCACATCGAACCATGACAACTCGGCGTAGACAATGTCTAGCATGTTACGAAAATCTTGAAGTGTAATAGAGATAAGCAGCAATTCATCTGCATACATTAAAGCCCCAGCGTATCTGCCAGAGACATGACATCCAAACTCACTTCGCTCCAGGTTACAGAGAATATCATTTACATACACACTAAACAAGCTGGGTAATAATACGTGGTGTATTATTACCCAGCTTGATGAACACCAGCCAACAGCCTTCGTGGCGCAGATACAGAATTGTTCCATTTGACCGAGACAAGCACCTTACCATACCAGTCAAGAATAATGGAAATAAAGCTTTTTGGCACACTGAGCTTCACTAATTTACTTGAAAGTGCATAAAAGTTCACTCTATCAAATGCCGTAGACATATCAAGACATGCTATATTGACAATCGAACCATCCCTAGTATTGCACAGTACAGACATAGCATCACGACAGCCCTTATTAGCTTTAAAACCAAACTGCAGCTCGGACGTAAACACAAAATTTTGCATAGTACATAGTAAATACGACTCAAACACCTTAGAAATCACTGGACTAATTGTAATGGCTCTGTAGTTGTCCATGTTAGATTTATCCAGACCAGCATTCTTCAATAACGGGATAACAATACCAGCACCAAATGTCATAGGCACATACCGATGAGACACGATAGCTTTAAAGAGTTTCAATAACACATAAAAGATAATAGGGTGACAATGTAACAGATGCTCAGCCATAATACCATCATTACCTGGTGCTTTGCCTTTTTTAGTTTACCAATACTACCTGCAACATCATCTAGTGAAACAGACAAATCCAACTGTGCACCGACATAACCATCAAACTGGGAGACAAACTGATCATACAGTACATTATTCTGAGCTGCAGAATTAGGCCTACAGACCCTACTAAAAATCTGCAAACGATTCAGCAATATCACTGTCATTGGTACAACCATCAACAACGTGAACCACTGTCTTGGGTGAGCTAAACTTGCTTTTTCAGCATTTCCAAAAACTGTCATTGTCTATACAGAGGTCACGGTCAACGGGTGCAGCAGAGCCGGAAAACTGATATTCGTCCTTGTTTCGCATGCAGTTTGTAGATTGTTAATAATTGCATCCGCCGAAGTTGTAAGTTGAAATATCAGAACAGACAAGAGTAGCCTATACAATATTATCAGAGATAAATACAGACCCACCACAAGTCACTATTATGTATCATTAAATCTAATTTAGCGTGACCAGCATACTCAGAGTAGTAAAAAGTACCTCTAGGTTTATCTCCAACTGGTGGTGAGTTATAGTTAGTAGCCTATCCGGGAAACAATCAAGACATGATACGCTGACGGTGGCTCATGTGTATGAGCCGCCGGCGACATGTCGACAGCGACTCCGCGTGAAAACGTAAGACTTCTGAGTCGTGCTCGGCTTAAATTGCGTCTTTGACGCGCTGACGAGCAAGGCATCGTCTGACATGCTGCTGAAGATTCGTCTCCATAACCGTCTTTCGCAATTGCAGCACGTCTCGTGACTTGATGATTGCAGATCGACTTTCTGCCTCACAGCTGTCACGTGGCAGTCATGGGAAAGTAGCCTACAGACACCCGGTTGAGAAATATGGATAGAATCCTAGAAAAAATAGCGGCAGCCCACAGTTGCAGGGTTTAATATGATTTGACGCCACTTTTACAGCAGTCTGCTGTGTTTATACCAAATTATTCACCCCGAATTTTCTCATGACACACATGTTATGTTTTTAAAAGTTTTTTTTTTATTTTACTGCATTAAGCTTATGTGATTTTTCTGCCGTGTGCATGTGGCGGGTTCAGTAAATGAATGAATAAATGAATGAGCAGCGATGCATAACCTAGGCTAAATGTGCTTTATTTATGTATTTATTTTAGTTATACTTTAATATTTTACTTTTTGGATTTCGGTCGTGCATTCAAGAAGCGATTTGTAGTTGGGAGTGGCAAATGATTGGCATGTGCCATTTTAAAATCCAGTTTAAATAAATTCTCGAAAAAAGTAAAATCAAACTTTCAAACTGATCAAAGGGCACTTTTTCACGCAGCCAACTCAAATAATTCCACAGACGTCGTACTTTTAGCTGCGTTTCCACATACCATGCCGTCCCACTTTCATCACAGATATGGTATAGTTGGCGTCGGCAACAAAACTTCGCTTCCAGCAGCGGAAGCTGCAGGTGTTCTTGCTTTTCTTATTAACACGAACGAGAAAAAAGTACGTGATTAATAATAGCAACACTGATTGAGATCGAAATAGTTTTCGTGCACTCTGCGTAGGTCAAATTTGTTCAAAATAGTCCAGGCATAGTTAGATGTCGACTTCTCTCAGTGTTATTGACATTCAATCTAGTTACGACGACGTAAACCATACCTCATGTAGAGAATTCGCAAATTCAGTGAAGTGGAACGTACGTTTAATTCCCACGATGAGCAATGTTCGTCGACACTTCTGTCGATGAAAAATTAAAGCCGCGATACAAGGAACAAGTGTAGCGACGGACGTACGGCAGACGATACGTCGACAAAGGTTTGCGTTGCGTGAGCAGCTCTGAACTCGTGGGAATTCGACCACCGGCGTCACTTTGTGAACCGTGCGTGCGACGACGAGAATTGCGTCACGAAATAACGTCGAAAAGTGACGAAGCATGAGTGCAGATTGGATACACGTGACAGTTCCGTGATATTTGCCAGGTTCGCTGACATATTGAATCTGGCGTGTCAGTACTGCTGCCAGTTAGTTACACGACGTATAGGACCTACGCAGCTAGGCAAGCGAACAACTCGCGTTCCGGCGTCGTGATGGTTGACTGGTCAGCCGCGACACGTTCTTCAGTTTCCGTGTTTCTGCCAACTCAGTTTCGACTGCTATTTTTATCCGATTTCGAGATACGTAAATCTGTTATTATAAAGCAGCACGACATCGTCGCTGATTGATTCGCCTGTCGCTGTCATCGTAACGCTAGGTGAGTGAGTGAGTTAAGACGATGTAAAATGTCAGAGACGATGCTGATTCTGTTAGGCATTGCGTGAGGGGATTCAGATCGATACGGTGACGTACTCTGCGAATTAAGAGTCTTTGGTCTGTCCCGAGAGGATGAGATACGTAAGGAAAGTTAAGAATAATAAATAGCATGTTATATTGTCACTGTTGATCGACAAATTAGGGACCCCTCGTATCAAAGTCGGAACTAAGGAACTCTATCACTTGATCAGTGGCAACCCATTCCCAAGTGACGAATACATAATTAGAAGATGACTGTTATAATGGTCTGCCCGTGTGTCATAGAGCGTGTCGCTGTCAGTGAAATAGCAAACTTATATTCAGCAATTTCAAACAGCAAGCAGGGATGGCTTTTCAAGTGGACTGTTCTCGAACTCTAAGGTCTTGAGGACAAAATTTTGTGGCTTTAGTCTCTGAAATTCTTGGCCTTGGCCTGAAGCAGTCAACATTTTTAGATTAGACTTTCTTTGTCGTTTGCCTTCCACGATCGCCGACGTAGGCCTACACATACACATACACAATTATACATACACAATGCAAATTTGCGACCATCTGGAACAAAATACAATCTTACTGCAAGTTTGTAGCGCTACGTTTTGCTTTGTGATGAATAAACAGTAAACGGAGTCGACGAGTCGACGGCGACCGTCTCTTTTTGTCGTTGTTTTATAGGGTGTTTACACGATCCAGCAAACGTCCAGCATTAGCACGTATATTTTAAATACATTTGCTGAAAGTTTGCTGGACGTTTGCTGGATCGTGACGTGTAAACACCCCATTATTCTATTTTTGGGCCGATCGTTAAGTTGTAAGCTTAAAGGTCGGCACTTAGTTGTGGTTGTCGTCCGTCCGTCCGTCAGTTCGTCCGTTTGTCTGTCTGTCACGGGTGTACTGTGGCTAAACAATGCAAGATAGGGCATAGGTTGCTGTTGATCACTAATAGGAAGTGGCATACGCCCTGTCAGATTAAATGGAAATCATTGACTTTGGATGACCTTCAAGGTCAGTGACAGCTGAGACTCTTGTATTTTATCGCAGATGTGCAAGCGACGTTAGCAGTGATTGTTTTTGAAAGCAGCGCCGCTATGCAGTTACTATCAGTCTGCGTTTGTCTGTGTTGCTTCAGGTGAACAACGCGATGTGGACGTTCGGAGACGTGATGTGTGACGCCTGGGTGGCCTGTGACGTCATGTGTTGTACCGCGTCCATCCTCAACCTGACTGCAATCTGCGTCGACAGGTACCCGACCAAGAACACACCTGCGCCCTTCAATACCCCGTTTACACGATCGAGCAAACATCGAGCAGACATCAAGCAGGCCTGATGGAACCCCGCCCCCGGCTCAAATATAGGCCTAAGCTAAATATAGCCCACAGCTGATCACGCGTTATATAGGCTTTCCAGTTACAACCCCCCCCCGCCCTGCTAATTAGCATGCTAATTACCATAGCTCGACGAGCTAGCTGAATGAATGCTAGCAAACATCAAGCAGACGTCGAACAGTCGTCGAGCAATTAGCACGTGTATTTTGAATACATTTGCTCGACGTTTGCTCGATGTTTGCTCGATCGTGTGAACGGGATATAACTCTTAAGCAGCGTCGTCGTGGGTTAAAAATAGGCTCGGGCAGAAAGTTCTGATTGTCCGATAGACACTGCAAATTTTTGACAAAATTCCGACAGATAGAGCCACAGATTTTCGACAAAGGAAATTAGGATACTCAAAATTTTAACTTTGCCTATATGTCTCTCCAAAATGGGGGTTTATCAGCTCCAATTTTGCATTTTTGGACGAAAATGTTTTGACAAAAAAACGATTTTTATGTTCTAACGATTTTTTGACAGCCAAAAATTAGAGATAAGGGCAACTTTTTGCCCGCCCCAGCTGTCCTCCCCCAGCCACGTCCCCACTGACCGCTACTGCAATGCCGATACATCTTCATCTACAGTGATAGTATGAGCTCATTCATTTAATTATTCATTAAATCTATGCTGTTGTTTAACGGTGTTTAAAATCGATAAAACTTAATTTATGTTTGTGCAAGATTAAAACATAATGTGTAAAACGTTTAGTCTTTGTAGTCGTAATACATGTAACTTTGAGTAATAGTCTACACCGTGACTCAAAAAACAGACCACCAATTTTTTGTCACGACTTTACCAGATGTTGACCGACTATCAGAATTGTTTGCCTAAATCTTTCTTGAAAAAAATCGCAAAAGTCGCTAGCTGTTTTGATTCGCAGTATAGCAGTCTCAGGCTTTAACCCTTTACAACTACACCATATAGATGAACACAGTCGACAAGATCCTGGCGGAGTTTTGCTAGTTCAAGACAGCACGGTACGGAAGCCTGGGACACGCCGTTTGACAGACGTGTCTAAAGTTATTGCAGCAGACGCGTCGACTTGTTTACAGTGATATCAATAATTCACGGAAACTTACAACGAACCTTGTATATACAAACCTGTTTCGACTGCTGTGAGTTATAGTGGCGTCGTCTTTTGCCCTTGTTTCAGACGAATTTTTTCCACACCAGCGGCATGTGGGTTAAAAAAATAGATGGGACAGGAAGTTGCACTTTTTCTACAAACCCTGCAAATTTTCGCCAGATGAGATTATGCGCGTTCACAATTTTAACTGTTTCTTAAATTTTACCAAAATTGACAAATGCATCTTAGAGTTTTGCATTTTTGAACGCAAATTTTTCGACAAGAAGATATTCCGACAGCCAAAGTTTAGGGGAGCAATTACTCATTTCCCCTGTATTTCAATTACGATGACACTACGCCGAACTGACTTGACAACAGCACGAGCGAAAAAAATTCTGGCTGGAGACTAAGGTTGTTTGAGACTTTTGAAGAGTGCGGTATACGTAATCAAGATTTGAAGTGTACTTTGTAACTTCCAGAATAACCTGATGTTGACTATATCTCACGACACGCTTAGGGGGTAAAAGCATTTTCGAAAAACAGCTTTTACTATTTGATGAAGTCATGAATGTGTGAAAGTCAGAGGGCTTACTTTTTGCATGATCGCACTTTGTATGCTAGATGTAAAAAGCGCCTGTAGCCGGGTTGTATAGCCTTTGAGCAGCAAAACGAGTCGATCGGTCAGCACTAGGCTTAGACCTATATGTATGCCAACGAGTGATTGTATGAGGCCATCGACAGGCGACGATGATCTAATAAAGAACTGCGATAAATTCGTTCTGGCCTAGCGACAGACCACACGGAAGGCCATGGACCTGCCGTCGACCGTGTCTTCGTTTCTTTTTTTCCTTTTTTCCTTTTTTCATTCTAGTCGTAAAAACAAACAACTCGTTTTGTAGGTCGGCCGCGCAATAAATTTGTCCATGAAAAAGTCATCACTAAATATGCGATAACGATGGCGACATGACGACGACGACGACGACAAAATAAAAGAACAACTGCAAAAACAAAAAAAAACACAAAAACAAAAAGCACACGTAGGTCTATCAGACTGAAATTCAAAACATCACCATACGATATAGCCAGCATTATGCTACATCAAAATGGTAGCATAATACGGCATGATACAAAACAGTATTAGGATGCGTGAATCGGTTATTCAGTTCAGCACCGGCAAAATTTTATCACCGTCATCAGCATCATCAATCATCGTACTTATATTCGCGTTTCAGCTATTTACATTGACACAGATTATTGCATATTCGTAGCGATTGAAAACGTAAAATGGAACCAATGTTGCACATTGTATGTATGCCAGATATAATATTGCTCTCGTTTCGGTTTTTTAGCAGCGTGTGTTGATTTTGCCTTGCAGGTAAGTGATGGATGGACAAGTGAATGGATTGATTAGTGAGTGTACGTATGGTTCAATTCAGGTTTATAGCGGTGACTCGTCCGATACAGTACGCGAAGCACCGCAGTACGTACCGCGTGCCTCTCACTGTCGTCATGACCTGGGTGGTCTCGATCCTCATTTCTTCTCCGATCGTACTGGGCGCCAACTACACCGAGCACCGATCGGAGTCGCCGACGCTGTGCACATTCTACAACGCTGATTTCATCATCTACTCGTCAATGGGCTCGTTCTACGTGCCCTGCGTCGCCATGCTGCTGCTCTACTGCAAGATCTTTCGCGTCATCAACGACCATGTAGGCCTATACCGTGGTTTAATACGCTGAACCCCAGCTAGCTTCGTAACCGTAAGAGTCGGACTCCGTTAGCTTCAATCTGCTGTGAATTTGCTGTATACATTGTTGTAAGCCTACATATAATATGTTGTACAACAACGATCAGCAAGTCTTACAGCAAATCGCACAACATGTTGTACAACAAATCGCATCGAGTCGAAATAATGAAGTCCGACACTAATCCTAACCTATAATTTTGTGTGTCATCAACGACCGTGTGCGTCGCAATCGTCTGCACTATGGTCTGCTGTCTTCGTCACCCGCAGACGCCGCGCAACCGGCGACGATAGCGTGGCGACGTAGAATCGCCAGCCAGACAGCGTTCGTCAGGGCAGTTTTCGACAGGTGCATCCAAGTCGATCTCATTCTTCCCTTCAGTACTTAATATCTTATTCGTTACAATGCCAGTTAACATTCTGTATCTAGGTTTTTCTACCGCACGCTGCACGACGTCTTTTGCGAGTGCCTATATACCCAATACCCCGTTTACTCGAGGAAGCATACATGGAGCAAACTAAAAGCAAACGTCGTGCACTCTTGGAGCTGGCTTGATAGCGGTGTATATTGCAAACAATCACGAACCCAGCTCTACGTGTGCTTTATATGTGCTTCACGTATATATGCTTCCTCGTGTAAACGTGGTATAAGTTGCCTGCGTCTGTCCGTCTGGCGTTGATGTACTTGGAACGTCATTGCCCAAGCAATTAGCTTAGGGTTTTTTGCTTTTTTTAAGCACCAACATTCGCGCCGTACGATCATGGAAACATTTGGCAACGATAGCGGTAAAGCGGTTGGCCATTCAAAGGAGAAAATCTGCTACATTTTTTTGGCTCAGCTCTGAAACGGACTATTTTACAGTATTTTTATTCAACCATTAAGCTTTCAGCTGCAAGTAAGTAAGTAAGTAAGTGAATGATTTATAAAGCGCCAACGTCTCAGAAAAAATCAGGGCGCAGTGTGTTTAATAAACTCAGTGGTCAGTGTTCAATTTAGATGAAACCTGTAGTTGTTATTGATATTATCGGTCTATTGGTTTACACTCAGATTGGTCGACTTTTTTTTCTATATTACAGCGCTGCTCATCTGTAGAGTGGGTGGCGGCGCTCAGCTGCAAAGTTCACCGGGTGAAGAGAGCAGCGACGAGGTGAGCAGTCGACGCAATCATCATCATCAGCAGCAACAGCATCATCATCAGCGTGTCGGCAGAGAAGCTCGCAACAACGACGATGACGACGACGATGACAGGCAGTCCTTCGTCTCATCCAAGCCGCTGAGCGTGCTGCACCGGCGGCGCGTGCTGCTGCGAGTAGCCGGTGACACGCTGCACACGACTGCCGCAGTCAACGCCCGCGCCGCCGAACTTACTACGTCCTGCCGGTCACAAACCACCGGCGGCGGCGAGATGATCCGACTAGCCGGCGGCATTCAGTCGACACGATCGGCCACCGACGAGGACGAAGACCTGGTCGCCGCCGTGGTCGAGAGATCGCCGTCCGACGACTGCGAGGGTACAGACACCGGCTGCCTGTCGACCTCGCCGTCACCCCGGCGTCGAGCCTGTCCCAAGATAACTGTACCGGTCGAACATTCGCCCGAACTGACGCCGCCATCGCCCAAGCCGAATGTCGACGACGTGTTCCATGCGGTTCCACGATCTATCCTGACGGTTGCCTCCTGCTTGATGGTGGATGGACGACCGTCTCTCAGCTCGTCTATTGACGCACCGACCGAAAGCACCCGGTATAATGTATAATTTCCACTTCACAGTCGTTATTATATGCACAGTTTATACTCGCTTCGTATAATATTAACTTCTTGTTTGATATCACAGTGATTAATAAAGTTTGTTTTCAAATTTATTCAGTATACGTTTATAGCTGAATATGTAAACATAATGACTGGGGGAGTGTGAATTGTACATATTATAATAATGACCGTGGATTCATTATTATATGTGAGTCATTATTATACATTACAGGATTTCGACTGGCGACGATTCGCCGCTGCCCGACTGCCGACCGTCGACTGCGAGTATCAACCTGACCGACGACGCAGCGGCGGTTCGGGGACCTCGTCTTGCCGTTCCGTCACCACCTCAGACACGCGACCGCCAGCCGACCGCTCGTCAGTCCAGTCGCGTCGGGTTCAACCTACAGTCGCTGACGACGTCGTCGACACCGAAATCTGCGACCAACACAAACAGTAGTGCCAGCAGCAGCAGCAAGCGATCGAGAAGACGCGAGAAGAAAGTCACCAAAACGCTGGCGATCGTACTCGGTAAGATAATAAATGAATTTATTAAAAAAAACGGCCAGTATAAATTTGCGAAGCGCCGTAATGCCGTAGCTTCAGAGGCCTTGACGTTATGTAAGCCATTTTCTGGTATTAACTGACTATACAATCAGACAAAAATGTTAGAAAATCAATGAAGAACTTTTCATTCATAACAGGGATTTCTGAATGCATTAATGTCTCTGCTGTCGGGAGGAATTTCAATATGCCCGCTAAATCAAAAATGATAACTTTTTGTTGCTCTTTTTATTGCATGCAGCATTTTTATTTCTGCCACCTTCGTTACTGTTGGCAAAATGTGGCTATTATACGCGCGTATAAGCTTATACAGAGCAAAGAACTGTTTAGCCTAAGTTTAGCGCGCACTATGCCATTGGGCGACGGAGACAAACCAACGTTTATAGAGCTCTACGGTATTGTAATTTTCGTTGTGTCTAAATATCACAGTCATGTTCTAATTATTATAGCACGCTACGGAAAAACAAGTGCATGCCTTCTCCTCGTGAATACGTCGCTGGAAATCGCTTTACAGGTGAATTGTCACGTGATTGCGCTGTTGTGACGTCATGCAGGTGTGTTTCTGGCCTGCTGGTTTCCGTTTTTCACGCTCAACATCATCAACGCTCTGTGCATCCGTTACGACGTGCATGGAGGTCCTGTCTGTGACGTTCACCCGGCACTGTTCTCCTTCCTCGTATGGCTCGGGTACATCAACAGCTTCCTCAACCCGGTCGTAGAAAAATCCCATGAAAATCCGACTAAAATCCACAAGTTTTTGCCAGTATGAATTATCCGTGAGTACTCCATGGAAAACTCGTGAAATCGTCATTCCACGGAATCAGAAGGGGATATTCATATGGGCAAAAACTCGTGGAAAGGCCACTGTGGACTGTGCCGATGAACTCGCCGTTGGTTCTCTATGAATGAAAAGCTCGTGAAATCATCGTTCATCATCAACAGCTTTCTGAATCCGGTCATCTATACGGTGTTTAATGCCGAGTTTCGGCGAGCTTTCCGCCGACTGCTGACTCCGGTCGCCACCGGCCGCCAACACGTCGGACTGGCTAGCCGACGTCGGCGCCCTGGCCGCCGTCCAGCCGACGTCTAACCATGACCGATCATTCATCGTCTTTATCACCATCAGTAGCCTAATCCAATGCCTGGAGGTTTCCATGGTCCAACGCAGCGCACGCAACCAGTGGCGGCCGACCTGTCTATACAATACAATACGAATACGATACGGATCTGCACTTGAAAACTGACACTGACGGAAAAGCTGTCAGTTTATCTAGCACGTTAACTTAAAAAAGCTTAAATGTTTTAAATAAAAATGAAATGAGAGATACTGAAATCAAAATAGTTATAATGTAAAACTTAAAAGATCCGGAAACAGACTAAAATCAGAAAAACCAAAAAGGAAAGAAATAATGAAAAGTAAAACTGGAAAAAACTGCAATGAACAAAAATAAAAACCGTCAGCGAATCCGGATAGTTCGGAGTCCCCCCCTCTTACTGACTGGATGCATGTTATAACTAAGTACAAATTTTGCACAAAAATGCCACAACTGTGCATAAAATTTTGGAGAAAAAAATTCTGGGCACACACCCTCAGTCAACCCTCCTCTCGCTTGTTCCAAAATTCTGGATCCGCCCCTGCACACAACGCAAAGCAATCGTGTAACAGTTTTCACGCAAGCCTGACGCAATGAAGGTCATTCTGTTTCGGTTTTGTTCTAGTGTTGAATTATTATTGCCGTCTTTGACTATCGGTCGCAAGTACGCATTCCACAACGTTAACTACGATTCCATGTCAAAACGCGGAACGACAATACCGGGAACGTCACTACACGAACCTCAAATATAACCTCAACCCTAACCCTATCCCTAATTCTATTCTGAACACTATTTTCTAAACCTAAGCCTAGATCAGTGTTTCCGACAGTTGGGCCGACTGTTAGTCGGTCAAACTGCACTACAGTGTTCAATTATACGGTACCGGTAGCTGGACATTGGAACAACGTACAACTCGTATAGTTGTGCATTACAGGTCTACGCTTTCGATTCTGTACGAATTTGTTCTACAAATTGTTGCAAATTTGCTGTAAACTTTCGCTCTGTCCTGGATTACGGTAGCTTTACAACGTGATATATAGAACACGTTGTACAACAAATTGACAAAAGACGAAATAAAATTTAAGTAGATCATAGTTTAGGCATATGCTTTAATCTGCTGTCGATGAACAGCAATATGACTGATGGTAAAAATGATAAAAACGTCGTTGATAAGAAGTTTCTATAGCTTTTTACAAGAAACTCATCAAAGAGCTACGGAACACGAACGTCACCTGCCATAATGGAATTGAGCCCCTAGCTGTCGCCTTGAAGCGTCTACAGTAGCCTATGTCTGTCGCGTCGGCCCTATTTATTTTGAGCGCCGCACAGGAACGTCTAGGCCTATATACGCTGTAGCCTACAAGCATAATACATTTTGCAAGTAGTTAAAAATAGTCGAAAGTTCAAAATCACGGTAACTGCAATTGCGACGCAGCACGAAATTGTTCAGAAGTAGGCCTAGCACGTGCATGGCACAGCAATGCGATGAACGGCTTGTAGTTAGTTAGCCTAATCTGTGTACTTTGCGCGTGTGCGCAGACGTCAGTATTTGACTTAGCAAGATTTTTAGAAAGCGGCCAATAAACTTAGAAAATTAGCATATTGGTCTATTTTATGAACCATCCGGAATATCTGTTGGTTGCGATATATCGTTAATTTAACTAGCATTTGAAAAGCAGCCGATAACTTAGTAGTTAAACAAATTTAATAAACAACCTTCTGCACCATCAGAAAACGTCTGACTGATAAATAGCATTTATGGCATCTGAACAACAATAACATAACATAACATATTACACGATTACCTAATGGAAAAATATATAAATAAATGAAGTGAGTCATAATGAAACAGCCCTACAGTCAGATTCATATAGACAGCCGTGCATCCTTGGCGAAAGTGTGCTTGATCAAGTGATTTCTACTTATGCCAAATATACTACAAAAAGACTATATTTGCTTCGGCCCTAGAATCAGCTGACATAATACTGGCCAGGTCATCAAAAAGACTGTGCGGTTGTTTTATTTTGACTCACTGTGTAGAATAACAAGCCCGGTTCTGGCGTCATGAGTAAAAACTTAAGTGCAATATCAAGTTACAATTTTCCTATAGACGCTGCAGATTTCCTACAGGATGCTCAAAATTTCAACTTCGCCCGTAAATTTCCCCAAAATCGGACTTTTCAGACTAATTGTTGCATTTATGGACAACATTTTTTGCACAAAAACATTTTACAACAAATTTTGGAAGGAAGGAGACAAATGCTCGCTCACTGCCACAACTGCTCGCAATTACCCTCTACCCCCCTAAATTGTGGGCTGTCGGGCAATTTCCCCTCTTGCTCCTCCCCCCACTGTTACGATGCCACTGAACACGGGTCCCTATTTCTGGCACTTCGTGTATGACCTATTAATAGCTTAGTCTGGGCAGTCCTATAGTGGACAGAAGATGTCGTCGGCCATCTCGACGTAGACGGACTTGAGCTGTGTGTAATAGTCCATGGTTCGCAGTCCGTTCTCTCGTCCGAGTCCGGACTGTTTGTAGCCGCCGAATGGCAGTTCGCACGGGTAGACGTTGTAGTTGTTGATGTAGACTGAGCCGGCCTCAAGGGCCGCAGCCACTCGGTGAGCACGACGAACGTCCCTATCACAACGAAACACCCCACGCTACTAAGTACTAGAGCTGTTGAAGCATTAATTTTTTTAACGCATGAACGCACTACGTTAATTTTTGTTAATGCATTAATTAACGCGATATTAACGCACCCAGGCCCGTCGAGAAGGAGAGTAGGAGGTAATTTACCCCGGGCCCCGCGACATTTATATATAAAAGTTGAAACAGCAGATGACAATTTCGAATTTTCGATCAACAAGAACTGACGTCATAGCTAGCATAAAAAACTATTTTTATTTGGAAATGTCATCTGAATAATTACGCTATTTATTTACAGTAGTGATGGAATGGCAACTACAGTTTAGTTACTTGAATTCATTCGACTGTCAAATAACCACAGTTTAACGGAATATTGGAACTTTTGCTTTAGAGAATTTAGCAAATGAAATTATTAAAGTAATAAATTTACATATATGCTTTAATTTTTTTAATGCACATTTATTTTTTTAATGCACGTTAATTTATTAATTCATTAATGCATTAATTAATACGTTAATTTGACAGCTCTAATAAGTACTAGCATCATCAACATCATCATCATCACCATTCTTACTGTTAGAGATTGCAATCCCAGTATTCCAAATCCCGGGATCTTAAAATCCTGGCCGTTTTTGTCAATCCCGAATATCATGGGATTGGGAACATCCCAATCCCTGGATTTCGAGATTACAAAAATGTGTTCAATAATATATTTTCAGGCCGCCCGGAACGGTAGTTCCAGGAAGGCCTTATGTTTTACTGCTGTTTATTATTTATTTTTTCAACGTGAGATCTCCGAGGTCCGTGGGCCGATCTCCGCAAAATTTTGGTACATGTTCGGAAGCATGTTCAATTTATAAATGCCAGTCCAAAAATTTGGGCATCTGCCCCCAAAAAAATTTCCGGGGCGAAAAACATGCAAAATTTGGCCCGATTGCAGACACCCTCCCACTTTGAGCGCAAATATCGCCGGAACGGATAGACATAAAACCTAGTGCAAGACAGTGTTCCCTCCCGCGTTCAACGAAAACAGTTCAGTGAACTTTGGTCCACTAATTACGGAGAATTGTACCCGAAAATCGACTTTTTCGGAAGAACATATTTCGGCCCCTAGGGAATGCTGCGTGCCAAAATTTTTACACGCGTTATAGAATGTCCAAGTCTTCCTAGCCTATACCCCACAAGGAATGGGGGCTCCCCCAACAATTTCTTTTGAAAAGAGAGTCAAAAATTGGCTTAAAATGTAGCATATGAGCCACTAGAACTTTGGCGCTAAGAGGATTAGCCTAATGAAACTTTACCACGTGATGTGCCGCTGGATGAGGGTGTTAACTCGTATACAAAATTTTGGGGGTATTGCCGCCTTAAAATTTGGAAAAGCAAAAAACGTCCAAAATTTTGCGCAATTTAAGACACCTTTTGACTTTGACCGCGAATATCTCTGGAAGGGATTAAGATATCAACAAGCGGTAAACGGCGTTATCAACTATAATTTCCGCGTTAAACAAAAGAAACTTGATGAACTTTGGTCCACTAACCACGAAATTGTGTTTGATCATTTCAACCTACCCATCATCAACAGTGCACGTGTTTTCGGACAACTTTTTGACTTTGAGCACGAATATCTCTAGAACGAATAAAGGTATTGACAAGCGGTTAATGGCGTTTTTAACTACTATTCATTCCACGTTTAATACAGAAAAATTGGAGGACTTGGGTTCACTAATCACAAAGTTGTGTTTGCTCATTTCGACTTACCCAACATTGACAGTTTGCACATTTTTGGACAACTTTAGACTTTGATCACATATATCTGGAGAACGGATAGAGATATCGATAAACGGAAAACGGCATTTACAACTACGATCAATTACATGTCGAATGCAGCAAACATGTTAAACTTGGGTTCACAAACAATAAAGTTCTGTTGTCTCATTTCAAACCACCCAAGTTTAACATTGCGCTTGCTATACATGTATATG
>Ga0209454_1001298_pt1 | contig 15310 bp, 9 predicted proteins | sample WorMetHERISLAND1_2_FD_187400 | JGI IMG/M metagenome (GOLD analysis project Ga0209454, IMG submission 187400) | Marine gutless worms symbiont microbial communities from Max Planck institute for Marine Microbiology, Germany - Olavius geniculatus... | ecosystem: Host-associated > Annelida >...
TATATATATATATATATATATATGCTAATACGTGATATTAGCACATAGTTTACAATCGTGGAAACGAACAACAAGAAAGCCCAGCTGATGCTAAGAAGCACGTTGGCAGTCGGTCTACGGCTGAGTAAGAAGAACTCAGCAAGCTTGTATCCCAAGTAACATTGAAGTAAAACTTTTTTATTTTAAAAAATAATAACACAAAAACTATCGCTTTACGCATTTAACCAGCTAGCATATTTTTTCATCCAGCCAAGCTTTGAAACTTTTTGCCTATGTACGACGTATTATGTCTTCATGCGCCAGTCATATAGAGTAAACTTTTACGTGGCAGTGCTTAAAATGACCATTACGTTCTTTCGATACTGATGTAGCACTTGCGGCAAAATTAATAGATCTATTTTTATTCTCTGATCAGCGAGTAGAACAATAATTGACACCCTCTTTCAAATGAAATGCATGCGTAAGTTATTTAGGCTTATAAAAATACAGCCCTGAAAGGTCGCAGTGTTACATCAGAGCAGGGCCATAAAAGTCAACTAATCCTGCCGTAATCGAATACTGTCGGGCTTCGTCAAAATCATTCGCCGCAGCTTGGTTCAAAGCGTTTCTCAGTCGTCCAACGCTCAAATACGGCCGCTGACAAGTGTGCCGAAGCATATAGCATCTTCCCAGAAGTCAGTAAACCAAGCCACAGGCTTAGAAAATAGGCCTATGCTGCTGGGAGCGATGTTACTTGTCTTTTTGTCCACTTTTCTCCTTCCTCCTTTCTTTATTTTCCGCCATTTTATTATTATCATCATCGCGTAGGCCTAGTTATAGTGCACTAATATACAGCTAAAACCAGAACAACGCGCAGTGTAAAAGTCCAAGTAGCCTTAAACAGTTAGGCAAAAATCAAATTACGTATTGAAATGTTTTTGAAGATGCAGCGTCGCTGTGTTGGTGATGATAAATCCTTTATCTTTTCAGTTTCTGCCTTGTTCTTTCATCCCTTTTCATCTGTCTAACAGGTATGCATAAGTTCTACGGGCAAAAAATAAAACTTTAAGCTCTACCAGTAGATCCGCTGCCGAATAGTTTCTGACGCGCTTTTCAAGCTAACAAAAACATACGATAGAGAGTTTTGTCATTATGTAATCCGTTCAGAACAGCGGTCAGTCGCAATAATTACCTCCGCCAAGGAGGTTATGTTTTTTGCCAGACTGTTTGTTTGTTTGTTTGTCTGTTTGTCTGTGTGTTAGCAAGATAACTCAAAAAGCTCTGGAAGGATTTTTCTGAAATTTTGAGAGCATGTCGGGAATGGCAAAAACTACCAGTGTTTCAATTTTGGGGGTGATCCGGAAGGAATTCTGGATTCTGGATCACTTTGAAATTTTCGTTACCATTGCTTTCAATGGGGGCATACGGCAAACCGCTGCGAAACTGAAGATGGTGCTGCCACCTAGCGAACAACATTGCCTTGGCGGGGGTGTGGGGCTCTGACTGCTTTCTAGTTTGTAAATGTATTATATATATATATATATATATATATATATATATATATGGGCGCGGTCCCAACATTTTTTTTGACTGTGGGGCGATACCCGAATTGGCCGCCAGATTGGGAGAATCGTCACAACAAAGTGGCGTCCATGAACGGAGCGCACTTGCGACGAGTGAGCTGGCGTCCGACGTCCGACTGACGGATGATGTAACTCGGCATTTTACCGCGGCGGCGTCCATGCAACAACAGCGGTATAATGGCTAAGGTCAGCAGCAGAAGCAGCAGCAGTATAGACTAGTGGCCAGGGCATCCGTTGTTAGAATGACAGAGCAGCGCACTCCGCCGAGAAATCGGCAAAGGTGGGATACGGGCTGCGAGACCGACGAAACGCTATACGATCTAGAGATGGGCTGCACACCGAAAATAACGAAAAAGGCCGTGCAATAAGAGTTACGACGTAATATATTTGGTTTATTTTACTTGTGTATGCTACATTTTGTCTGCAGTACTATAGGCCTACTGAGAGCGAACTGACTGCAGACTGGCGTTTAGCCTACTTTTTGGCAGGTCCGTGGTTACTAGGTCAACTTAGCCTTCTATCCTACCGGAGTATGTAAATCGAGCCTATCTGGCTGGGGTTAAGCCGGGCGCGTTTGCTTGTGTCGGGTAGCAGGTAACACTGTGAGATCCCATACGGCAGTTGACGCTACGTAGCTTCAAGATGGCTTCTTAATCGCTGCCATTTGGCCAGCACCAAATTGTAGCACAACTTGGCGACGGAAGCACAAGTGTGTATTGTATACGTTGACGCGACAACATAAGTCAGTTTACTGTATTTTTGTGTACACGACTGCTAAAAAGCAGAATGTATTTTTACGTATATCACACAAAATGTGGCATAATTGCGACTTGGAATTTTTAGCTGATCATTTTGCAGCTGAGCGTTGAAGTTTGTTAACATCGCATAGCAATAAACCTTATAGCATTGTTTTGCGAAAACGTTCTTTGTCTCCAATCCCCACACTGGCTGCTGTTAGCGTCATTTTCGCAGTCTTAATGTCTGAGTTATTTCGCAAACTGCAACAGAGCTTTGAACTTCGGCTCGTCGCAAAAACCGTCGGCATTATAGCGCTGACATCTAGCAAATAATAGAAAAATATTGCTATTCCATGTATTGCAAAGGAAGTAGGCCAAGAAATTTTTTAATGCCTAGATCCGGATTGTGATCAGAGTTTCTGCCAAAATCTGATCGATTGCTGTACGGGAACCCTGTTTCTCGACAAATTTCGTCGAAATTAGTTTATGACTTGTAGAGTCATTCTGTGGACACTGGGACAGGTAAGCGAAAACTCGTGAAAACATTATCTCGGCAGAGCTAACGAATAACGACCATTAAATTTTCATATCGTGATCTTGCATTATTAACATTATTTTTTATATCTTATTATGTTCTTTTACACTGCACAATATTGCGGACTGACAATAATTGTTTTGCATTTGATTAGATTACAGCATTGCGCGCAGCTCCTGCAGTATCCGCGGCGCCCACTCCACGCGGGTGGTTGGCTCTGAGTCGGCAACGATTAATAAATAATACCGTGCAGTAGCGCCGACTAGCGGCGGAAAGCCGTCAGAAGGCTGCGGCAACAGTGAACAACAACCGACCGACCGACCGACCAACCTACCTACCTGGGCTACCTGACGCCGCCGCACACTGCAGTTTGTTGGCCATGATGCAGTAGCATGCCAACCAGCGACCGGACGCTGCCGATAACGTGAGATATCGCATTAACGAAGTCTACGTGCGTAAGAAACGCACGGCGGTTGCGTAAGTTTGTGCTCGTACTGCCGCAGTGTCGTGGACGGGGACGGTGGCGTTTTGTTTCCAGTACGGCAGCTCGCTGTCGACTCGGAGAGACCCAGATTGCTTAGAGTAATTTGCTATATCATTGAGCGGGTGACGAAACTACCGGAGATGCAGCAGCTGCTGCTGTTGTTATTGCCGTGACTAATGCGGTCCATTCACTGCGGAGATATGCAGGCGCTGAATTGACGCTTCCTGTGATGCCGCCATCCAGTAGCAGCTGTAGCAAGAATGCCGTCTGAGTGACAACCGAAAACTACAGCTTAATAATTCCATAATAGTCAGCGACAGACAAGGTCATTGTTAACGTGGATCTGCTCTTTCGCGTTGTACAGAAAGATCTACTGTGCTGTCTGCTGACCGTAATCAGGCAGCTCTTAGAAGGAGGCAAACGCCGACAGTGCTTGCCGAAGACGAGTTGACTGCCGATTCAAGAAATGAAATAACTGTTCACTGCCGCCATCGCACCGTTCTGTCGTCACTGCAGCGAATCGCTTCTTGGCAATCAGCATCATCGTTCGATGTCGACAGATATCTCTTCTTCTCGCCTTACAACTGTATCCGTGCTGTAATCCGCTTGCTTCTAGTTGCAGAGACCGTTGCTTGTCAACATTTAAATTAATCTTGCGGAAAAGTTTCCCTGTAGTTTTGTCGGATTTGACAAATATCGACTGCTTATGCGTTATTCCTCTCGAAAACAAACTCGTTGCCACGTCTTTGTAAAGAACATTATAGCACATTGAGTTAGCACTGCCGTCCGTCTTTTTATTCCAAGAAACCCAACTCGAACAAATCCTGCCTGTCACGTCATGTCGAACCGCGTGACGGTGAACGGTCAGTTGGCGGGTGGCAGGTCGGTGGCGTCTACGTCTCCACCAGATGATTCGTGGAAGATTGGACTGGTCAACCAGCACGGGAAGTACCTGACCGCCGAGACGTTCGGTTTCACTATCAACGCGGCCGGCACGTCGCTGCGACGCAAACAACTCTGGACCGTCGAGCACGACGAGATCGACGACGATACGGTCTACTTCCGCAGCCATCTCGGACGATACCTGGCCGGCGACCGCAAGGTAGGACTCAGACACATATCACCACGTTGAAATCCACTTGGCTTGACCAGGTGGTTTGGTTGTGTAACGATTAGGACGCTGGATTTACAATCACGAGGTCCTGGGTTCGACTCTAGGTCGGGTAAGTGGTTACTGCTTGGATAGGTGACTGTCTGCGGACTGGTTAACCATCTCGGTGTATAATTAACTTACTTATTCTTTCCTAACGTCCCCAAAATGGGACACCTACTTTGACTGTAAACTATAAAATAATTCACCACTGATGGGTTAACATCAAGATCAACTTCATTTCTCGTCATTTCTCTGTGATAAGTATGTCGAGTATCGGTCTTTCTGGTGGGGTTATGGCGGGGCGAACTCACTGTGTCGAATGGCAGGTCAATCTGTGTGACTCCATATGGTAGGTGACGCTTCGTAGCTTTGTGATAGGTTTTTCACAAAAGCTATACACGATCTTTTCCCTTTTCTTTTACCTACTGCACGTGTTTAAACTGGGAAACATTATTTAAACATTATGACTGATTGATTGATCGATTGATTGAAAGTTGCGTTCAGTAACTGACTGAGAACGTTTACTGAGTTCTGAGGCTGAGGGATAGACAAACATTTGTTGGGGGCAGTAGAGTTTGCGCAGTGAACTGTTTCAAACCTTTATATCGCAAATTTTCGGGTTTCGCTAAGTTCGATCGTCGGTCGCATTTTTGACGTTTCCGGTGCACGTTGCCTACAGCTAATTGCAGACCTGTGCTGTGTGCTCAGGCCAACTCAGCCTCCTACTCTTAACAAAATGAAACATATGTAGTAGTGCAGTGAAGTGTGACTGATTCTGGAGGCGGTATGTCTGATAGCGCCACCGCGAGTCCACTTTTCAGCCAGCGTAGGCAATGGATATGGGCGTATAATTGCTTATGGGTAATGTACTGCGATATTATTAGCTGACGCCCAAACATTCGGCACTTACGAGACTGTTAAACGATTTCTGGTCACGAATCTGATTTATGTAAGAGGTAAGAGCAGCACTACAGCAATTCGCGACTGTGCAGTATCATGGCGTTAAGCTGCGTGCGTTAATATCGGTGCTGACAGGTTCCCGGCGCAGAATGGGTATGGCGAGTCAAGGTCGCGAGTTGTCGGCTAAAAGCTAAAAGCCGCTCCTCCGCGGTGTAACCGTTACACATTTTGTAATAACATACGTCATCGGGTCGTTGGAGCAAGTACATTTCGACACACACGTTAGAGGTCCGCGCGGTCGCTTTTGGTTGCTATACAGCTGCCGGCCAGCTGTGCATTTTCTTTCTCCGCCGAGAAGAACGGATAAAAAGTTTCTGCCGTACTCTCAGCTATACGGCAGCAGCGGCAGTTGCAGCAATAGCGAAGCAGGCCCGCAGATGGCAGCATCAGCTGTTTGTTATGCAGTAGGCCAAGGCGGCTAGGCTTATAGGAGGTCTATCGGCGCTTGGATTACTTTACTGCGCGTTTCCTATCAACAGTTAGTTCCCCGGCGCCTTTTCCCGCATGCATCGCTTCGCATTAAAGGCAGATTTGTTTCCTCGTAGCTGCGATGTCTCCGCCGCCAATGCTGTCTGTCTTTTTCCTGCTGCACGTGCATGTAGCTGCCATGGTTAGCGTTGCAAAGACTGCATTCGGGCTAGGATTGTATATACAGGGTGGACCAAAAATGGTGCACTATTTTATACGCTTTAATTCTATAAAATATTAATCGATTTGTAAATTTTTTTCACCGTCAGAATCAGAAGAAAATTTGTAATTACACTATCACTAAAGATACTAACACATCTCAAGTGTGTTGGTACACTACCTGTTAAATGTTAGATGACGCACTCAAGCCGCGCCACTGACCAATTGCGTGATCAACGTTGATCGAACCTGGCAAGTGGCCTTCAAACAGCCCGGACTTAAAACTAGTCGATTATGCTGTTTGGGGCTTTTTAATAGATGGTGTATCAACGTCGACGATTCTCGACAATTAACCAGCTGAAGCAGGCTATCGTCACTGAGTGGGGCAAACTGTCGCAGCGTTTGGTTGATCGCGCCATTAATCAGTGGCGTCGCCGGCTTAGTGTGTCGTCCAGCAGCAAGGCTGCAAGGCGGACACCTTTTGACGTAAAAACTGCGAGATGTGACAGTTACTTTATACAATGATTGAGAAACACAGGTTGTCAGTCTCTTAAAATGTGTTGTTACAAAAGTCGTCTTGTTTTTAGTTGCTGCTTTTAAGACACTGATAATTCACAAGGTAGTGTAGCGACACATATGACGTGTGGTGAGATTTTTAGTGATAGTGTTATTGCAAATGTTCACTTGATTTTGACAGTGAAAAAAATTGAAAATCGGTTAATATCTGATGAAGCTAATGTTTATATATAAAAATCGTGCCACTTTTCGGCCCACCCTGTAGATCCATATCGATAGTAACATTAGAAGAAATACACAGTATAATTATGTTCATAGTGATGCCATAATAGAACGCACAACAATTTTACTAATTGTACAAAGCGACAGAAATGAACTGAACCGAACTGAATCGGACTCGCAACTTTGTAAGCTTAGTTCCGCTCACTTTTGTTTACTGAGTTTGCTCTGTATTCAGCGCTACTCGTCTTTATATGGGGGCGTTGCTGTCTAAGAATTAGGGCCCTACAGTGGCTTCTATCCCCTTAAATCTCGAATGAAAATCGAACGCAAATCACCCACTTTCGGGTTCAAGTTCCCCCTCCTCACTTTTGGACTCTCAAGTATCCCGTTTTTGGCTACTTTTTTCCCTAGGGGAAAGTTTTATTAAGGGTTTAGATTTAAAAAGGGGGAAATTTTTGATCTACACCCTTAACAAAACTTCCCCTATTTTTCACTTGGAGCAAGCTGCGCCCACCAGGTATATGGATAGAAGCTAGTGGGGTCCTACATTCCTCACTGACTTGCTGGTTAATATACTGTGCATGGCACGCTGCAGGGCAACGTGACTTGCTGCAGCGAAGAATGCGGCGATGCGGAGAAGTTTATCATCCAGTATCACGTAGACGGAAGTGGACGCTGGGCTATCTGCAACCGCACGACCAGCTACTACCTCGGCGGCACCGACGATAAACTGCTGTGCTACGAGAAACAGCCGGGACCCTCCGAGTGGTGGACCGTCCACCTGGCTGTTCATCCACAGGTCAGACGCCAGATAAAAAGATGAGAAAATGTTTATTAAATTTCTCTTCGGCTTTCAGTTTTGTAAAATGGGGTAAAAAGTGAGATTCGCGCATGCTCAGAGTAAATAAATGCATATTCGAATGGCTTGCAGTAATTTGTATAATGTGAAAATATTCACGTCGTTGTGTTTGTGTGGCCGCGAAACAAACAGGTCGTGGGTTACCTTTTTCCAACAGACAGCTGCAACTATTCCACAAAGGAGATTATTGTGCTCAGAATTTCATCTTCGCTCCGAATTTCTCCGAAGTGGGGAATTTCTAGCCTCACAGTTTGTATTTTTAGAAAAAAAACTTTTTTTGACAGGTTCAAATTTAGGGGGAGGCAATTGCCCGCTATCTCTCCCTACCACAACGCCACTGTTCGCAGTTGAGGGGAAGTTGGGAAGGCAAAGCTTGCAACGACCGAAAGTGCGTTAATGAGAGAGACTGTAAAAGTTCAAGAAAAATCTCGCAATAAAATCTTGCAGGGTGCTACAAAGACAACATAATTATGGCCTATTCACAACTAAGACGCCGACAAGAGACTCAACTCAACTCATCTGTTGAGTTGAGTTGAGTTGGGTCTCGTCGGCGTCTAGGTGTGAATAGGCCATTACACGGCCGTGGAAATTCGGACTAATAAACGTTGATGGTAGTAGTGAGCAGGTCCGTCGAGAGCCACAGCGGGGCCCGGGGAAACATTCTCGCGGGGCCACTCTGGGGATTTTTTTTCAATTTTTTTTAAATGGCGCATTCTAGAGAACTTCTAAAGTACGCGGGGCCCGGGGTAACTTACTGCCCCCTGCTTCTCCTCTTTCTCGAGGGGCCTGAAGATGAGTGTGCAATGTCCGCCTCGACTGTTGTGCATGCAGGTGAATCTACGAAACGTGGGAAGGCAGAAATACGCACGTCTCGACACACAATCCGATCAGCTTCAGGTTAACCCACAGCTACAAGTGGCAGTGTGCTGTTGTTGTATACGTTTTATAAATGTAATAGTTGGCTTGCAACGCTGTGAGCTGTATGACTCCTATTCTCAGGCAACGTGTCTGTAACCTTTATCTGACTCTGTCTGTGTGCGTGTGTTTCAGCTATTGGCTATTGCAGCAGTCGCTTACCGGCTTGTAATCGTTAGTAATTTTCAAGTTGTGAGCTTTTAAGTCTTGAAAAGTTGTGACGGCCCTGTTCGTCTGTCGTTACAGGTGCAGACGTGGGACGTTAGGAAACAAAAATGTGTGAAAACAATTTCGTTGCATCATTTCTCTTTCCTCTTCTTCCGTTTTGTTTCTTCATTCCTTGCTTTATTTTTCTTTCTTTTTTTCCTTTTTTGTGTGTTTTAAGCTCAGAAAAAAACCTATTGCCGTTTTTGCGAAGAAAGGCATTTGTTGAAAATAAAATACGATAACATGAAATAGTCTTTTGCGGACAGAATAAGCGCGAGTTAACTGAAAATTTGTGAGTTTTGCGCGAGATGCGGGACACTCAAAATGCCTACTGACCCACGGACACGAAAATCTCTTACTGTTAGTATTAGTGGAGCTAGTAATTAAAGGAAAGAACCAAGCCCGAAATGGCGAGGAATCACCATGGCTCCAGTTAAGCCTGTGTGTGACGTATGCAGGTAACGGAGTTAATACCATGGGGCGATGAAGGAATCATTGAACTGGAGTTCCGCGACGGTCGCTACTGCATCAAAGCCTGTGACGGACGATATCTGGACCGTGAAGGCGCCCTAGTCTCACGTCCCACTGTCGACACAATGTTCACTGTCGAGATGAGGTCTGACATAATAACTTACAGACTGGTGGAAATTGCATTTTGTGCGGCCGCCAGGAAACGGGTTGAAATAAGCTACTAGGGCCTAAGGGTAAAGTACTTATTTGTGTGATTCACTGGTTATTACATGTTTAGTAGTTGTGTTTTTTTTCTGGTTTTCCTTTATATAATTTATATTTCTATTGGCTGTCTCATTTCACCATTTTATGCAAACTAGTACCTTATCAGTCTTTCGCTTTTATGGCCGTTTTCTATTATCAGTTTCCCACTAATGCCGTGTATTTCATGGCTGGACGCAAACCTTAGTCCTACTAGTAGGCGACAATGTGTGTAGCGACAATGCATCAAAACGAGAACTAAACGGCTGTCTCTGTATCTATCTGTATTCAGGTCTGTGGGACAGCTAAGTGGAATCGCGTTGAGGGACGTGACCGGACGCTACCTGACAGCTATCGGTCGTGACGCCGTCATACAATCGCGTAACAGAACCGCCGGCAAAGACGAGATCTTCATCGCAGAGCACAGCCAACCGCAAGTCTTCTTCACCGCACACAATGGCAAAATGATCTCCACCCGACAGGGTCTGTTTGTTTCTGGTACGATAGACGACAACCGTACCATGAAAGACGTCGTAAAGCATAGCTGTATCGCGTCAAAAACAGGGCACGACCATGTGCAGTGCAGCTGGCAATCAACTCGCGTTTGGCAGCGCCATCGCACGTGGCGATAGCCCCGCTCTGTTTTGTCGCATGCGACGTTCTGTCGCACAAGTAGGCCCCGTCTTAGTCGATTAATTAAGAACAGTTTAGCGCAGTAGCACTAAAGTTTCTAATGCGCTATACCGGATGAGCCACAAAAATGACGCCCTTTTTAACTATGTCGATATAATGTCATAAAACTGCAAAGCGTCATGTGTTTTGTTTGAACAATTTTTGCCATTTGCTATTCGTTACGCACAGTTTAAAGGTGCCTTATTGGTCATTATTTGAAAGCATTTTAAAAACAATTTTTGGTACCTTTGTGTTTTGAATCAAGCAGCATTCATCGTTAGGTAATCCAACCATCGTGACGAAATTACGTACAATTTATTTGCATAAAACAAAATTGGTTACATCGGCAGACGAACGTCATTTAGTGAAAATGGTACGTTCGTATATCGTATCCATGAAATTTGTCACTTCGGACTGCATTCTGTTCGCTGAGTGGAAATAAGCTGGGCGAAAAAAACGCGCGAAATAAATCGGCATATTTTTGACAAAATTTAAACAGTTTTGCGCAAACATTAATTGCCGAAGTTGTTCACAATTTGTCTGAACAACGAATGCAATAATTTAGCACGCATGCACGGCGGAAGCTGCATCCTATGAACGGATGGCGGATCTGCGTGATTTGGGTACATGATACTCGCGACTGATTTGCTAAAAACAAGCGGAGCGTGACTGAATGTATTCAACACGCCTGACTGAACCAATCGATAGCTGATTAGCGGCGTATAGATGAGGCGTGAGGGATCTCACAAAGTCGATCCACTGTCAGCGACTGAGCAGTTATCATTACAACGATACTTACAAATACATAATGCAAAATTTAAATCTTACTGCTGCGCGCACTGCGTTTTTGTCAGTTGCGTGATCAGAAAAAAGGGCAAATAGTGCGGGACGTAGGCCTAAATTATGCCAGTAACCAAAAAAGTTAAGAGAGTTAGGAGCTGAAAGAGTTATTTGGTACCCAACTGAGCTAGGGTCCAGGATAAGCGGGTGAATTTAAATTAGACGATATAATGTGAAAGACGTTACTTGTAGCTGCATGGACGTGATATTTTAATGACGTAGCTGTAATCTGTATTGAATTTTGACAGATATTGCGAGCATCACATTTTATGTCATTTGAACCATGCAACTTCGCCAGTTTATTGTTACTGTCACTTTATTGTTTATTGTCATATTTCGTGTTATCAGATTTGTACCAATTTACCGAAAACTTGAAATCTATACTTTAGTTTCGTCAGTAAGTAAGTACGTATGTAAGTAAATAAGTAAAATGAGAATTTATGTAGCGCATGCGGCATATCGTTAATCAATCTCCAATGTGCTCAATACAACGATGATTCTTTTTAGACTAATGAAGAGTCCGTCGGTCCTGTCGTAGATCTGTAAATTTCTGCGGATTTGACTCTGCAAAATGGCTACAGCTAACACATTGTCCGCTAGCATGCGAGTAGCGGCCGAATTTCGAACAATTTATTATTCCTCATGTAGCATGTCCGCAGGACGCAACACCGCCAACATTAATAATTAACATCGTTTCGAAGCTTTATCCTGCTTCCCAACCGCGCGAAACGAAATTAACGAGCGCCTGCTGGGAACTCAGGGTTCTATTTATAAACTCAATTTCTTTAAAGGCAGAAGTAGTAACAGCACGAAAACAGGAATATAATACGCATTAGAGTAAAATACGTAGTTAAAAAGGCAGTCATTGCCAGACAGTTTGTAAAATTAAAGAAAACACTGAAAATGAAAAAAAACTATTTTTAACTCAACCAGACAGGCCTGTAAAATTTTGTTCGCTTGCTTCCTTTTGTTCTTTTCTTCATTCATTTCCAGTGCCACAGTGACTGATAATTATATCCTGAAGTGACAAATCTGAATCAAGTGACCGTATAAACTGTGAAACGCCACGATCCTGCAATCCGGCCAAACAATTTCTATAGCCGGTTTTGACCGGATTTGCAAGAAATGACCGGATGACTGATTCTGAGTGAAGTTTCGAAATGCATGGAAATTATTCGCGTTATTGTTAGCTACACAAATTTACTGCGGCAGAATTCCGTGCAAAGTTGTGTGCAAAAGTAGGCCTACTCTACGGTCTGCTGTACGGATAGTCGTGAGATAGGCCGACCTACTTACACTCATCCTTCTCGGCTACACTCATCACTGACACCCGCAAAACATATACACCGTCCATCATACATCCACTGTGAGCAATGGCCATATGCAGCGTTCGAGGACTTAAGTGGGGTTTCCATCCAGCGCATTGCACGCAAAAAAACGTAGTCTAAGCAACGCGCGCAAGAAAAGTACGCAACAAACGCAGCTGACGCAACTGCTAAAACGCAAGGATAAAATCGGTCACCTTGCGTCAGCTACGTCAGTTGCGTTGCGTGCCTTGTGTTTGGTGGAAACTGCGCTTTAGACTGGCTCAGTACGAACGCGGTGCTGTTTTTTTGCCCACTTTGCTGCATCTGATCACGAAGCAAACAACTAGGCATGGCCTATATTCGCTGGAATGGGGGCACTAGTGTAGAGAAGCATAGGCATTTTGCAAAAATTTGATCGGGTGGGACACAGTATATGTAATCGTCCCAACAGGCCACATTACATGTCTTGCTTGTCGTCCGTCTGTTTGTGCCGTAGAGGTTCCTATAACTCGAGAACGGAAAAGTGGATAAAAGTCGTAATTGGCGTAAACGTGCCCCAGTGCAGCAGCAACTGGTGTAGCAGTTTTTAGATCAGAAGGTTAACGGCCAAAGTCGTCGGACGTTAAGAACCTGTCAGAATGACGCACATAGCGCGTGCTTTCTTAAAGCCATCGAGAGCCGGAAGCGGCGCAGTGCAGTGGACGGGGACACTGGTGTGCAGAGTACACTGGACAGACGGCCGCATACACGTCGGCACATGGCGTGACGACATCTTTGTTTCTTGAAGTGAGAAACTCTGCTCTAATCGCTGAGCCTCCATCCAAAAATGGCAAGCTCCTGCGTATACGTTGCGGCAATAAACAACGTCGTGACGTCTAGTTGCTATCGAACTGTCGAAGAATAGACCCTATCGTTATCGTTATTGTTATTATTACGATTATTACTATTACCACATTAAACGCCGAAAACAGCCTGCGGTAAGCGAAGCTTCAGATAGGTAGGTAATCGTAAGGTTTCGTCGTTTGCTGGCGTCAAGGTCGTACAGCTATAAATCTATGCTCAGTATGAACGTGAGATCGTTCTTTGCAGTCAGCTCGCCGGCAGGTGAAGATAGGCCTATAGTCATAAACCCAGTGGTTGGTGGGCTTAGGTTGCCGTTATTTTGCACCAGGTAACCGTCGACTCCCTAGTCCCTAGTCATAGAATATTGCCGCCCTCTGGCCGTTATACTAATAGATTACAAGTATTCCGTAGTAACGGAAGCACAAGTGCGTGTGTGAAGAACGAATAGCGTATTACGGCATATTGCACAGTAGCCAGCCGTCGAAAAATTTTACTAAAGGCCAATAGCAGTCGGAGTGAAATGCGATCTGTTTGCTGCGCAGGTGTGAACCTGACGGCGATCTACCAGGACGACGAGTTGACGGACAAAGAAACATTCCAAGTGGAGTTTGAGCGGAGGACGGATCAGTGGAGACTGCGCACTGCTGATGACACCTACTGGATACTGGTCGAGTCAGGCTCAGGCATCCAGACCAACGGCAACGCACGGTAGGCCTACATCATAATCATGATCATAATCGTAAATGCTGTAGTGCATTACAATGCCTAGATGATTTCCGAGAACAAGGTAAGTCTTTAGCGCTTCGCTATAAGCCGGAACAGAATGAAGGTTCTTGATGTAGAAAAGAATCTGGTTTTAGATATACTTGGATCGCGGTCGGTCAGTTAATCAGTCAATCAAGAAAACAAAATAGTTTTGCATAAGAACTTCACAGCAATAAAATTGGCAACGAGCAAGACGTGACAGGCACATCGGAACACTTATGGAGGGCAGCTTTTGAACAAGTTGTAACGAGTAGATCCTAACAGAACAATTTACACAGGAAAATTAAAAAAATGCAAAATGACAGCGTTAAAACATTTACATTTGAGATTTAACAGATCGGGCAAAATTTACATAGATAGAGACAGATGATGCAGCATCTTTTCATCATGATGATGATGACGACGAAGATAATAATAATAATGATGATGTGTGGATGGCAGGTCGTCGTCGGATCTATTCAGCATCATCATAATTTTAATCATATTAATCTTAAATTATAGTGCCTTATTTACAGCAGTAACACCAATAGTGCATTACAATGTCTAGATGATTTCCGTGCCCAAGACAAGTTTTTAGCGCTTTGCAAAAAGCTGCAGCAAAATGGTTTCTCATGTGGGGAGGAATCTGGTTTCAAATGCTTGAAACGCAGACGTACTATAAGCTTAGGCCTATAAGCTTTCGATTTCAACCAATCAATTAATAAATCAACTGTTTTACTTGCTCAGTAAAACAAAATATTTTTGCACAAATTTACAGTGCGCATGACGTGACAGGCACATCAGAGTACTTACGGCGTATTTTTTTTCGTTTCGCTGTCTAGGGCTTGCTATTACGGGCATCTGTAAAAGCAGTCTATCTGGTTGTCTCTGCCGTTATGATGCGTACACAGCGGCAGAAATAAAATAAAATGAAAGCCGCTTTCCGGCTTTCGTTTCATTTTATTTCTGTTGCTGTGTACGCATTTTAAAATTGTGCTATAATCTATACTTGCTCTGGTGAATTAAATGACGATGACAGTGATGATGATGATGCGCTCAGTGAAAAATAGGGGGGAGTTGTGTTAAGCGTGTAGGTCAAAACTCTTCTCCCTATTTTTAACCAAATGGGCAATACACCATTGACAAACCTCTATTTACTAAACATTTAACACCATTAACAAAACTTCTCCCCTAAAGAAAGGAAAAGTCCAAAATGAAGGGGAAAACTTGATTCCAAAATGTGGAGGGCACCTGAGCCCACAAGTGAGGGAAGTTGCGCCCGATTTCGATTCCAGATTTGGGGGATAGAAGGCACTGGGTGTTGTGTGTTATCAGGTCGTCGTCGGGTCTTTTCAGTGTCGACTGGCTCTCCGACGGCTCGGTGGCTTTGTGCGCGGCCAACGGTCGCTACGTGAC
>Ga0209454_1001301_pt1 | contig 15304 bp, 9 predicted proteins | sample WorMetHERISLAND1_2_FD_187400 | JGI IMG/M metagenome (GOLD analysis project Ga0209454, IMG submission 187400) | Marine gutless worms symbiont microbial communities from Max Planck institute for Marine Microbiology, Germany - Olavius geniculatus... | ecosystem: Host-associated > Annelida >...
ATCTGCATTACAACAATACAGAAATTCATTTCATTTCCGTCAAATGCAAGGCGACATCTTCGAACTCAATTCTCCATTATTTACTGACAAACGTTATTATAGCTGTGATTTGCCACTGTACCGTACTTTAAGCAAGCTAATTTTGTTTGTACAGAAATGCACACAATTATCGTATTTCAAATTATAAGCTATTATTACTAAAAAGTTTAAGTATGAATTTGATGTGCAAATGCGGTAAGATATAAAAAAAGTCCGCTACCGTACGCCTTTAAAGTTTGCGATCACAACTCTATTCATCAAAAATATGTGTACATCAATTATTGGTTTTGATATTTATAAGACGAACAGCCACTTGTGTACTGGATCCAATTGCAACAGCTGTTATTCAACGATTTAATGAAGCTTGTGTTGAATAACTGCAGCCGAAAATTTACAGTTGCCATTATTCAACATACATACACGCCTACTTAAACTAACTACTGCGGCCACGAAGACGGAATTATATTATTTTCTACTTTGTACCGTATATAGGAGCTCTCAAAGCTCAGGTATATGGCCGACATAATATGTGGTAGTCGCTCGTTATGCTGGTGATCAAGAAGAATACAGCGAAAGCTACGCTTAGGACAGAGCTCAGGTGTCGTGCTCAACGACCATAGGCCAGTGATGCAATATCCTGTCGAGCGATCTGATGTGTACAGGATATTGCGGGCAGTAAATTCTCGATCGCCAAAGCGTCGAGGTGCATCGCAATCAACTCGGACTATCCAGTAGCTCATGATGCTGCTACCCCTTCAGTTCTCTCGTATTTCATATCGGCAGTTTCGGGTTTTATTTGCACAAACCAGCTGCCACGTTTTTTCTTTTTGCAACAAATAAAGTTTCTAAAACTTGTCATAATCTAAGGTAAAATGATTATACGCTAGAGACGACGTTGATGTGTTGCTACAATGCGTGCACTACGCAAACGGCTGGCTCGTAGCAATTTAGGTTCAATTTTCCAGTAAATCGTGTAACATACGGCGACCAGAACGCAACAAATTATGTATAGACTATGGAAATGCGAGACGAGTGCAAGGAAAACGGACAAACTATGACGTATTAAACGGACAGAATTCCTCAAGGCATCCTAAGATTGTAAGAAGTATATTATGTATGCATGCACACGTGTATTATATGCAGCTGGTGACCGGCAGACAACGGCAACTGATACAAAAGCATGAATGATGCTCGGTCACTAGACGAGCAAAGAATGCCCGCCGGACGAACGAATAAATTTACGAAATAGCGAGCGGCATGAGATGGACGATATTCGGCCATGCAGCCGGACACTTTGATGCACCATGATTTACGTCACGCTTGCCGAACACAAGCCACTATCAGTATGTATGCCCTGTATAATGTATATGCTTTGTATGCCCGGCCCTCTTTCCGTGCATAGAAATACAGCGCACCTGCAATGTCCACAAATCGTGCAATAGGACTGCCCACGTGTTTTATGTGTTTTCATTAATAGATTTTTTTGGCCGACCGTGGTCATGACTGCGGCACAAGCTGTCGTCTGTCTGTCGTCTGTAACGCATGTATTGTAACTGAACTGTACGTCGTAAGGCGTCTGCTTGGCGAGTTCCTATAAACTGTCAGTAGTAGCCATGTATATATCTGCAGGGGTTTGGTCGCAATTTTAAACGCAAAGTTGCTGCCTGCATTTGTCACCCACGCGCACCGTATCCTGGCGTTGATTGCAGCGTTCGGCAGCAGCGTCACCACAGCGTGTAGTCAGCTCTGAAAATCGTTTCCTCTTCGCCACCAGAAGTCAGACGCTGGTCTTCAGACGTAGGCAGTACGATCGGCCTTCCCTAGCGACAGCTGGGTTTCTAGGTTCTAGTGTTATTTTATGACACTATGTCGTCATCCCACAGGGGTTCACAGAAACTTCACAGCATTAAAACTAGTCGACTTGGCCAAGGCGCTGCAAGCGCCCAAAACGAGACGGGAAGTGGGTGAATCGAGAGTTGTTCCCTTTGGAGCCGATAAGGAAGCAAGTCTATAGAGAATCGTTGTCAGCTTTCCGGTGGGGAATAGTATCTGAAGCTCCGGCCGATAATAAATTTGGCAAATTTTAGCTTCACTCGCGAGTCGTACGCAAACCACATTGTTGATCACGAGTAGCGAGCGGGCAGTGCGCCGTGTACAAACCGCCAGAAATGTAAGGAACTAAATTAGCAGTTTGTTCGCTTTACGATACGTGCAAAGCAACTAAATCAAACTTCATATTTCAGTTCAGCTCAATTTATTTCTGTCGCTATGTACACGTTTTAACATAACGTTGTCTGTGGTGGTTATGCGAGTTTCATGGCCTACTTTTGTCGCCTATTTCTCACTGCAGTTTCTGGAGTGTTATAACTGCCCATAATCTCACTCGCTTCAAACGTGACGACGACCCAAACGTGGCTCCGGTCTGTATACAGCATTCATTCTCAGGCAGAACACGGCGTCGATCACAGTCATGAAATAAGTACGTTTCAACACGGTGTACAGTGTATTATGCCTCGTTACACTCGCACTGTAGACTGTGTTGAAACTTATACATAGTCCACCGTAAACCTATAGACCCGACCACATTGTTTATGCGTATACGAGTATACAACATCTGTGTTTTGTTCAGCACAAAGCTTCAACAGATAATCCAGTAGCCTACAGTAGGGCCTACACAGTGTATGCGTGAAGGGAGGCTATCATTGTGCGTACTGTTGTATTGGTGAAATAAACTTTTTGTCGCATCGATCCACCAATCCCACACTGCAGGGAAACACTATTGCGAGTACATGCAGTGTACGTAAATTATCATTTACACAGCATCGACCTTCCTGAGTGGCGCTGCATGGCTACTAATCGATGATTGTCGTAATTTAGTCGGCGCAGAAACCGCGTCGTGCGAGATATCGACCCGTCAGATAAACAGTTACCTTTCCAGTGACTGAAAGTATGTATTAAGGACACGTTGTACTAAACAGCGACTGTTAGGCCTATGTGTTACAGCACTTTTTGCAGTGAGATGAACATGACATCGTCAATTGTTACTTACCAGTTCTTTTACGCCACAATCAATTAATCAGATAGGTCTACTTGATCTCTAAACAGAACAGAAAAGACCTGTTTTTTCGAGCCGCGAATGCAAACTGAGGACACAACCGCAAAAAAAACATCGTTGCCTATTCGTACTGCAGCAGCGCGTGCTGGCACACCAGCATGCCAGTTTGCACAGGTGCGCGCGTGCTAGATAAAACACGGCGGCCGAATGAATAAATAATCTGTTAATATTGATGACGTCGTGTTTACCTGGTCAGGTGAGACGTAGTAATCAAGAACCGGTACTACGCACGCGCACGTGCATACTTCCAGGAACATGCAACTTCGACGTAGGCCTACGTCCCTGGGACGAACAACCGTGCACGCGAACTACAAACCGTAGCTTACTAACCGCGTTGAATGGAAAGATCGCTGATCAGCAACTGTAGGACTGCTGCTGCTGCTGCTGCTGCTGCTGCAGAGGCCGTGCGCATAGTCGAATACACACGGATGCTGCAGGCATTCACGACGTTGTGAATGAATCGATAGCTTATCGAAGCATACACCATGAGCGACATTGCAAGATATGGATAGCTTCATGTCAACAGTGATGTTCAATATTACAAAATAATGGCTCTCAAAAGTAGTTAAAATATAGTGTTAAAATTTTTGCTTATTAAAGTATTTAAAAAACTTCGTTAAAATAAATGTTCTATTCGTATACATGCAAAACTTAAAATACTAATAATCTATGTTGCACATTGTATTTTAAAAACTGTCAATAAAATATATTTTGAAATGTATTTTAAAGTGGTGCAGGGTATTTGTCCGGCAGCCTAGCGGCTATTGATACAGCAATCGGATAAATATTCGGTTCTACCAGGGTAACCGGCCGCCAATTTAGACGCCTTTGCCGGTACCTACAAACACCCAACGGTGACGATCTCAACCCTAGCAAGTGGGGAATCACGGGTCGCCAGTCGGCAAGTTTCGTGCTTGCTTGCAGCAGCGTCGAATCATCACCCCCTATTATACGCTTAGTTTTGGCGTGCATTATTGTCACACAAATCTCTGAAATACGCTAACTCTAACCCTAATCCTAATCTAGTCTTAAACCCTAAACCCTTAACCGTACACCATAATATTAACGTTAATTCTGGTCATCACGCGTAATGCAATTACGCAGTGAGACATTGGGGCCGCCGCCTAGCGAATGCGATTGAGTTTTTCGTATTTGTTTATTGCCGGAAAATAGCCTACAGACTATTTCACGGCTGCCGGACGAATAGTCACCTCGTTTTAAAATACGCAGTAAAATGCGTAAATACGCAGCATATATATTAAAATACTATTGAATGCAAAAATGCAGTCATATTTTAGATTCGTTAAAACTTGTCGAAGAATATGTGTGCACGGGTGCCATGGGTGATCATTCACTTTAAATGTCACGTCGTCCGTTTCCCGGTTTTCGAAGGTGAATTACTCATATGATACCTTTATTGCTTTACCCGTAGTATGTAGCATACGACAGGTAAGGTGCACACGATCGATCAAAAAAAACTAATTACATCCTGCGCACACACGTCGAGAGCGATCGACATTAATGCAAAGTGCCTCAGAAAATGTAGCGGTGGTGTGGCCTGGTTAACGCATTTGACATGGTTACTTAATTTGGATCATTGAATGGGAGTCTCCCAGCGAAAAAAAAACAGTGAAACATTTTAATTTGTTAAAAACGTAGATCTATCGTTAACCTGTTATTTTTGCGTAAAATGGGGAAAATTTGATCTGCAACTTCATGTGCTTTTTGAGTTAGATACAATTCCGTTTTTTATATTTTTTTGTTCACGGTTTACATCAGATATCTGTGTAGCCTAATTCAAATTTCAGTTCACATAATTATTGTAGACCTACACTTGTACTTTATACCGGCTAGTTGGATATTGCTTAACATTGTGACGTAGCCTAGGCCTGGATCTGAGAATTATAGGCTTATAACAGTTACGCTAAGTAATTATTCTTGGTACGCTTTTCTTAATATTGTGCATTTTCTCTGTAATGTATATTTTTCCCTTTTTTATTTATACTGATTTCTACCAGTAATGGCGAATAACAGATTCTCAAATTATCTCTCTAAGCCTAATACCAAACATAGGCAAAGCATCTGGTGTTTTTCCAGACTCAAGGAGTGTGTCTGGAAGCGACGCAACATAAGTTTGAAGGCAAAGATGAAGATCTACAACGCTGTAGTCATCACCACTTTGTTGTACGCTTCTGAGTGCTAGACGCTCTTGGCAACCGACTTGACGAAACTAGAGGTTTTTGCAGATGAGCTGTCTCCGCCGAATACTTAGGGGTAACCCGACGCGACCAGCTACGGAATGACACGATACGGTACCGTTGCATGGATCAGCCCACCGTTGGGAAGCGGATTCAGTGGAATCGTCTTCGATGGTTTGGACATATGTGCTGAATGGACGATTCCCGCTTGCCAAAACAGCTTCTATGGGCAGAACGTCCGGATGGTTGGCGCTGTCCTCCTATATTGCGCCAAGGAAACAATGGAAGAATCAGGTCGCTGCCGACGTGACGACTCATCTACCCAGGCGCCTTTACCGTGACCCCCTGATGGCGGCCGTCGGCATGACAGCTGAGCGCGGCGCATGGCGGGGGTTACGGTATGACATCACCGGCATCAACCTACATCGTGACCAATCAAGCGAGCGCGCGCATCCAGATGTCTCCAGCGTCATTGGATAAGAGCCGATCAGATCCGACCCGAAAACCAAACATTCAGGTCAACTCAGACATCCGTCCCTCCTGGGTAGATAAATTGAGTACTTTTACCAAATTCTAAAAAACTGCAGACGCTATCTGCTATAGTTAATGTTTATTGATTTGTCATGTCTGTCCGGTATTGTAGTTCGTCAGTCGTTACTGCCAGTGTATGTCGATACTGGCAACGGCGGCCTTATTTTACAGTCGCTGTAACTACTACTGTGTCGACATCTAGCGAGTTGGATTGACTCGTGTCTCGTCTCAACTGCTAGCGACTACAATGTTCGACGGCAAAAACAGTTCGCCTGCATTGCTACCTATCCAGTAACTGAACTGTTATTTTCTCTTTGACAAACGAGGCACATATATTATTTTGCTCTAATTCAAAACACTGTTTTCGTTTTGTTGTTGTTTCTGATATCATTTATGCAATGAATGACGATACTGACGATGACGACGACGACGACGACGACGACATTTTATAGGCTACACAATCGGTTTTTAACCCATTATATTCTCATTTTGTTTGGTACTTTCATGTCGTGCTACGCCCCTTTCTTTACGGAGCTTTTTAACCGATCGATGTCGTCAGCGACCGTGCCTGACGTGTTCAAGTCGGCCTTCATCACGCCACTGTTCAAGAAGCCAGACCTCAGTAGCGACGACCCACATTCGTATTAACCAATTATTTCAAACCTGTCGGTGGTGTCGAAACTACTCGAGCGACACGTCTTCCGGCAGCTGTACGACTACCTTGCCCGGGCGGATCTACAGCCGCGTCTGCAATCCGCGTACCGCATCCACCATTCCACCGAAACTGCTGGCTGCGGACAACGGCGAACTGTCCGTGCTCGCGTTACTCGACTTGTCAGCGGCCTTCGACACTGTCGATCACGACATTCTTCTGACTCGGCTTCGCGTCTCGTATGGTGTCGGAGGCCCGTATTGGACTGGATACGATCATATCTGACTGATCGGATTGAGTGAGTTCGCCGCGGCATGTCTCGATGTACGGCAACAAGGGTTCGCTACGGGGTTCCGCAGCGATCCGTCTCGGGTCCGCTTTTATTTATTTTATACACGGCGGACCTGGTCAACGTCATCGAGACTCATGGTCTTCACCCTCATCTGTACGCCGACGGCACATGGATTCAGAGTTCCTGTTGCCCCGAGTCTGTTGACACGTTCCAGTCCACTCTGTCAGACTGTTTCGACGAGGTGTGGGACTGGATGCGTTCGAATCGGGTACAACAAACACTATAAAGACTGAGATACTCTGGTGGTCGACATCCCGCCGGCGTCACCTATTACCAACTACCGCTGTCAGAGTCGGTGCCGACTACGTCTCCCCGTAGTCAGCTGTTCGCGATCTGGGCATCATGATAGACAGTGACGTCAGTATCATTATGCGATCGCATGTATCACGGACTGTATCTGGCTGTTTTGCGGTTCTACGTCAGATACGCAGCATTCGGCGATTCGTCACGTCGCTGGTCGTGTCGCTCATCATGCCACGTTTACACTACGGCAACGCCACGCTCGCCAGACTTCCAGAGAACCAGCACCGCCGACTACAGTCAGTGCTCAACGCTGCCGCCAGACTGATCTACCGGAAAAGTCGATGCGAACACGTCGCACCTTTTCTGCGAGAGCTTTATTGGCTACGGTCCAGAGATCGTGTCGACTTTAAAATCGCCGTTTTCATCTTCCGGCGTTTACGTGGTCTTGCGCCACGCTACTTAGCCGACGACATTCGTTGCGTCGCCGACACCAACCGCCGACGCCTACGCTTGTCATCGTCGGATCTACTGACTGTCAGACCAACGCGACTGGTAACCATGGGCGACCGTGCCTTTCCGGTCGCCGGCAGTCGACTCCGGAACACTCTGCCGCACGACGTCACCTCTGCTCGCACACTGTCTGTTTTCTGTAACCGCTTAAAGTCGCACTTGTTCAATATTTCCTTTCCTCCCAACTAAATTACTTTTCCTACGTTTTTCACATCAGTTTCCCACAGTGGTTCAGCAGTTTTTCGGAACATTGGGCCACTTTAAATAACTATAATGTATGTATGTATATGTATATATTGTGCTGGCTGATAAAATGAAACAACAATGATGTTTTGACAATTTACGCTAGTAATATCAGCACAAGTATTGTAGCATTAAAACATTTACACTGTTCAACTCTCAAGAAAATTTTTTTGGGCGCTATCTTACAATATACATGTAAGTGATTCCGTCTCACATTCATCGACTGTCATTTGTATGTCTGTTACATTCGTGTCTCTTATACTTAAATTTTTCGACGGACTTAAATGCCAGTTGGCAGATACAACTGTGGAGTCAAATGATACATTGTGTTTGATGAGGTCTCTGACCTAGAGGGGAAATTTGGATTTCGAACCCACCAATCAAAACATGTAATTGCGAATTGGAGCCAAACTGTCCGCTATATACTGCTGCATGTAGCAAATACGAACGAGTGATTCCGCCTTTTGCCAAATTACTTTGATTCTTGTTCTAATCAGAATAGTTCACTGTAGCATTTACGTGGTAACAGTTTTCTACTTCTGATAACTACCTATAGGCTACAATATTTAGCTGGCGGCCAGGCGTGGTGCTTTAATCTCGATCAACAAAATGTTTCTGAGACACCGTGTGTACACTTTATGTATATTAATTACCGGTATTAATAATTGCTGATCATTTAGATTGCTCCATGTGCCTAAACGTTTATTGCGTTGTAATGCGGACGTCCTCGTAGGCTGCATATCTCTTCTTGGATGACTGCTAACCTACTAACTCTCAACTCCTCCAAGACTGAATTGCTTCTCATCGGGCTTAAACAACAACTTGCTAAAATAAATAACTCTTCTCTAAACACTACTCATCTGCTCGTGACCTTGGCTTCATATTTGACGAACACCTCACTTTCTCGGATCAAATCTCTGCACTGTCTAAATCTTGCTATTCTCACATTCGTCAGCTTCGTTGCATTCGTCCTTAACAGCCAGCCTCATTGCAACTTCCGTCGTTTACTCCAAACTCGACTACTGTAACTCTTTATACTATAATTTTCCTAAGTCTCACTGAAATCGTCTTCGACATATCTAAAACTCCCTTGCTCGTGCTGTCGTCAGAGCTTCTAAATGTAGTCATACCACTCCTATTCTTAAATCTCTTCACTGGCTTAAAATAAATGACCGTATTGAATATAAAATTCTCGCTCTTACTTTTAAACTTCTCTATACCGCTCAACCTCCTTACCTGTATAACTTAATCTCTCTCCAGCCACTACGTAACACTCGATCCTCGTCTGTCATCATTCTTGCTCGTCCACCTACTGATTCCTCCGTAAAAATTACCAATCGTTCCTTACGCTGTGCGTCACCTCATCTCTGGAATCAACTGCCTCACTCACTTCATCAAAAACGTTTTGATCTGCCTTTTCCTGACTCGCCATACTTCAGGATCATCTCACTTCACCAGTATCACCATCACCACTCTTGTCCTTCATCACCCCGTCATTCTTTTATTCCAATGTCAGAATCTTTTTTCTCACATTCCATTCTCCATAGACATCTGGCACTCCTTCGGACTGACTCCACGGCTATTCGGACCTGCTCACGGTTATTGATTTTTTTCATTTTAGTTTTTTTACTTTCAGTTTTCATTATTTCTTTATTCCTTATATTTTTATTCTTTTTATTTTAGTTTTCTTTATTTTAATCATTTTCCGGATTTTAAATTTTTTTTATTCAACGGTATTTTTATTTTCAGTATCTCTCATTTCATTTTTTTCAAACATTTCAGTTCTTTTCAGTTTATGTGCTAGATTAAATTGACAGTTTGTCTGTCGGTTTTTAAGTGCAAATTTTCTATTGTATTGTACTGTATTGCACTGTATTGCTGCACTGCGGATCTTGTCAGTACGTTCGTCTGTCTCTCCGTTTGTTTGTCTGTCTGTTCTGTGATAGTTTCCCATGGCAGAACTAATCGACGTACCAATTTTAGTTCGAAAGGTCAAATTCAGAGTTAGGATTAGGCACATAGAATGTGCAGTACAGTGGTCAAGTACGTATAGTTAGGCGGACGACCGCATGTCTTGTCAGCACTGGGCCAACACCTTCGCTAATTTTACTTGCAGTACAGGACCTACTTGTTTCGAGTAGGTATGCCTACCACATTCGTCCGAATAATATGCCAAGTAAGGGCGCCTAAATAAAAAAAAAGCATCAGTCGCATTTTTGTACGATCGATTAACAAATATACAACGATTAAAGAATTAATTGGTCCCGTGCTTCGGGACTAAGTAGGCCTGTAGGTTAGCGCGTGAGTGGCTCGCTGGAAAAAGACCAAATGGTAGGCCTAAACGCGCACGGCCATTGCCAGCTGCTGTTTACAGGACGAGCAAAACAAGCAGGCCGTGCAGGTAAGGTCATTATTATGATACGGCCTATGCCAGGTATTGAACTAGCTAGGCCTATACATAGTACAGCAGTGAGCAGGTATATCGATGGATGCGTTACCATGGGCAACGCCGACGCGACGCCGCGACCTGCCGCTGCAACTACACGGAACTGCTTTCAGCGTCGACGCTCGTCGTAATTGGGCTTCAAAAGCGTTTCAGATGCGAGGGCTACCGTGAAAGCAGGACCTCTGAAGTTAGTCTGGTGAGTATATGCGTGAGCGCTGAAAGCTCTAACGTGACGATTAGCTGTTATAGTCGTTGCACTGGTGTAGCACGTTGTATTCCTGACTATGCGGAATCAGGCTGCAACTGGTAAATTACTGTCGACCTAGAGCCCTAGACAAAGTCATCGCTGCAGGTGAAGCATACGCGCCACCAGTTTCAGGCAGTTGTTACTGAAACAACGCGTGCACATTTTAAGTCGCGTTCTCGGGTACAGTCAGTAACCGTTATATTTCCACTAAACTGAATGCAAAAATGAAGTAAAATAACTAAAAAATAATAACAACAAGCAAAGATGTTGGCCCAGTGCCGACATAAAGTGCGGTTGTCTATCTATTCGTGCACATATTTACGCTTACTTATTTCGAATTGCAGTGCACATGTATACAATATCATGTGTAAATGTCCATTTTTGCGTCCGTAAGAATTCTTTTCCTTTATTAGTAGACAAGGTGTAAACTAAAACTTCGAGACTTTGTCACATTCGCTAGGTGGCAGCTCGGCGGAGGTTTGAGAGCTTTGGTTGCTTTAGTTTTGTGAATGTCGTTATATACGGATGGTAATGGTTGTGAATCTGTATACATTATATGAGGTCAACGAATGGAAGCTAGTCGTCCGTCGGTGCCGTCGGATGGCGAGTATCGTAGTCTGGAGCGGTCTCACAGCATCGCTGGTAAAGGCGAAGCAATGCCCAGTCCGCTGTCAGCGTCAGCACCAACATCGGTCTACCGTCAACTGCGACAGCATCGCAACTCATGGCCCACCATCGACGTCGCTGCCAACCCAACCGCCAAAACCGTCAAACGTAAATACGTTTACATAATTTCTGTCATTCAACCACCGAACTCAATAGGGTCTACAAACAAATATTGTGGACTTTACAAGACAGACAAATGAAGTCCCACTGAAGCTGAAAACGTTACGATGAATTTACAACAAATTTGTGGAAATTATTTACATGCCAATTTATCAAAATAGTTGCTAAAAGTCCGTTACATTTATTTTTAACTTTTTTAGCAAATCTTGTAAGCGTGCAGGCCTTTTGTTTCGGCTGCATAGGATTTACTTTTGTTGACTTTTGTTGTTAAATGTGCTCCGGCTATGAACACAGCGCTAATTTTCTTATTATGGAAACGGCACATAACCGTTTCTTTTAAGATCGTGATGATGACGATGATGAGCTTCATACAAGTCTGTATATTTTCAATTTTTCTACATGTATTTACTTTTTTAGTCTCAGCTCAGTATTCAATTTTATTATGATTTTGTGTATTATTTTATTACTCTTTTTAGCTTAGCCTTCCGTCGCGCTGCAGGCTACGTGTACATCTAGTGTTTTATAGAAGAATCAATAAGAAACTGACAGCAGGGCAGGTGCTGGTACTGCGCAATGCTATAGCACGTGTGAGATATGACAGACTGACAGACAGCGACATGTCCTGACATGACATGATGACAGTTGCGCCACAGTACGCCGAGCGACATATAAACTATACAACCAGCTACTGCTAAATGTTCAACAAGAAAGCCCAGCTGTCGCTAGGGAAGACGTGTTGCAGCCTGTTCCTGTTGCAGTAATGAACTTCAAGGTTACCCAAGATCGATGATTTTCATTTGAAAAGGCATATGCCAATTACTGTTAATAATTAATAGTAACTTTGGCTCTATCTTTCACCATTTCCGAGATATGGCTAGTTTTCCGTCAAAGAACGCACATTTTACCTTTTTCCATTCAACCCCAAATTTGAAAATGTCTCTCTTTCATCTGCCAAATTTTGTACACAAAGAGCCTCGAAACAGGACTAATTATTCGTGTAAAAAGTTTTTTCCTAAAACTTAACGCTTAGCCACAATACATCTGGGACGGACGACGGACAAACAGACGGACAAACAGACGACAGACGACAATCGTATCGTAGACGCCTACAGCAAATATAGCCGTAGCGCAACAAAAACTCTACGATAAAGCCCCGCAACAAAACCCTTCTGCGACACAGCCCTCGCTATCGCAACCCTGTTCTTGCTGCTTTGACAGTCAGACGATGAAGTCACATACTGTAATTTTGAATTCGTTAACATGTTTGGAACGTTGAAATAGAAGCGCGATTTGCAAATAGATTTCATACAAAACTGCCCTCGGCGATGTGTAGGAACTAGGAAGTTAGGAACGCGGTTGCCTAAAGCTTCCACTACGCTGATCTGAAAGCGCGTACAAAGCAAAAAAAGCAAAGCGACGGAAATAAACTGAACTACACTAACATTTCAGTTGTGTTTAGTTCGGTTTATTTCTGCCGTTTTATGTCCGCCTTATTCTGTCTTTAAACCAGAGATTTCCTTTTTGGGTGTATTTTATCGTTGACGCAGCACGTGAGACTATTGAGAATGTACACCGTGAGCCATAAAAAACGTGCCACTTTACTTCTGTCCATATCTTCGCCAATTATTGACCGATTTTCAAAATTATTTCATTGGCACACTCTGCAGACAATTTGCAATAATGTGATTATTATATATCCTACCACACGGTAAATGCGTTTGTACACTACCTTGTGAAATATAAATGCAAGCAAAAACTAACGATAATAACAAAAATTTAGGCAAATAAAAAAACGATTCAGACCAACATTCCGATGAATGATTCGTATGACTCTAGACTGTGTTATATCCATACAGTCTACTGTCATACAGACCATTCACTGCAAGTGTTTTTTTTCAATTTTACCAAAATGTTTGTTTGTTATTATCGTTATGTACGCATATTTTATTGATATTTCACAAGGTAGTGTAGAGACGCATTTACAGTGTGGTGAAATTTATAATAATCGCAGTATCGCAAATTGTTTGCAGAGTGTGTCGGTAAAATTTTTTCGAAAATCGGTCAATAATTGGCAAAGATATCGACAAGAGTAAAGTGGCACGTTTTTTGGCCCACCCTGTATAAAAACGGACAGTTGGCAGAATGCATATGTATGCAATGTAGCGTGCAAGTAGGCCTACAGATCGCTTGTGTATGTTGTGAGCATTGATTTAAGGCGCGTACTGTCGTACAAAACAACATATTTGAACCCAACTGACTAGCTGCTTGTTCATTGGTCATTTCAGTTCAATTCAGTTAGGTCGCTCTATTGGCAAAGCGGCAATACAAAAATTACATACCACGATTGTGTGCTGTAACAAGCAGTTTGTACACGCTACACATTACGCATTAAACAGTAGACAAAAAAACAGCACTACGTGTATTTTATAATAGCCAGCTATGTTTTTAACTTTTGTTTTTAATCCCCGAGAACCTTTACTACCGGGGGTAAAAAAGACCAGCTGTGATAGTAATAATCTAAAATAAACAACGCACAATAAAGGATCTGTGGAACCGATCGATTGTCGTCGCATATATTAATTTCACAAAAACGAGCGATATTGTGCTTCAGAAAAAGTCGTTGTTTTGCAGGTAATCGTCTCTATAGAAATACCCGAGGTCGGCCTAGTCTCTGTATTCTGTATTCTGTAAGCCTGCGCTTTATGAAACAGCTCTGAATGTAACGTATTTAACGTCGTGCCATTAATTTTTGCAGCAAGCACAACGTACAAACAGTATAAAACCGCTTAATATGCATTAATTGTCGCTTTATTAACTTTCGTTACATGTCATGTGCAGAACGTATAGCAACATCAGAATATTGTAAAAATTGTTGCAGAAAGAAATCATCTTCGTTATACAAGGTAAGGCTGAGAAAAAAACCAGTTTCAGAAAAAAAACAACTTGCCAAAGCGTTGCACATCACAAAAGTTTGAAAACTCGAAAAATTATTTTATTAGTTTATTTGCGACTGTTAATCCAACCTTTTGTAACTTACACAAAAATTCATCGTGTCATTCTGGCGGGTTTAAACGATTTTCTAAGACAATCCAGTTCAATTTAACGTAACAGGCTGTTATGCTGTTCGCAGCTATGTTTTCACTAGACACTGGACACTTCTAATGGTATGTTTTTGCTGCGCAGTGAGCATGTTAAATGCGTTGTTATGCCTGTTGGCGTAAAAAAGATTGATTCACTGATAGGTTGGCTCACTGTTAATGAGGGTGTTGTTTGGCTGTACAGCGAAGGTGCAGCCGCTGACGGCGACTGCGGAAGAAACGTCACGGGAAGAAGACGGCGGCGACGACGACGACGACGATGAAGACACATTCACCTGCACGGACGGCCATGACGACACTCGACGGCGTCCTACTCCCACCCGTCAGCGCCGATTGATCAGCCGGGCTCAGACACAGACGGAGGGCGGCGGCAGTCACACGTACGCCGTCGCCAGGGTCTGGTACAGGCGCTGGGAAGAGTACGTGGGCGCTGCGCGAGGCTTCATAGCCGGCAGCGCACCTGCCCCGGGACCGCTTGACATGGACACACAGAACGACGAAGCCAACACCTTCGTCAGCGAGTCCGTCTGGAAGCTGCTCGTAGCGTGGTACGGAGTTGCATCGACCCATCACCTGGACCGCAAGCATCTATACTTCAAGGACGAGAAGGTCGGCTCCGCATGACACTATTCTTCGTGCTGAAATCATTATCGTTGGTCACAGAGCAAGCACCTGTTTTTATTCATAAAATGGATGTTTTTATCTTACCCTTGTTTTGTAACGTGTCGATCGTTGCTCGGTCGATGAGGCGGCGTTATTTAATACTGTGATTACACAATGAAGCAAACATGAAGCATGTATTTTCAATACGTTTGCTTCATCGTGTAAACGGGGTATAACGTTG
>Ga0209454_1001302_pt1 | contig 15304 bp, 8 predicted proteins | sample WorMetHERISLAND1_2_FD_187400 | JGI IMG/M metagenome (GOLD analysis project Ga0209454, IMG submission 187400) | Marine gutless worms symbiont microbial communities from Max Planck institute for Marine Microbiology, Germany - Olavius geniculatus... | ecosystem: Host-associated > Annelida >...
CTACAACTGAGGCGCGGGAAACTGGCAATGCGACCGCATCGTGCAACGTGTCCAAGCCTCCGGTATTCTGACGATTACTATACTTCTTTCATGCCTGAAGTGCTACGTTTTATTTTCATAAAATGAGGGTGGGGTACAGTCTTTGATGCTGTATTAGTCCCAATGTTTCACTTATAAAATTTTCCCCGGCAACGTACACAAATCGTCATTAAACTTCAGGTAACGCGGGACAAAAAACGTCACACAAGCGAGCCTCCGACCCCACCGTGGAGGTAGTGTGGGGACAGTGGCGTAGCCAGGATCTGGATGTAGGGGAGCACTTAAAGGGTGGGTATGTCGGGGGTGTCCCCCACCAGAGGAGAGATCTGGGAGCCATAAATTTTCCCAATTTTTGTGTGAAAATGAAGTGTTTTGGCGCATTTTGACATTATTTTGAATAATTGCGTGGTCTCCTTATAGGAGGCAGGAGGCACGTGCCTTCAGTGCCCCCCCTATGGCTGCGCCAGTGTGGGGAAGAGCAGAGCTTGAAACAAGAACAGCGACGTCATGGGTTTAACCCATTCATGCCTAGCGTCCCCCAAAATGGGACACCTAGTTTGACGGCAAACTATAAAATAATTCAGGCATTAATGGGTTAAAAAGTAGAGGAATTTTCCGACAGACTTTAGCTGCAAATTTCTACAAAAAAGATTATCGTGGGTGTTTAAAATTTTAATTTTGCTTCTAAATTGCACCAAAATCAGAAATTTCCAGCCCAAGATTTCGTATTTTTGATAAAATTGCAGCGTGTGACAGACGGACGGACGGACGGACGCCTGTGTCATAGCTAAGACCAGGCATTTGCATAGCATGCTGCTATGCTGACCCCCCTTTAAAAATCATCTTGCAACGGTGTGTCCCATTCTAAGTTTTGTGAATTCATTTCTCTCGTTTCATGTAAAACCTGGCTTCCATTCAACGCGACAAACGAAACACACGCAACGTACGCAACGCACGAATAAACACCGCTTCTACCCTTGCGTTTTTGACATTTATGTCAGCTGCGTACGGTGCGTTTGTTCGCACTTTCTTGCGCTCGTTGCATGCATTGCGGCGTTGGACAGAAACCAGGCTTTAGTTCACATCTCGAAGCAGCGTCGTCGTCGTCGTCGTCGTCACTGCTGACGACAACGGCTAAATCCTATTGCTTGCGTATACACGACATGGCGTCGTGCGCACCAAGCGTTGCGATAAACGCGTTATTGACGGCCCGCTCAGAGTCACAACGACACTCAGTAACTTGCGCGCTCTGTCACACTGGGTTCCGACTGCAGCGGTGCAACAGCTGTCGCTGCGATGTTGCAAACACAGCTTAATTTCGCTTCAAGTGTCACCCGTCGCGGTTGTTGACTGCATGCAATAAATTCTGACACCATCCTCCGGCGCGCATCAAAAGCAGACATAATTGCTGCAGCAGTAGCGTAGGTCTTCACACGATTTCGCAATGGATGTGGTCCGTCCGTGACGTTTGTCTCTTCAAATCTGAAAAAATAGACTCATATTGTCAGCGGCAAAATGTAACCCAAAGACACTACTTTCAGAAGGTGTAAGAATCATGCGGATATTGTGAGGGCGGAGTGGTCGAAAACAGCAATTTTTAGTAATTTCGGTTGCCATGTCTTCGGACCCTTTAGAAACAAGGAAAAATGAAGTACTTTATTGGCTTTCTGATAATCTTACATCGTGTGACCTTGAATGACATTGAGATGCCATTTGAAGTTAAAATTTCTTTCTTGTGTCAGTTTGACTGTATTGTTTTGCTTGGTTTTCAGAGACAACGTAAAAGTAGATACAAATATTTCTACGACGTCGGCGACAACATAATATCGCCCAAGGACTCTAGTTTCTGGCGATACAAAACTTATGCATATTCGCGGAGTTCTCTGCAGAGGAGGTGTCAAAATTCAGCAGTTTGACGGTGGTTTTAGTCAAGATGTTATTGGAACGCCGAAACCTTAAAAAATTAGACCAAATTTATTGTATAAACTCACGACAGAAATATTCAGCATCGATTCTACTTTTTGTCGGAATACTGATTATGTGGACAGTTATGGGGGTTCTTTAGAAAAGACACGCCAAACAACTGTAGTGTGTAAGGCTACAGCTAGTCTCCAGAACCGTTTGCTAAGGCCTTAACGACTGGTCCGAAGCCTTATACCCCGTTTACACGAACAAGCAAACGTCGAGCAAACATCGAGCAAACATCGAGCAATTAGAGCACACGTCCTGCACGTTTATTTTAAATGCATTTGCTGGATGTATGCTCGATGACTACTCAATGTTTGCTTGATCGTGTAAACGGGCTATTAACGACTGGCTTAGCAGTCCGGACCGCTTAGAGGTTTGTCACTAGTAGTAATTTTTCAAACCCAAAAGCAACAACTTTTACGTGGTTCATAACGAAATACGTTTTTCCATGGAGTTCATTGATAAATACACTGTAGAACTGATATTCACTCACTGATTGTCACCACTGACACTGTGACGACTGACGAGGACACGCGCACTTGCGCTGGCGGCTCTGCTTGCAGCAGTGTGAGCACAACACATTGTTTGATTTTTTCTCTAAACTGCTGAAACCCCTAGCTTATCGGTGGCGGCGGCGGCGGCGACAAACGGCGGCGGTTCCGGAGACTACCTACAGCTGTAGTTGCTTGTGTTCTGGGACAGTAGACTTATATAGTCTCTATAGCAAGTACGCTGTGGCTTACGTTGCGTCAGTTTGCGGATCGTTATCGGTGATGGTCAGAATATTGCAAATACGCCGACAGACTGACTATTTTAATTTTCTGCGTGCTGCGAGTGATAGCCAGCGATTAGCCAGAGATGTTCCATATTTAAAACTGAAATTCGGTTCACTTTTAGACTAAATTTTATCTGCCCGTTGTTGAAGTTGGAAGTTGACGACAACGAAAATGGAAGTAGAAGCAAGAAGTCGGCTCCTCGTGCCTTTGAGTGCGTGCGTAGACTGAGTACTGACTGACTGAATGGTTGGCTGGTTGGACGACACGTTGGGTGGCAGATCGTCGACGTGTGCGGTCCGCTCGCTGTGCGGCGTCGTGGGTCAAAAAGTAAAAGGGGCAGAAAGTTGCGATTGTTCGACAAAAACTTCAAATTTCCAACGGTGATAATTACGAATGCTCAGAATTTTAACTTCGTTTTTAAATTCTTCCGAAATGGATGTTTTTCAATCACAGGTAAGCGCAAATTTTCCGCCAACAAAATTTTTTTGACAATCTTCCGACAGTTCAAAATTTAGGGGGCCCTGTTCTGCCCTGCCCTGCCTTGCCAGGACGCCACTGGGTGGGTTGGTGGGTGGGCGGCAAAGAGCAAGCAGGCGGTGTTGAGCGAGCGCCGCTGGGCAATGGCAATCAACGAGATGCGGACACCGGCTGCCGGCGACAACACATCGCTAGCTGGACGCGACGTCCTAATGCAATTTGCCGCCGTCTCCGAGGCTCATCATGTATCCGCCGCTTCCGGCTCGGCGCCCCTGCCTCTCCCTCGCTTCGACGGCAGACAGACATTCCCCTGGAAGTTTCAACCCCGGACGTTTCCCCTCGAACATTTCTAGGTCTTGTTGTTGTTAATTACCTATGCGCACTTGCGCAGTTAACACGCTGCCAGCATCGCAACCATACAATATTCGACCAACACGTATGTATCATGACAATGAAGGAGAGCGAGATGTCGGGGTGTCCCAGAAATGGGAGGGGGAAACGTCCGGCGAGGAAGCGTTCAGAGGAAAAACGTCCGCGGGAATATGTACAGGGGGAAATGTCCTACATCCGCTTCGATCACGGCGGGATTACACGCTTTTTATCGACCAGTTGGTCATTTAACGCTGCCGCTGCGGCCGATGCTACTGGCATTATTACAACGCTATAGCATGCTATGCCCATCAGTAACAGCAGTAGCCGGCCGTGATTATAGGCACGAGCGGGCGGTGACTGGCGTCGTTACGATCTCGGCGGCGGTCTGTATACATGCACGATGACAGGCCGGTCCGTATATAGCGCTGTAATTTCACCGATCATTGAAGACACTGATCAGCAACATGAATCGCCGACGCCGTGCTGCTGTGTATAGTAGGTCTACCTACAACACACAGGCTGCAGATCGAACCGTGCGGGCTTATAGGCCTAAATCCAAATCTACAATTTGCAAGTCAATCACTATTCAGCTCGCGTACCGGTACATAATATTATGTCTTAGCCGTAGACATAGGCCTAAGACTTATACAAGGCACAATGCTCCTTGACATTGAGGCAGAATGTGCAAGAGCGGTTGTACGATTCGCTACGGTGAATACTACCTCTGCTGCTATTACTACTTGTAGCCCATACTACCCAATGATACTAAAATCGGGTATCCTTATTGAAACAAAGTATGGAGGCCGCCTTGCAGTAGATGTACGAGTACGGGGCGACTGAAAATGCGAGACTGGAATATAAGGGAAAATGAGCGCCTGGGTTGGAATCTTGTGTGCAATCTTGATGTTATATTTGACTCAAAAAAATTATCCATGAGGTCCCAGATCAGTAAAACTGCAAGTGCTTGTTTTTTCCATCTGAGAAGGCTGCGACAACTGCATGGTGTAGTGATTGATAAAGTCAGTGAAACAGTCAGTGACGTCACTGATTCTCACCAGACTAGACTATTGTAAACGACCCAGTTCGGGAAGCGCGCCTTCTCCGCCGTCTGCAGTCCACCAAACTGGAACCAGATTCCTTCCCACATCAGGAACATTAACTTGATTTACGGATACTATTTTTCCAAATTTCAAATTGGGGCTACTTTTCATTGAGTAGTTTATTTTTCCGCATTTTCCAGCCTTGAATTTTTTGTGCTTCATTTTTCATTCTCACATTTTCCAGCTTTACATTTTTGTCCTCCATTTTCCAGTCTCGCATTATCCAGCCCTGCATATTAAGCGCGTTTGTGCCGCAAATTCTAGTCTCGCAAATTCCAGTTCTGCATTTTTTTGTCTCTTTGCTCGTCTCTGCCATAGAACTTTCTCGTCACTTAACTCTAATTTTTTCCAGATAAAAAAAATAAGAACAAAAAAACCGTGACGGCGTCGCTTAAGTCGAATGGAGGCGATAATACGCACGGGGCATGAAATGTCGCAATTTCGACCAATATCAAACTGTCGGATCGAGTCACCTGTCCCGCTGAGGACAGCAGGCTAAGTCGTGACAACAAGAACTGCCGGTACGAGTACGGCGTACCGCCCCTCCGCCTTCCTTAAAAAGTGACGGTACCCCGTACGGGATACTACGGACACAAATTAAGTCCTGGTCGTCGCAATACGGTAATTTCGATGCAGCTCTTATTTATACCATAGTGTTCTCAATCAGCTTTAGACTTGCAAATCCCGCGAGTCAATCTGGTCCAGTTTGGATTCCCGCCTTCAACAGCCACGGTGGCAGGTCGCGATTGTAGCTGCAAATCTGTACTAATCGACGCCCATGTGTAGCTATATAGTCTAGCGTGTGGAGATGAAACACTCGGTTGTCTGATAAATCTTCATCGCGCCGAATGACGTCACGCATCGCCGTTCAATCAACTCTTAGTCCCGCCGTTATTCGTGGTGCTTCTCTCTACTCGCCTCAGCAGCTGAGACAAAAACAACATACAACATGATGCTCGGGTCCACGGGAGGTGATGCTATAGTTGAGGCGCCTCGAGGGCGAATAACAATGGCCTTGTTCTTGTTCTTGTTCTTGGCCTTGGCATTGAACATCAAGTCCTTGATAACATCACTACGAGCATTTACCCGAAAATAGCAACGTCAGTCGCTACTTACTTTGTTTGACATTCTTACTTTTAGCTTTTTTCAGGCTCATGCCTCGTGCGGAAGACACGAAATAATCGGGTAAAGCAGTACAAAACGGACGAGCGGATTAAACGCTCTTGTTTTTTCGTTATTACACCCATTTGGTTCGTAAAAACGTCTGAGTTGAAGTCCTTCGCAAGCCATATTAAGACTCACCAAACAGCGTATGGGGCTAGTGCGTCGCGCGGTGTGCCTGTTTACTTTCCAGCTATTGCTGGTACTAATTGCGCCCAACCACAAAGGGATGGCCAGGCTGAGTTGACGTGGGCGACTAGTAACATGCTGAGATGATTTACCCACTTGCGGGTGATCAGCCATTACATCCAAGTACTAACAGGCTTGGCGTCGATAATCTTCGTTGATCGGACACTGTTATAACCACTGCGCTAAGCTGCCACCTTTGGCTGACCCCATGCTAATGGTTCCTGTAACGTCACATTCCAGTAGGTTCGGTCTTGGTCCCATTGCGTCACAGACTGACAGGTGCCCTAGAAGCACCCGAATGATTGAAAGGCTGGCGTTCGGTCTCTGCAACTTGGCGCAGAGGTAAGCTCGTTATTACCGTGTGTAGTGGCTGTACTAATCTATCTGTTGTGATATACAATGACCACCCAAGACATATCGTCGTGTCGCGTCACGACATCGTCGTTCGACTACGTTTTTAAAAAAATTATTCGTTCACCATGATGGATGCATTATCTAAAATTTATTTTATTATCTGTCACATTGCTACAGCATAGCATGGGACAGATTATAAAATCACTTTTGTCATTCTGTCATTCTGTCTGTCCGTCTGTAAACACTCCCCTACGGCCGCAATTTTGATTCTATCTTGATGAAATTTTGCACAATGATTCGGAGCCCTAAAAGTAAGATCGAGTTTGTTTGGGATAAAAATCTGATAACTCCTTCCTTTATTCTACCGGAATTTTTTAAAAAAAATTGCATTACAGCCTATGGGGACTTCAAAGTGGTATAACTCGATCCCCGTAAATGTAATTGCGCGCTGTTTGCACCTACACCCCCTATTTTCGGGCCCTGGCTATCCGATGGTGTCATTTAAATTTCTCGCCTGCCGACCCCTGTTGCCACGGCAACGAATTTTGGGACAAAATTGACTACAACTCGGCCCCCGTGAAAGATAGTTGCTAGGCTATGTATCGTGTGGCAATGAGGCAGATACATCGTTTCACAGACGTATTTTTAGTTTTTGTTTCCTATATTTTATCGATCGACTTATTCTAATTCATTAAAGATACGTTATTTTTAAATCCTGCAATTTCTAGCCTTGTGATTTGCTGCACCATTTTCATGGTTCTGCATTTTTCAGTTATTGTTTTCTGTGGTCCTTCATTTTCAGGTCCTGCAAATTCAGCGCCCCGCTTAAATTACGTATAACTTAAAACTTTTTTACTCGTGACACAAGCTTTCATTTCGGAAGATGTTTTTATGTCAGAAAGTTATCGAATATCACAGGTCCACAGTACGTCGTGAAAGCAACATCTGTGTCAACTGTTTCAAGACGAGCCCTGACCTACGCTAAAGAGATTACGGACATAGCTAGGAAGCTTCACAGTCCCATCATCGGTCAAATTTATGTTCAAGTTCAAATTCTGCGCCAAAAGTTTTTCTCCGCAAAACGCAAAAGGGTAGAAATGTTCATGCACGACACAGGCCTACTCAACTCACGGGGTAGGCGTGCATTAGTGAGTAAAAAAATAGAAAAAAAATAAATGATCCATAAAAAGTATTAAAAACGGGGACGCTGAAAATGCGAGAAATGAAAATACGAGACATGAAGATGCGGCACCAAAAATAAGGGGTGAAAATTGAAAAAGTGAGACATGAAAATGCAGGAAAAAAAATGGGAGACATAAAAATGCGAGACATGAAAATGCGAGACATGAATATACGGGAAAATGAATATGCGAGTCAGACGTATGCTAAAAGCAATGTTTACACTATGAAATTAATTAAATTCAAATTAACCAGTGGCGTATTTAGGGGGAGGGCCACGGTGCGATGGCCCCCCCTTTAGCCCGACCATGAAAATTTTTTACAGGCGACTTTTTATAAAAAGGTGCGTTTTTTGCCATTTTCCAGCAAGAATTGCAAAATTCAACAATGTTTGATGGTCTTTTTGTGTTTCCAAATTTCAGAAAAATGGGCGAATTTGCGGTTTCCATTGAACATTCAGAAGCAAAAAGTGTTTCAGCTTCAGGGGGGCGAAGCCCCCCTGAAGCTGAAACACTTTTTGCACTGTGGTGCCGCATCTTCATGTCTCGTATTTTCATGCCACGCAGTATGTTCACTCGTGTTTCAGCTTCAGGTGTTTCAGCTTCTGTTTCAGCTCTGCCCCTGGACCCCGCTGGGGACTCCGCCCCCAGCCCTTCGAATTTATGGAAAAAGCTGTACGGTTTCTGAAACTAGAATTTTCCAGGCAGCCGACAGTGAAGGTTTGGTGATTTTAGCTTGCACCGTTTATGACTGATCAACCCGTGTGACGGACGCACGGACAGACAGACAGAATTGCGATGGCTAAGGCGCGCTAAAACAGTCTAGCTGCTTTCGAGCGTAAAAAGTCCTTATAACAATAAGTAGGTAAAACAATCCCAGTCAAGCAAAGTTCGTCGATGAGGTAACCTATAGACAGCAGCGACGTCGACTCGTGACACAGCAACTGTAGCTGTAAGCAAGCAAGTAATCAACACGCCCTACAGCCATCAGTCAACTCTATGACGTAGTTGACAAAGATGTTTTTAACTCTTTCATCACGAGCAATAACCGGAGCGTCCGAGAATGATGGATTGCCAGTTCAACGCCCTAACCGCTAAATCATCATATCTCATCTGCAGGCTTACGTTTACTTTGCTTAACAGTTCATCAACACAAAATAACGGCATATGCAAATTGTTTGAGTACAAGACTAAAAAACTTAATTTTTGACCTATTCGTATCAGGATAATCGTAAATTTAAGTGAAAGCCTAAGAACGCAAAAACAATTTTCGTTGAGCCGATATGACGTCGCCTGCAGCGAACTAATATGCATCATCAGTACTGATTGTCGTAACATCCATCATACGCTGTGTTTATTTATGTTTAGAACTGTGCTTCTTCGTGACGACACACATTACGCTGCATGGTGATAAATAAATAACTTAATTACGTCGCGAGCGAAGTATCCCAGGCGAAATTCGAGGATGAATATGACTGGGTTGCCGACGTTGGTGTTCGGACCGAGACCGAGCTGATTATTCGTGCAATTACTGTCCAAGTAGCCGAGCCTATATGACCATAGTACATCAACGTTACTATTGGACGGACGGACGGACGGACAAACACGTTAAAGTTGCAATACAGAACACTCACGCTGATGACGTCGCACTGCGCTTCAAACACGCAAGTTATTCGTGAATCACGAGTCTGTTAGCATCATGCACGCAAGAAACACATACAAACCCATGACATTGACCCAGACCCATAACTTTGAATCTGATATTCAATAGTGTTTTAGAGGACATCATGATACCTGTTCATCAACACTTCGTCGAGCTAAGTGCAGCGGTTTATGAGTTAGCGGTATCATGTTAACCGAGCGACAATGCTGAAAACAATACTGCCATCGCTTCCGCGCGCAGTAATAAAATTATACATAATGTATAATGTATACGTCGTATTCTTGGCACGTATGACATTAGACTGTTTCGTGGTAAATGCAGAATGCCAGAGTTTACTTTAAAGCATATAAGATTGAACTGGCATCAAATATTTGTTTTCAGAGTCATGACTATGACCTTAAGATGCAAACTGAGGCAAAAGACAGTTCTCGTTGTGTTACGGTCAAGAATTAGCGTCAATGTCAACTTTAGGTGCCACCTTGACCGAGAATATTGACAGGTCGGTGAAAGATGGACTGCCGGTGGGATTTGTCCATTGATCCGACCGCTTGTGTGGCAAGTTGGACTCGGCAAAATGATAAATGCGCTTGCGGTATGATAACAGGGGATGGGCACGATTGGGGTAAACATTTAGAAAGTAACGCTTGAATTTTTACACGTGGCAAAATTACTGATCACAAACAACCTTACAGAAAAACGTGTAATTCTTGTTTGTAACAATATTATTTCTGGTAATCAGTAATCTATTCCATGAAATTACGCATTTTAAGAGTATTTTAGAACATCACCCGTATATCCTCGGGAATCATATTGCTACAAGAATTTTTTTGGTTTTGCATCGAATGCTACCAGCAGGTGGCTGGCTGGCTGGCCGAGATGTTTGCAACTGAGTATGCCGCGTGCATGTTCGATGTTTCCCAATGGACCTTACTCGAGCGAGCGAGAGACTATGTAGGCCTACCGCGAATGATGCGCTGTGAAAAATATGGCACCAGAGATGATACTGTCGACAGCGTCTTTGCTTTTTAGCCGATCGTACTTGAGTAACGGTCGAGCTATTGGCATGGTTGTCGTCCGTCCGTCTGTCCGTCCGTCCGTCCGTCGTCTGTTACGAATGTATTGTGGCTAAAAGGTAAGTCGTAGAGAGTCGGCGATGGTACCATCAAATAGGGCGTTGGCGATTTTTTATAGGCTGTTAATAGTAACTATGTTTCCATTTGCAGCTGTTTGGTCGCAATTTTTAGTGAAATGTTTCAAGCTATAAGTGGCCATATCTCGGAAACGGTGAGAGATAGGGCCAAGGTTACTATTAATCACTAACAGAAGTGGCACATGCCGTTTTAGATGAGATAAAAATCATCGACCTTAGATGACCTTCAAGGTTACTGACAACCAGTACGGTCAGCTATCCTAGCGACAGTTGGGTTCCTTGTGCTGGTGGGACACGGGAAGTAAAAAAAAGATGTAAGCGAACTATTAATTTTATTGCATCGCCCACAATCCAGCACGTTACGTCTAATAAATCATCCCTGCACTATATACAGTTGGCGATCTTCGTACAGGGCTGCAGCTGTGGCGGCAGCTGCGTCTATGAGTACGACGTACGGTCTCAGTGGACGAAACTACGTCACAGCTGAGACTGCTGACCGACCACCAACAATGCTGCATGGAACTTGACGTACGAACAAAACATCGACGACCCGACCATTCTCACGCTGGCTGCACTAAGCGGGATTTAGAGTGGGGCCACGAATCATGAGTCAAGATATAATGGATTTAGGTTCGAGATATCGTGGTATACTGTCTCGATTAGCTGCTTCACTGGCTGGCTGCTTTCCTAGAAGATGTCATCTGATACGATATCGCTAGTCTTGAATGTCGTAAATCACACATATTCACGTAAAACCAGAGTAAACGCAGACTAAATACAAAAAAACAAGATCTGAACACCACACCACAAATCCACAAATAACTGCAAATCACTGATCGTTTCAAATAGGCCTATTTATTCGACAACCGAACTTTAAAGTTGGTAACAGTCTGTGACCACTGCTGTTTTCGATGAAACGCTGAAAAAGTTGGGGGCTAAAATGTCGGTTTGAAAAACCTACGTTTGTAAACGTTTTTCAAACCTAAAAGCCATAAAAGTCAAAATTGTAGGTTTTAGATTTTTAAAAACGTTTTTCCAAAGTTTTAATATAACTTACATAAAACGATTCGATAGGGAGAACGGTGTCTGTGATGTTATTCTAACTTTGTGTCCGATCTTCACTGTACACTAAAGCCTAAAAACCTTAATACCATTGAAAACCGTTAGAACATCTAAAAGCTTACTCCAAATAGGTTTTTTCCAGCCCAGAAAAAGACGGCACAAATAGACTCATGCGTGACAGCAAACTAAGCATGCAGTGAATTTAATGCTTTTCGCGCTTCGTCGCTTTCTCCAACCACCGTCACTAACAACCGCTGTAACAATCTGCTAGCTTGCAGGCAAGCACCCGGGGTTGAAAATATTTACCGGAACGTTCTTATATTAGCAGTCCGACTAAAACGAGACACATTTTACCAGAACGCCGTTTCGGCTTGTCCCGGCATGCACGACTGCATCTCTGCGTTAGGCGTATGCGATATATCTAGGAAACTCTTTTTTTCGTTTCTCGTAGTTTTGCATTAGCCGCTCCTACCATTTGCAGTTCCCCTTTTATATAGACTGCTTCCGTCGCTAACACAAACATTTTTCTGTAACCTAGCTTTAAGGCCATCTGAGTCTTCGCCTCATTCCGTGCCTAGCAACTGCCTTGCACCACAACGTGTCAGGTCCATGCAATGCCGGATGACCGCATTTGATCGCCGCACAGTCTGTCGAGATGTGGCATAGCCTATGGCATACAGTCGCAGTGCTAACACTAAGCCACAGCGTCTGAAGCAGCAGCTTGCACGGCATTCAGTTCGGCATCCTATCAGAATCATCCTTGGCCAATCCTTCGCTTTCTCGCACGTACTCCAGTCGCCAAAAACCAGATTCGCATCCAGCTGAAAAGACCTATGGACAAGACGAGACGGGACGCATTTATCCGCAAGCCAATGAATGCACCCAAGCAATGAGAATTAGATGCAGAATTATTACGCGATGCAACAGAATTTTTTTTTCAATAATACAACTTTAATACAGTGTTCTCCAAAAACAAAACATTTCTTCTAAAATCTCCAGCAATTGTGGGCGATTTTGGTTGGATGTTTAGGCCTAACCAAAACGCTACACGCCGAAAGCTGCTTAGGCTATGCTTTACGCATGGTCCACGTACGTTAACATTATTATTATTATCGTTTGCGACCGTTTAATACATTTAATAGGTCTACAACTTACAACCGCTGCTGCTTATTGACTGTAATAATAGCATTGGACAGAGTATAAAAGCACCTGAGCGTCCGTCCGTGCGTGCGTCCGTCCAACTTTTGAGGCGCCATATCTCTATAACGGTGCAAGATAGACGCATTGTCACAATGGACCACCCATAGGAAGTGGCCCACCGCGAGTCGAAGGGTCACGTCATCAATGACGTCACGTGACCACCCAAGGTCAAGGTCTTAATCTCATTATTTTAAAGCGGCAATTAAACTTTTTAAATTTTTACTACTGTCCTACACAGCTCACTCGGACTTATACGGACTTTACTGTAAGCTATCGAGATGCATTGGACAGACTCCGTGTTCGTTTGAACAGTATCTTGTTTCATCGATGATCGCTGCAACTGCTTTGTTCCGGTAATTCGATTACTTACTCTATATTTCTATAAGCTTCCCCCATTTTCCTTGAATTTTTGCTACATAAAGTTTTTTATATAGTCATCCAACACTTTCTGCCACGGACTAACACAGTCTACAGTGTGTACGAAATTTTGCAGCAATTTATTTTTGTTTTTTTTGGAAATAATGTACGCATTTTATCTTATTATAATGTGCACGCGTCTGTTTATGTTTTGAGTCACGCGAAAAAACGCTTAAAGCAATTTGGTCAACGCATATTAAGTCAAAAAATACTGAAATAGCTTAAAACTTTGTACCACAGAGCCGTTGTGGCAGACCGGGGCGAAGGGCAGAGGGCAATGCCTTCTAAATATTAGCCCGCCAAAAAACTCGATCTTTTGTTTCAAAATTTTCGTTTGAAAATACAAAACTCAAAGCTGAAAGTGCCCCATTTTGTAAAAATTTAAAAACAAAATTAAAATTCTGAGCTTTATACATCTTCTGTCGAAAATTTGCAGCTGTTGGTCGCAAAAATTGCAGTCCTGTGCCCCCCCCCCAACGTGTTACGACGTAGCGGAATACGCTGTGGCGACTTACCACATCGAACCCAGCATCGACCGCCGACGAACTTTGCAGCGGACAGAGAGGATACAGGGTCGGCGATCAGCAGCATCAGTACCAGCAGCATGATGGTGACGGCACCAGTAGACGTCAGCATCTCACTGGCTGGTGGAAACGACGACGACACGGCCGGACGACGATGACACTCCATCCCGCCGAGAAGAGGAGGCTGAGTGCAGTCAGTAGCCACTGGTCGTCACCGGAGACGGCTGCGGCGACAGAGCATGAGGCGGCGCCGCGGCGCTCGTCGTGGTCGCATGACAAGTTGCTGCTGCTGTTGCTGCTGCTACTGTCGACATCTGTGTACTCGACGTAAGTGCATCATCGCGCAGCCGACGTCTTTCAACCACATTCCACCGCGGCTACAGCAGCAGCAGCAGCAGCAATGCCGGCAGAGCAATGTTATGACAACCAGCTTCTCTCCTTCAGTAGGCTTATATGACGTCAATGCATAAACGAAAGAAGAAGAAGATTCAAAAGCGTATTAAACGAATATTGTATTGTATTGTATTGCTTGATTGAAAAAAGCATGACCTCAAAACGAGAGACTGATTCGTGGATGCCGTTGGTCGACGATATTGGCAAGTGCGGAAACTGCAGATAGTTAAGCCATGCGCTCAGTTGTTTTATGCGTATAGTTGTTCTTACGAAATGGCTTGCATTTTCGTGTTCTTCGCGTCAGACGCATCAGAATGATGCACCCAACTATATGTGTAGTACAAGCTGCACAACAAATTTAATCGAAAATCTATACAGTAAATACGCAGCAACTCGTCATTAACATTAGCGTCTGTTCTATTCTCACGCAATCTGATCACCGTAACGTCGTACTTCGCGTGTCGCAACAAGTCCCCACTGTATCACTCAGGAGCACGGGTGCATCGGCTGCGATGGGTCGACGTATATTCGTCGTAGAGATGCTATACTTGCTAATGCTGTGTCTTGGGGCCGGTGGTGTGGCAGCGCGTGGTTAATCGACGTCCCAGCCGTGATGAGCGTAATACATAATGCTGAGCTGACGCCGACAACTGGAAATCTCACTCTCTCTCACACACTCTCTCTCGGTCCACGTCCCGAATATCGTTTTCTCGCTAATGCCGTGTTACTGGTTTACGTCGTAGGCTATATTGGTTTACTTCGCAACAGTGATTAGCGACTGTTTTTGGCCTGATTTGTTTTCTCTCAGTCAGTCTTTATGAATCCGTGTTTAGCTTCACATGCGCTCAACGATGGATTTCTCGACTCTTGGAAGGTAGTGAAAATCGAACGTATTTCTCAGGCGACAAAGAAATGCACTAAATGTCGTCATATAAGACATTTGACATCTTTGTTACGGAACCGGCAAGGCTTGTGAAACATGCATTTTCTGAACTGCTGATCACTAACTCATTAAAAGGGGCAAAAGTTTAAATCAAATTGTACGATTTGTGTGAATTATAGTTTAAGGTGTAAAATCACGGCTTGTGCGATAACAACAAGCTGTAGTAAGCCTATAATCGATGTGCCAAATTAATGGGAAGGCCAAAATTACGACCCCCCATAGCTCCCTCGTTTTCCAACCGAATATCTGGCTACTGAAAACAGATTAAATGTCTAAGCTAATACATTAGTTCGTGCTTATACTTTTTGATTTTTTGCCGTTTTAGATCAGGGCTTATA
>Ga0209454_1001303_pt1 | contig 15302 bp, 10 predicted proteins | sample WorMetHERISLAND1_2_FD_187400 | JGI IMG/M metagenome (GOLD analysis project Ga0209454, IMG submission 187400) | Marine gutless worms symbiont microbial communities from Max Planck institute for Marine Microbiology, Germany - Olavius geniculatus... | ecosystem: Host-associated > Annelida >...
GGTTAAAGGTCGCATATAGCTCCTAATGAGCGAACCCATCTCAGAGCTACGGAGCGTCACTTGTCATATGGGATCACACAGTGTTACCTGCCACCCGACAGAGGTGAACACGCCCCACCTTTAGACTAAATTTGATTGGTTGTTTAGATGAACTTTGTGACATACCAGATACGCTTTTGCAATATCAGCTATGTATTTCGTAATGTAATTGATGTACCGCAGTAAGTGTATACCGGTATGAAAATTTGATTTGTTTGATATCCACTCAATTAAATATTCTTGTCAAGTCATGGAAAATGGACGTACTAGCTTTTTCAAGGTCCTCGAAAGTCATGGAAAACCACTTTCAGTGTCCTGTCGGCATTGGGTCAATGTAAGACACGTACATAATGACGTAACTGAACTGAACTGACATGGTGGTTTAGTTTTTAACGAACTGACCAGTGAGCAAGTAGGGCGATTCCATTGGTCATTGGTTGACATGTATGTGAGCGTAGTCACATGGGCCATCGATGCTATTGGACAGTGCCTACTGTAATGCATTACTGTTTGTTATCAAAACTGAATCATGTCAGTTTAGCTCAGTTTAGTTATGTCGCTGTGTGCACGCCTTTAGTCACTTGTTGTATAGAAAGCTGTAGCACTGCTGGTGCTGCTGCATTACTTACAGGAGGTTTAGATGCGAGATTGCTGAGCGGGTTTCGTGAGAGGTTTGCGTCAGACGCTAAGAATCAGTTGGCTCAGAACGTCTGTGTTAAACACGATCTCCTCGATGTACTGCGAGTCTCGCATATTGAGCTCTCGCAGCATGTCTACAATCACAAGGTATGGTAGCTTCACAGTAACGGTAGTAATACTAACTGTGTGAGTATGGTAATTTGTGTACCTGGCAGCGCACAACGTTGATGGGAAATTTGCCCAACCCAAAGCATCACTGATATCTCAATCCCAGGATTCATGGGTAGTGTTTGCAATCCCGCGATCCCAAATCTTGAGATCCCAGTTGTTTTTGCCAACCCTGAATCCCGCAGTCCACTGTAATTGCAGTCACGGTCATTCCCTACAGTTCTCATATACCATCCATACGGAACGACTACTTCCTTTGCATAAAATAAGTCGATTAGGGATACCAAATAGCGACTAATCTGTAAGCCTAATTCCAAAACAGGATCCCAGGATTATAAATTTCTAAATCCCGCATCTTAGGATTAAGAATTCAATCCCGGGATTGCAGTGACTATCTGCGATTAAGAAATTTTTAATCCTTCAGTGCATAACATGCACTTTTGCATAGGAGTAATTTTCGTGTGACTTTAAAAATTTTTTATAATCATCTGACACTGGAAAAAGTACTATTTTCGCAATTTTTATGCGCGAAAGCAGCTACTGCTTTCAGCGCGTCTTAGCCGTCGCAATTCTGTCCGTCCGTCTGTCCCTCTGTCTGTCTGTCTGTCACAAGGGTGGATCAGTCAAAAACAGTGCAAGCTAGAATCACCAAATCTTCACCGTCGGCTGCCTGGAAGACTCTAGTTTCAGGAACCGTAAAGCTCTTCCATAAATTCGAAGGGGGTCACCCCGAACGAGGGCATTAAATGAACGGGGTGGGCAAAATTTTTGGCCAATAAGTTGCTGTATCTCAGTAATGGTGCAAGATATCCTAGGTTACTATTAATCACTAATAGGAAGTCATACACTGGCTCTCGATTGGCGCAGAATTCAAGGACCTTGAATGACCTTGAACGCTAAAATAGGGGTTTTATGGATTTTTTTGGCAATTTTGGGCTGCGACACAAGTCTATATCATTCGCAAGGTGGCGACACGGAACTATCGTTATGCGATTCAGATAGAGAATTTGGTATTTGTATATTAACTTAGCATGAACACCCCAATTTTCATCTAAACTACTGAACCAGAACTCGTGCATTTTGTGAGCATTAGCTCAAATTTCTGGTTTTTAGTTGTAATTGCTCAGTTTTGGTTGCGAGTTTTGTTGCGTGTGTACACAGATCGAGACCGAGGGAAAGCCGGTGACGGATCAGAAGAGTTCCGGTCGTTGCTGGATCTTTGCTCTACTTAACTGCATGCGCATTCCAATCATGAAACAGTTCAAGCTGGAAGACCTTGAGTTCAGTCAGAACTATCTCTTCTTCTGGGACAAGGTCTAACTACAATCTTACTTACTTAAGTCTATAGTCTGTACCGTGTGTTACCTAAAAGGATTTCGTCAGTTTTCATGACTCAGCAACTTTTGAGATGTTGACTGAATTTTACAACTTATTCTCTGGCGCAGTCAGCAGATTTGCTTTACAGATGAGTCATGCTTGCTGCTGCAATAACTTGTGTATTCCGATATTTAAAAGCTGACGTGAATTTCTTTGAAGGTACTGTAGGAGAGCAATGCATGTTAGATGTGGTGGGATGTACAATGATAACTTTGTTGCATATATCACAGTGCTGCTAATACATGTCCCCTGAGGCCTCACGTTGCTAAGTCCGTCTGCTGATTGGGCAATTGTTGTGCCTAATTTTGTGCTGTTTGAAAAATATTTCCCTGAATTTCTTATTCGCAATGTGAATGCAGAGTTGCCAAAATCTGTGCCAGCCAAAAATGAGAATGCTTATGTCATTTATGATTCCATGTTAGGATTTGACGTTGTCAATAAAACTTTCCTGAAAAGTTAACAGTTAGTGATGATATCCATCATCTTTGCAAATATGGGAGAAATATATATTTTGCTAAAGTATAGGTAAAGGTAAAGGTAAAGGGTTTATGCTGTGTAATGTTGGTAGCCACAGTATAGAGGACCTCATCCCTTTGCGATATGCTTGAGCCAGGGAGTACAACTCAAGATCTCAGTTGGGTGGATTAGTCCTCAACAGAGATTTTCTGTTACCTCCACACGTTGCGCTACTCATTTTATCGACCAAGATGGATGAAGGGCTGAGTCGACCGTGACAGGATTTGAACCGGGGACTTTTCAATCTGAGGCTTAGCGCTCTACCGACTGAGCCATCCCGCCACCAGTGTATAGATTGGTAATCTGTATGTGGTCAGGTGGAGCGTTTTCACTACCAGTTGAAGGTCTTTGTGGAAGTTGCTCGTCGCGGTGAGCCAGTGGATGGACGACTCTTCCAGCATTTGCTTTGTAACCCGTCCGAGGACGGAGGTCAGTGGCAGATGCTCGTCAACCTGGTGAACAAGTACGGCGTCGTGCCCAAGAAATGCTTCGCCGAGGCCTGGAGCTCGGAAAATTCACGACGATTTGATATCATCACTAACAACAAGGTCTCACTAGTTTAACTGTGTTTTTGATGACCTAACGGTTTTTGTTAGTTAGGCAGGCCCATAGATATATACATTAAAAATACGCCAATAATAGTAATAGTTTTAATAGTTTCAGCCGATAGATTTAATTTCTGCTGAGGGCACAGCAGACGAAAATTTTGAAAGAGTTTTATTTTGCTCTGTCGAGGCAGTATGCTAGCATATGCGTTTTTCATTCTCTGGCATAGACTATCCAATCGTCCTAACGCGTTAGACTGTGGTGGGCCATCAAAAACAGCTTAAGCTTAGTTTGCATTGGAGTGGTACCATAACAAAATAGTAAGTAAGTAAACACGAATGGTTTTAGTGTTGGAAAACAACTAAGCATCAATGTACAGACAATGTACAGTCACAAAGGGGTACGGTACTAAGAACGTAAAAGGTTGGACCGATCGGAAAACAGTCGTGGAAGGTACGGAGGTGATGCATTCGTGCAGACTGTTGCAGACACGAAGCACAGTGGAGACTGGAAAAGCTCGGTCACAGGCACTAGACACTGCGGCCATTTGCTGTTTTTGTTTACTCACGTTTCATTTGCATTAAATAATATGTTATTTGTCTGCTGACGTAAATGGGTTCCATTTTTATACTAATAAGTGTAATTTAGGGTGCAGCTGACGATATAGATATTTGCTCAGCTGTGGTTTTGGACACAATTGCAGCAATATATGGTAATGTTAGAGCGTCCTCCTGATCAATTGTGGTACCACATGTATATTTTGCATCAGCTTTCCACATGGGTGTTCAGCATGCATATGTCGGGGATGTTGTGGGATTTGTACGCAGTTGTAACTGGCATTTCATCATGTAGGAGGAAGCCAGTGAACTAACATTGTGGGCTACGCCATTGGGTAGTGTTTGCTGCGCTGCAGCAAATAGGAAATTGGAAATATTCGATTGTCTTCTGATGAGCCGTGGCTACAAGGGCTGATTTCCTCGTCCGCAGTGGCTTCTATTTCTTCAAGTCTCGAATTGAAATCGGGTGCAACTTCTTCCCCCCAGTTTTGGACTGAAGTTCTCCCCAATTTCTGACTCAAGTTTTTCCTTCTATATTGGGCTTCTTCTCTCTCTAGGGAGTAAGTTTTTAAAGGGTTTAGATTGAAAAATAGGGCGGAATGGGAAAGTTTTGTAAGAAGCGTAGTTTGCTCAGTGAAATATAGGGGGGAAGTGAAAAAAGTTGGAAAGTTCTGTTAAGGGTGTGTATTAAAAAATAGGGGGGTTTGTTAAGAGTGCAGATTGAAAAATAGGGGGGAAGTAAACAAACAAAGGGGAAGTTTTGTTAAGGGTGTAGTTTTTCCAGTGAAAAATAAGGGGGGGGGGTAAAAAAATAGGTGGAAAGTTTTGATCTACAACCTTATCAAAACTTCCCCCCCTATATTTCACTGGGCACAAGCTGTGCCAATCAGGTATAGGGATAGAAGCCACTGCTCGTCCGAAGTGTTGTCCGAGCTCCATGGACGAGGAAATCAGACAACACTTTGGACGATGCATACGATATTTCCTTGTTCAGTGTTCTGATTGTCATCATTTGGCTGCCAAAAATAACCTCGTCCGAGGAAATAGAAAGGAATGTGCATGTGCATTCCGTCTGATTTCCTTGGACAAGGTTTTTAAACCTTAGAAGGCTCGGCGTTGTCAGACAGCATTTTGGATAAGGAAATGGGCACAGGTAGCTGCGGCATTAGTTAGTGATAGTCATTGTCATCATAGTTTCTGTTGTTCAGATGCGTGAGTTTTGTCGGACGCTGTGTGGCATGGTGCATGATGGGAAATCAGATGATGACATTAACAGCAGCATCGATGACATGACTGAACAGGTTTATTGACTTGTGGTCTTAGTTTCTGCAGACATGTGTTGTGTCTTGTTAGCTGTGTGCATCAAACAGTAAGATTAGTGGTCAGATGTGTCCACTGAGAGCTGTGCATATTAGGGCTGTTTAGCAAGGGAGCCAAGGATCATTTCCTTTGACTTATTATCGTTTTCAGATGCATCCAGCGTATTATGAAATTAAAATGTATCGATTATTAGCCACGTGGACGAATACCGTACACTGATACATCACTATAGGTGATATTCTAAGACGCAGAGGTGTGCAGAATACTCGAATACTTGAGTACTCGTATCCAAAATTAGATTCGAGCGCCTTCAGGAAAATCGGAGAAAATGGTTTGAAAAAACTATACATGCATGTAAAATTATGCGTTGCTGAGTATGCGTGTGTTTGATTCTTCAAAGACAGAATTTTCGGGAATTTTTTTACAAAATGGCGACTTTTCCCCTGTTAAAATGACAATTCCGAATGGCCCTGCTTTAAAACGAGTTTAATGTCTGAAAAATATTTATGTAAAAAATAATAATTTCAATAAAGATGAAGTCTTCCAGGTCAAAGAATATGGACATTTTTTGTGGATATGCGTATAAAATGGCATTGTTTATTTAATAGCACTGCTTCTGCTACTGAAATAGGTGTGATAATTGAGAGTTGTAGAAAAAGGGGATTTTGGGGATTTTTTTCACAAAATGAGGGGGAATTTTTCACCTCCAAAACGGGAATTCCTGGCGGCCCTGCTTGCATCAGTATACAACACGTGCCAGGGGCGCAGTGCAAGACGGAGAGTAATTGTACGCCGCAACGGTATGCAGGGAAAGGAGGGGAGGGGCGTCTCTTCGGCAGGAGTCAGCGTCGCTTGAATTGAGGGCCGGCACAGAACAAAGAAATCGTCACACAGTACACAGCTGAAGTAACAGCACTGTACTTTCAAGGCAAAACTGTCTGCGTCTAATTAGTGATGCTTGGATTCGAATATCGAAGGGCTGAAAAACGAATTCGAACTTGAAATTCGAAGTTTGCAATTCCGAACTTCGTTTAACAACCCTACCTGTGTCGCGTGATAGGTGATTCCATATGGCAGTTGACACTCTGTAACTCTGTGAGGGGTTCAGTCTTCTAAAGAGTGATACACCGACTTTTACTTTTATCTACAGACCAAGGCTACATTTTTTCTTCAGTTGTCAAGGACAGTCCTTTTTGTTATTTGTGTGCAAGAAATGTTCTTAAGTTATTTCTTTCCGGTAAAATTGTGCATAAGTCCGTCTCTGCGTGTGTCTGTCTGTGTAGCTGTATAGGATCATATCGATCTGTATCGGTAGTCCACCGGAGACAGTGACGTGGGAGTTCTATGATAAAGACAAGCAATATCACAAGCTGGGACCATTGACACCACTGGAGTTCTACCGACAGCATGTACAGCCCTACTTCAACATAGACGATAAGGTGGACGACAGATTTATTTATTTTACAAACATACACATTACTACACATATTGTTTCAACAGCCATTTTCACCCACGGCTAAACCTTGGTTAGCCAAATTTTTTCTCCTTTTTTTGATTTTTGAAATCAGTATCTTGAGCAAGCCACTCTAAATTCTGAGCCGTTGGAAAATTATTGTATCGCATAATTGTTGTTGGAAAATTTTTGTCCAAAGATGCAAAATTTGTAACTGCAAACTTTGATTTTGGAGAAATTTAGGGGCCTGTGGCAGATTGGAATTTTGAGCCCCCATGATCAGCTCTGTTGGGAAGTTTGCCTGGCAGAATTTTTGTCGGAAATTTGCAGTTTCTTCTCTCCTTTTCTGTTTTTTAAAACCCTGAATGTCATGGCCACTGGTCTCCAACATGATTTCAGAATCAACACCTGTGTCCGTTATCATAACTTGCTTCTTGTATTAATAACGTCTTGCCATCACGATGCAGTGGCCAGTAATTGTTTTTACGTGCAACAGCAGCTACTGCTGTAGCGCATCTTAGCCATCGCAATTCTGTCTGTCTGTCTGTCCATCCGTCACACGGGTGGATCAGTCCAAAACGGTGCAAGCTACGATCACCAAATCTGCACCGTCGGCTGCCTGGAAGGCTTTAGTTTCAGAAACCGTAAAGCTTTTCCATAAATTCGAAGGGGGTCACCCCAAACGAGGGCGTTAAATGAGAGGGGGTAGGCAAAATTTGCTATATCCAGCTGATACGTTGTTAGCAGAGCGATAGAGGCGACCTCTGGTGAGTACAAGTAAATAAAACACTATAGACACTATAGCCGTGGGTCATCTGGCGCCTGGCGCCTTCTGGTGAATGACTTGGACTTTGTTTTACTGTGTTTCAAACATGCACCCCGGCTGTTGCGCGTTTCTGTTTGTGTTAGCAGATCACTTGCTTTTTTTCAGAATCAACACTTGTGTCCATCATCGTAACTTGCTTCTTGTATTAATAACGTCTTGCCATCACGATGCAGTGGCCAGTAATTCCCCATGGGCTTCACCGGAACATTAGTTTCCGATTTTTTTGTTTTGTGTTTTTTTCGCTGTATCAAGTTGCTGTTTGCTGTGTTGTAATTTCCGTTACACTGCCAGCGGCGTTTGACCATTGGGAAGTAAAGGATTACTTTATTATTTACTTACCGGTATTTACTTGTCTGTGCATTTTTTTGTTTAATCCAAGTGTGTACATGTTTGGTTACCTTTGTCTCTATATCTGTATCTGTCTGCCTACAGGGTGATCCAATAAAAAACGTGCCACTTTATTTTTGTCCATATCTTTGCCAATTATTGACCAATTTTCACAATTCTTCCATTGTCGCACTCTGCGGACAATTTGCAAATTTAATGTGATTATTATACATCCCGTCACACCATAAATGCATTTTTACACTGCCTTGTAAAATATAAATGAAACCTGCATATATAATGATAAAAACAAACAAATAATTTGGTAAAATTCAAAGAAAAACATTTCATACCAACAGTGCAATAAATGATCTATGTGACATTAAACTGTGGATCTCACACAGTCTATTGTCACATGGATCGTTCACCGCGATGTTGGTGTGAAGTGTTTTTTATTTACCTAAATGTTCGTTATTATCGTTAGTTTTCACATACATTTATATTTCACAAGGTAGTGTAGAGATGCATTCACGATGCGATGGGATGTTTAATAATCACGTCCGCCAAGTGTGCCAGTGAAAGAAATATGAAAGTCTGTGAATAATTGTCAAAGTGTGGACGAAAGTAAAGTTTCACGTTTTTTTATGGCCCACAGTGTATGTATGTTTGCCTGTATGTTCAGGTAGTCTTGGTGAATGACCCACGACCTGATAACCCGTATGACCATCTGTACACCGTGGAGTTTCTGAACAACATGGCCAATGCTCCCCTCGTTGTTTACATCAATCAGCATTCTCAAGTGCTCAAGCAGCTTGCCTTTGAGTCCATCAAGAACAACGAGGTCTCTTCTCATGCTCATGCTGAGCCGAGTATTTTACAGTCATTTAGGCTGCTTTCACACAGACGCAAGTACGACTATGGGTCTGGGTTTTCGTTTATGGCCGGTAAAAACTTCACTCGTACGAGTGGAATGTTCATGGTCACTTGTACAAGCACATAACTAAACGCATGTCGGCCATATTGAATTAAATCGAATCGAGGAAATACTTCGCGAATAAACAACGATATTTCATCACACTGCTAATAATTTTACCAACTGCGCATCTCTAACGATGAATAATTTTACAATGACGTCAGTTCTGAAGTCAAATATATGCCATAGCTTTTGTACATTATATTATTGTTATTTATGGGTAGTTTACTTCGCACGGGTTGGATAAAAACATGACCTGCACAGAAACTACTCGTACGAGTGAAATTTACAGGTTACCCATACTCGTATGTATGTGAACGGTCGCCATTGAAATACACGCAAACTTATGTTTGCCAGAACTCATATATGGGAACCCATACAGTTCCAGACTCAATACTCGTGTTTTGTGAACGCAGCCTTAGCCAATTTGTGAGTGTGAATAGTTCATTTGTGATTATTGTGTTTATGGGCGTGTTTGTTAGGGCTCTCACAAAACCACATGTCCGTTGTCCTGGGCTTTGTACAGTATTGAGTGGGACATTAAACCCAACTCACTCATTCACTTCACTCCTGGGGCTTTGTGTTGGCAAATCCAGACCTGTAGACTGGAGAATTGTCACAACAGCAATAGCTTTCCAAATCATTTTTGTTCAACCCTTACGACGTCATAAGTTACGATGACATCACATGTGCTTTTAGCTTGTACGAGTGCAGAAGAAATCAATATTTTACTTGTGTATAGATTTTGAAAAGTTTTGCGATTCAGTGCTCACCAATAACCCTGTCATAATAACAAGATGAGGGACATGAACTTCCCAATTTGTGTTCACATTTTTCATCCATGACTGTTCACTCTGGGTTGCCTCATTGTGGGCCCTTGAATCCTTGATATTGCTTTGCTATTGCTGTGTTCCGTCCGTCTGTCTGTCTGTAGCAGCTATAATGATAATTACAATTCGAAACAACTTTCTCTCTCCCTCTCTCGTTTTCGATCGGGAGGTGGGTGACTGCCCCAGTCCGTTCCAGGAAGTCCCAGAGGATACAATTGACACTAACATTTCACACGTCGCTTGCGTTGACATGTGGTCATCTTGCCAGGCAGTTTGCAGAACATGGTTTCGCTTTTGCAGGTCCGGCTGCGTGGAATCGTTTGTCTGAATCACTTTGCAGAACGCCAGTCCAGGCAGCCTTTAAACGCCAACTGAAAACGTTTTTATTCTGCAATGCTTTTAACATTGTCAGTGATGATCCGTGATTGTTTTTTATCGGATCACCCTGTGTATGTTATTAACACTGAACTCTGTAATGCACCTGTAGTCTTTTATTATGTAATTGGGCCCTAGAAAATCTTTAACATGATGTTATAATGATGATATGATAGGCAATAAACAGCCAGAATTGTAAATTACAGTTTCCTGTCAAAAACGGGACCGACAAAAAATGGAACGTCAAAACTAGCCTAGTACACGAACCTTAACCCTAACCCTAACTTTCTTGTTTCAGAGGTGGTCTACGGCTCTGCAAAAGGGTAACACGGTCTCATATTTGGGCATTTTTTGCCCGATTATTTTGCTGTGGCAGTGATTTGCACTTTGCTTAGTTTTCCACCCTCGGGAATTGAGTACTGAGGGTCTAAAAGATTCCAATAATAGTAGAATTTTTATTGTTTTATTGTTTTCATGTGTGTATTCAGCCGGTGTGGTTTGGTTGTGATGTCAACAAGCACTGCAGCTGGAAGAAGTTTGGTCTGGAAGACCTCTACCTGTAGGCTCCGCTGTTGTTATTTTTGCCTCAGCTATCAGCTAGTGTCTGTCTTCGGTCTACCCTGTGTCTACCGGACGAATAACTTACAAATAACTTCAACAATCCTGGCATCTATGTTAACAGATTTTGATGCTGAAAATAGTTATGTAGTCAGCAATTCACAGCATGTGTTGCTTTGTGAAAAATGTAACTTAAGAACAGAGTACCAGCTGGGATTTTCCTATGGCGCTCGCAGTAGGGGCAGCTGTCTGTATACAGTTACAACTATGAACTAGTATTCAGGATTAGTGTCTTGGTAGTTATGCTTGGACTTGCTTATTTAATTGCACCGTGCACACATATGACAAGTTACGTAATGTCTTATGTCATTGTGAAATTATTACATCATTTATTTTGATACCTGACTGCTTTAATTTACTAAACTATCCATACGTATATAATAATCGCCATGTTTTCGTTCAGCTAAGGTCAAAAGTTGAAGTGGATTCAGACTCAGCGAAAGTTAAGCCCTAAGGGCTAAAGCTATCTCTTCCATGCAAATCAAACTGACTTTAGCCAGGTTAGTTTGGCTAAACTTTGGTCTAAGTAGGTACTTAAGTAGGTACATAGACCTACTTAGACCAAGCTTTCGAAATCACTTAACTTTTTGACTAAAGTATGTACTTAGACTGAAGTTTAGGCTCAGCGAAAGTCTAAGTCAAAAAGTGAAGTCGCCCCCCATTGTCTGTCTATTTACAACTGCAACTGTGAGCTGGTGTTTGTCGTTGGTGTCCACGGTGGTCTATCTATTCTTCTATATGATTCTTGTGGGTGGGTGGCATTATGTCCCATCAACAAAGTTGCTCTACACTGGGCCGGGTTAGTACTGCGATGGGTGACTGCATGTTGACAGGTAAACTATCTCAGTATATAACCAGCCGCCTAGGTCAACTCAGCCTTTCATCCCTTTGGGGTAGGTAAATCAAGTACTGGCCTCTCTGGCTGGGGTTAAGACAGGGCGCATTCACCTGTGTCTGGTGACATGTAACACTGTGTGATCCCATACGGCAGGTGACGCTCCATGGCTCTGAAAAGGGCTTCGATTAACACCACCTTTAACCTTTGTGTATCTGTGCATGTCTATCAGTCACTCTGCTTGTGTTTGTCTCGGTACAGTTACAACTATGAGCTAGTCTTCGGAGTGGGTGTTCATGGTCTGAACAAAGCGGATCGTCTCATCTATGGAGAGTCTCTCATGACGCATGCAATGGTCCTTACTGCTGTCCATGAACAGGTTACGGCTGGCTTTGATCTGAATTCCAGACAATTCACCCCTTTGCCGTTTTGCCGCTGAACATTTTGCACCTTGGAAAATTGCATGACGACGAAAATGGATGGGCAGTGAAACGATGGGGAAAATTACGAACGGGAGAGAACGGATGGGACAAGAAGACAATGTCCATTGTCTACGGGGTGAAATGTTCAGGTGGGGGGTGAAACATCAAAGGGGCAAAGCATTCTGATAGATTTGGTCTTTACTGTTGCCAAAGTTGCTCTCTAAAAGTCGTAAGAGGATCTTCAAAAAAGTTTTATGTATGAGGTTGTTCAATTAGTACAGAGAATTAATGTATCGGACTAGAAAAATTTTCATAATCCGTATATCAGAAAAGTGTACATTTTGTACAAACATGTACGAGTTTGTTGCAGTTGTGCATCGAATCGCAATGTTTTTTTCACCATTGAATTGTGACGAAATGGTTGGAGATAGACCAAGACAACCTGCACATGAAATTTTCAGCATTAAATGTAGATTTTAGCAGTCCAAGTCTTGATCCCCTAAGTTCAAGGAGGCTGGCGCAGGCGGGCGTCAAAGACTGATGAATAGGAAGGGTTGCCAGCTGGCATTTTGATTTTGGAAATTTACAGGAACTTGGTTGTACAAAGTTTTCATTTTTGCAGTTTGACACTTTTTTGGCATTATTTTTGTAATTTAAGATTAAGTTCTGTAATTCAGCAGTAACACTCGGCTACCATATGGCATCAGTTCGGCATTAATTGTCACTGACGAATTATTTTATCGTAGATGGTATTGTCAAACATTTGGCATTATTTGTTAGTACATATTTTCAGCCAAACTCGATGAACCGGTGGAATTCACCGGTGGGTAAAACAATGCGGGAATGGAATAGTTTGAGCTGTGAATGGACAGTGAACGTTTATGTGATGTTTGTAGGATGGGAATAAAAAAGCGCAACAGTGAATAAAACAATGCATTGGGCTGTGACGAAATAGCAAACGTTTGTATGCTGTTTTTTAGGACGGGAAGACAATGAAATGGCGCATCGAGAACTCATGGAGTGAGGCCGGTGGGGACAAAGGTGCAACCAAAGCTTGGTTTTTAGACAGAATTTTTGACAAACACCGGCCTTCACTTCATCCTAGCTTCCGCCGGTTTCATTCACATCTCTTTTCCACGAGACGAACTTCATTCCGGCAGCGGAAAGTTCGTACTGGTGGTTGGGAAGGGGCCCTTGTCTGTAAAGGTGTTAGCAAAACGATGTTCCGTATGAACAGAAAATACCTTTGTGGAGAAGTTTTTAGTAGATGCAACGACGACAAAAAGTTTAACCATAAGGCTATTGTTAAATTTAATATAGATTTTTAGATTTACCACAGCACACGGCCTTACGGGACAGTCCCACCTCCACCCTCTGTTCCGCCTTTACCGTGTGCCGTGGACCTGTTGACAAATCGCACAGATGTCAGAAGTGGTGCACTATATCATAATGAAGGAAAAATCATAATGAAGGAAACCGTATTTGTGTCATCTTACTGTTGTTACTCTGTCTTACCGTCTATATCCTTATATCCTTTATATGTGCTACCATTGTATGGTGAATAAAGTTGAATAATAATGGATCAATGACAGAGGCACTGGTTGGAGGTTCAGGGGGGCTTTTTGCCCCATGAAGCTGGAACACTTTTGGATGTTCAATGGAAGCTGCAAATTTGCCGGTTTTTTAATATATTTCGAGACAAAAAATACGACAGATATCTGCAGTCTGCATGATCCAATATCATTTTCTCGGACTTTTCCCTTACCTTTAAAAAATAATATTTTTCCACGACCTTATCCTCCTGATTTTCCCTCATTTCAAAAATTCCTCAACTTTTTCCAGTTTTCCCTGACCTGTAGGAACCCTGTAAATAATGATATATCTTTGTGTCTGTATGCTGGCAGGTTATCTGTCGATGAGTGACGACTGGTTCTCGGAGTACGTGTTTGAAGTCGTCGTTGACAAGAAGTTCATCCCAGCTGCAGTGTTGGAGGTGCTCAGTCAGACGCCGAAGGTTCTGCCGGCCTGGGACCCAATGGGCGCCTTGGCCTCAGGACGTTGCACCTGCTCCGACTGATTCGGTGATTCTTAGGAAACACTGAATGCCTTAAAGACATTCTTCGTTCACTGACTGTTAGTTCACTTTGATTGTTAAAGCGACGTAACTGAACTGAATTGATCTGGTTTAGTTTTTGACAAACTTAATGATGAACATCGGTTGGTGCGTACTAGTCACGTAGGCCATCGACGCCGTTAGACGGCGCTTACTGTAATGCATTGCTGCTTGCCCATTGGTCAGTTCGCCAAGAACTAAACTATTTTTGCTCAGTTCAGTTCAGTTACGTCGCTCTGTGAGCGCCCTTATATGTGTATGCGGAACTCGTGATATTTTTTTGGGCCGGGGTCACTGTTTTCTGAAAGAAAGGATCCAAAAGGCCTTGACTGTGCATTCACTTTGCATATTCAATTATTCATGTGTGTTAATACGATGGTTACAAAGTTTTACCGAACTTACCGGTTAAAATAGGTTTTTGTCATTTATGTTAGGCATATTCTGCGCCAAATTCTCTCTGCATAGAATTTGTGTGCCTAGTTTATACTTGCGTGTTGTGGGCTGTAAAGGCAGTAATGAATGACTGCAGTCACGTAAATGTTTTGAAAATGACACCCAGTCTTATCACGTAGGCCTTATACCATATAATAACGGCAATTTCAGTGTTATGGTAATTGTCTATATGTTGTTATATTTGTGCTGATAAGTGTTTATATATCTGAATGTCTGTTGAGCGGAGAATATTGGTTTTGACGTTGAAAAGTGCAGTCATTAATCTAACATTATACAGATGATGGATATTACAACAACTTGCTGCGAGATGTCACAGTTACATGTCAGTCTAAGCCGGATGGCACTAATTATTCGAAAAGATGTTCATAGCTCTCATGTTAGACCATGACCGCCTAGGTCAACTCAGCCTTCCATCCCTCCAGGGTAGGTAAATGAAGTACTGGCCTGTCTGGCTGGGGTTAAGGTGGAGCACGTTCACCTGTGTTGAGTGGGAGCTAACACTATGATCCTATACGGCAGCTGATGCTCTGGAATAGCTCCATTAAGGGCTATAACACCACCTTTAAGCTTTAGATCAATAATATGAGTGAGTGAGTAGGGTTTCCCCACCGAGGTCAGCCACCTTGACGTGGTGGTGAGGCTCTGCTCCGATGACCCGAAAGATTTCTACAATCTGGAGGATAGGAGCGTACTGGAAAGGAGGATAGGAGCGTACTAAGAGCTGACCAAATACGTGAGAGCATTTACTACACGTTACCAGTGCTTTTGTGCTGGTTTCGGCTTTACAGCTGACTACGGCTTTATAGCCGTTACTTGTAACCTGTGGTTACTTTTGGGGACGCGCATTGGGCTGAACTGATACGGCCTCAGCGCTGGGCAGGTGTAAGAGCCTGCCCAGCGCTGAGGCCGTATCAGTTC
>Ga0209454_1001305_pt1 | contig 15301 bp, 12 predicted proteins | sample WorMetHERISLAND1_2_FD_187400 | JGI IMG/M metagenome (GOLD analysis project Ga0209454, IMG submission 187400) | Marine gutless worms symbiont microbial communities from Max Planck institute for Marine Microbiology, Germany - Olavius geniculatus... | ecosystem: Host-associated > Annelida >...
TTTCTATATTCTACAGGCGGGTCCCATAAACGTCTCAGGGCCTGGGGTAATTTACCTCCTACTCTCCTTCTCGACGGGACTGGGTGCGTTAATTTACGCGTTAATTAATGCATTACAAAAATTAAAGCACTGCGTTAATGCGTTGAAAAAATTAACGCCTTGACAGCTCTAGTTTCATGATCTGTCACCGTTTGTGTCCACGACTTTCCCTGCGGGGAAGTTTCGGTGAAAGTCGGCATAATGGAATTTGGGCTATAACCAGACAGAAACATTCAGAGTTCAAGGTCCAGCCAAGTCTTCACTTTGGAATCGAAACTGTGATTCATATTCAGTCCTTGTTCTGGATCACCATTCACCACAAAATCTAATAACTTAGTCATTCCTTCGTTCACTGATGCCCTCCAGACACAAAAAAATGTCATCAACATTTGTTCACAACTTTTGGATAATGGACAAACATTTAAACACTTGTGAACACATAACCACCTTACCTGTGGCAGCAGCGATTAATAGTAGCTGTGACTGTGAGGACAATTTCAGATCCATTGTTTAGATACTGTCGTTGGAATTGGCCAAGTTGGTTGGCTTGATCCATGAGTAGCAGCTTGCCCAACATGGACTCAGGAGTCAGGACTGCAAGTTGCAGTAGCCTTGGAGCAATGCCATCTATGTCATCATAATTAAACAGCAAGTAAAATTCTGTTCATGCAAAACTGAAAATGTTAGTTCTGATCTAGGCTAGCAGTTCATGTCGATACAGCTGAAGCTGTAGTCACTTGTGCTGTGAAAAGGATTGTAACCGGACTCCTTCAGTTTCAGCAGTGGTGGAAACAGGTTGTTTGGCAGTTGATTCCAGTCATGCCACTGCCAACCTACAGTGTACAGCAGAGAGCAAAGTGACTAACGTGTAAAAAAAGTTATGTGCTTCTAGTTGCAGCCAGAAAAAATCTAGGGACAGGGGGCAGCTAAAATGTTATTATTTTTTCATTTTTATATTATGGTAAGTCATGTAATGTTACCAAACAACTTATAAAAACAAAATGGCACAATTAATAGTACTCATAAGAACTTAAGCAAAGTTACTGCTACATTTCAAACTAGATGCAAACAGTATTTTTCAGTAAAACTTCGAAAGTATACTAATAACTGCACTGATATTTTTGAAGGGACAATAAAAACATTAGGGAAGTAGGTTTTTTCTAGGGATGGATGGCAACCAAGAATTTTTTTGGCCTAACAATAAGGCCAAAAAATAACCATGTTTCAGTTGCAATCTAGCAAAAAATGGGCAAAATAGTGTCTTTTTATAATCTTAGTTCATTAAAATGTGACCGACATCTTAAAGTATAAAATGATCTGCAGTGTATGTTCTACCTTCACATTTATGAGGTTCTAATGTGTCTGGTTCCTTCTGCTTAGCAGTATCAACTTCACCATGTAATACTACTGCCACAAAATGGCGCTGTTCTTTCGGCCAGATGACATTAAGAATGCAGTCGGTCTTCATATCTTTTAATTTCAGACCAGTTTCTTCACATATCTCTCGACTGCCACAGTGCTCTACTGTCTCGCTGTAACACAAAATATGCACACAACAACAACTTTATGCATCTGTAACAAGTTAATAGTTTGGGATGCTGTGTTAAAGGAACCTCCAAAGATGTCTAGCGATAATCATAATGCAGCAATGCAATATAAATCATAACTTCAGATACAAAAACACATTATACATAGTGTACTATAAAAACTGAGGCTGCTATCCTGGCTAGGGTAAGACAGAAGATCTACAGTAAAGAATAGCATGGGAAATGCAGTTGCCACTTCAATAACCATGTGATAGCTTGATTCGCCATTAAGTGGCCCTGTCTACTGTACGTTCTGTCAGGCAGAAAACAGTAAAAAATGTACAGATCTCACGACAGACCCGAATTCTAGGCTGCCGCCGGGTAGTGCGTATGTTCCAGCTCCGAATGCATTCCTGCGTACGCCAAGTAACACACAGTGAGGATGTAAAGAACTTGTGACGACGACGACTACGGCCACTGTCGGCTTGTTGTCAACATCTGCAACCGGCGACATTATTGCTAACTTAGCTGCACAACTCACATCAAACTTCCCGCGACAATTTGCATGTGACGTCACTTTGTTTATATTTACTTTTCTAAGAATATTAATGAGCGATCAGCTGATAGGGCAAAAACTAGGGATGTGTCAAATCGGTTAATTTATTAAACACTTAATCCTTTACTTTTTTAATTACGCAACTTAGAACTGGTGAGGACCACACTAGGTAAATGACCAGGTAAATGCACCTTGGCTTGAAGAACTTCCGAGTGTGTCCCCGTAATCAGGGACCGTAGCCAGAATGTGAAAAACGAGGAGGCAGTGCAGGGGTCTGGGGGACAGAGTCCCCCAGCAGGGTGCAGGGGCGGAGCCCCGGTGGAAGGTCCGGGGCCCCAATAACTGAAAAGCTTTCAAAATTCACTTAGCTGAAACTCTTGTTTTGTGATACACATGCTTGACAGTCAACTGTCAAACACTGAAAGCTTCCGTGTTCATCTGTATCTAACTACAGCTAGGCGATCGCAGGCCTAATTCTGTTTGCCATCTGTATGTAGGCCTAACAATTAGCGAGTACGTAAAGCCCGGTGGTAAGCTGAGCCCATGACACCGGGTTTAGGGTCTACTGCTAACTAAAAAGTAATACTTCCAGTGAGGGGTCTGGGGGGCGAAGCCCCCAGAAGCTGAAAAGCTTTCACAATAATGTTCACTTAGCTAAAAATTGTTTTGTGATACAATTTTTGGAAGTGGTCTGAGAAGGAGGCACTTTGCCTCTTCGTGCCTCAATGTAGCTACGGCCCTGAGTAGGCCTATGATTATCTGGAGCAGCTGCGAAAAATTTCTCCTGGTATGTTCCTGTGCTCTTTCATTTCTATTAAGCATGTAATTGTAAGACTCAAGGAACAGATTCCCAATACTTCTTCGGTCTGTTGTCATATTTCAGCTTCCTATAAAATCTTCAAGACCTTGGTTGTTTTTCTCTGCATTCTTTCAAGGCCTATGCGTTCTCATTCAGCGTGTTTTCGATCGACTGCATTTTATAAATGCGTCCGGAAAGATCGCGGTCGTGGATGATGTGCTATGCGATAAAAATAACCTACAGTAGGCCTACATGGAAAACAAGTGCAAAATATCGTAGCTTGTGTCATCGCACACATGCACAAACTCGAGAAACGGAGAACAAGGTGCTGTATTTTGTGCTATAGCGGCCTACTCGGCTGAGGACCAGTTTGAACCGGCTAGAAGTGGCAGCTTGGTAGACCTACATCTGTTTTAACGCAGTGAGCGTCGTGCTTTGTCGCTAAAGCGGACGGTTTCGACTGGTGTCGACCGGCTGCGACCTGCGTGGCGCGGCGCCGCACTGACCATGCACCGTGCGAGGATGTGTTTGTTAGCGATCAGCTGATGGAATGGAACGCCAGAGCCTGCAGCCAGCTGACTGGCTGCTGAAGCTGCACCAGGTGCGACGTGCTTTATAGTTCTGCACTCAATACTGGACAGACTTAAGCCCGAACCCCATTGTACAGTTTCCGCACATGTTTCGGACGGTTCTCTTAGTTTTGCAGCCGCTCCCACTATTTGCAATATGACCTACCCATTCTTTGGATATTCACATTTCTCTTACGCCGTCGCCAACATGTTTCGACACCATATCTTTTACGTTATCTTAGTTGCCGTCGAAATTATGAGCTATACAAATTTGCCTATACGTACTTACTTAATTATTTTGGTTTGCAGTTGATTTCTTGTGCAACGTGTTGTACAGCTTGTTGCACGACTTGTCCAACAAGTCTTCAACAAATCGAAGTAGTGGCGTTTGGGCTTGACTCGTATGTTGACAATGACGAATGCCTGTATATGTTTCAGGGCTTTTTCGCCGCTTTCCGCGATCGAGTCGACTCTGCTATACAGGTGTTTTGTTATATATACATCTACATGTATTTGCTCATTGCAGTACAGCAGCAATGCAAGTTCTTAATGCCATATTATATAGACCTATGCCTACAATGCCAGCAGAGTACCAGCTACATTATTTCAGGGCATTTTATTATCCCAGTCGCACAATCGATTTCCAATTTTCTACGGTCATGCAGTTAAGCCTATTAACTATATAGCTGTCGAATTACCCCGTTACGCGCGTTAAAAAATTGACGCACATGCGTAAATTTGCTAAATTCAATGAAGCAGAAGTTTCAATATTCTACTATACAGCGGTTGTTTGACGATCGAATAATATTAAAGTAATTAAAACTGGCTTTGTTGTCGTTCCATTACTACTATCTCTGTCCTGCGACACAGCCACGAGTTCGTCGTTCGTCATTCCAGTCACCCTTTCGATGTACTCCACCCACAACTTCACGCAATACGATGGAAGCACCTTCGCACGATGTACGAATGTGCATCAGACTTTTCAATAATCATCACCACTGCAGCCAAACTGTTCAGTGACTGGGCGGTGGTTGTAGTGCCTAGAGGTCAGCAAGGACAGTCTTGCAATCTCTAGCTAATAGGCTTGTAAATATAGTTTGTCTAAGAAATACTGAGTCACGCACAGGCGGCAATAATATCTTATCTGCCGTGCGATATGACAACGACCCATCAGTGAGCAGCTGCTGTACGCCATACTTCACTGCGTCGGATCTCGTACATCACAGACCAGGGTTCTTTGTTCTTGCTTGCTCTGCCGCCGTCTGCTCACCTTATTGCTGGACGTGAGATTCAGAACATGCAGGAACATGTCGGAAAATAGAATCAGTTCATTTATGATTCATTAATCTCATTTTGGTCAATTAATTCTATACCGGTCACGTGTGCCATCTTTATTTAGCCTGTAGCCTAGTTTGCTACGGTTGACTTTGGCTTTCGAGGAGCGATTATTGTCTAACGATACGGGCTTCTGTCCATGAATATTTTGCTGCTTCTGCTACTTCTTACCGCACAGATTTCATTTATTTACTGCGAACCTTGGCTAACTTTTTGCAGTTTTTTTTGTTTGCTTTTCAACTCACGGCCTTGACGGTAAAGCAGGTAAAGAGTTAGTACTCGAAGCGAATTGAAATCACGCGGTCGATGGTGGCTATCGAAGTTCGTTTTAGGGGCGCCATTAGCTACCGTGTTATACGAGCCATTCATTCTTCGCCTCTCGCTCATCTGTAAGCAGAATCCCAGGGCAGCAGCAGCTGCAGCAGCAGTAAAACCACGGTCGGACAGTTTCCTGGACTCTGGAATTTGCGGCGGCGCCTGGTTTGCGTCATGCTGCACAGAGTGCCTATACGTGGCGCGCGCGAGGGGCGACACTCTGCGTAGAGAGAGCTCCGCATAATGCGACGCACCGAAGCGCAGTCGCTCACTGGTGACACAGCAGCCGCAGCAGCCACGCCGCCTCGTGGAAAACTTCTTCGACACGTCGAAAACTTTCTGCTCCGGGTGAGTCATACGTCTGTAAAAAACCAACTGTGTAGCGTCCACCTGTGTGACGTCACTTTGATTGATATTAGACTATCACTTACCTGTAGCGATGCGCTGTTGGCGATGCCACGCGCGTTATGATAAACTCGGATAACTTCGCACGTAAAACTCGGACGCATTGCAAGTTCAAACGATAACAACAGCCACCTCTGTTTCACCTGTCGCCTTTCCCGTATTTAAGAAGATCCTAGCTTTCCGAAATCTTTGTTCCTATACAGTTCCGGCGTGGTCCTATTGGCACTCAACAGAAACCGCCGATTATCCGTTGCTTTCTGTGGGACTTGGCCATGTCGACCGCTGAGTGATGCTGTCTCTTCTGACTCCTACTGTTCAGATACTGATCTGTTTCTTTGTTCAGCATTTGTTTTTGTTACAATTCGACCAGGATCATTGTTCCCATAAGCCTACCCTAACGTGCCTTTAAGCAGTAATTAATTTCTGAAAATTTTCTTTATTGATAACTTTTTATACAGACCCTCGGAGAGTTACTGCGCACTTCTTTTTGGGCATGATATTCAGTGAGTAACGACCAGCTTGGGACACAACTGTGCGAACTTGCTTAGTGTCATCTAAAAGCATATAGACAGTCTAGACATTTTGATAGAAATTGAGCATGCGCTTAATTTTGCAGCGATATGTTATTGGCTAATAGCTAGCGCATGACAGGAAAGTATAGTGCGTTCGTTCTATTTCGACAGTGAGTGAAGAAAAATCACAGATTTGTATTCAGATCCAGATGTCACGAAATTTAGCAGTTTTCTAATTGTAATAAGGCTTGTCGTTTCTAAGTATTTTACAAACATTTAGGCCTATTCGCAATTTCTCTGAGCTGCTGTAATCAATCGTGCTCACAACCAGCTGACCTAAGATCTAGTATCGAGTCTAAACGCATAATCCGAGAGACCACATACAGTTGCTGCAGAGTGTTAAGTTATTCTGCTGAAAGTTAGTTGTCTTGAAATAGTTAACACGTCTCAGTGTGCTGTTACAGTGAGAGCGCGCGCACGCCGGAAGAGATCGCGTTCGCGTCGTTCCAACTGCAGTGGAGAAGAACATAATATCGAAGAAGTATAATCTAGCCCTACAGCATGGAGCTGGACGAGGCTCTGAGTCGGCTGGGTGATTGGGGCCGATGGCAAGTGCTCTATTTCACCATGCTCAGCACCGCCTGCATGTTCCCCGCTTCCTGGCACATGTTCGCCATCGTTTTTATCGGTGAGACTTTCAATATTGAAACATACCCGAGCGTCATCACTAAAAATATGTGGCCGCATTACGCGTCTTGCGCAGCCGTCCGTCCGTCCGTCTGTCTGCCCGTCTGTCTGTCTCGCACGGACTTTTCACTCAAAGACAAAAACGCGTAAGAACAAAATTGGTGCGAATGTTCTCTAGAACAGGAGTGACTGGTGTGCCATTTTGGGTTCAAAAGGTCAAAGGTTAAGGTTACCGGACGTCAAAAATCTTACGACATGACGCATAACATGACCCATGGTTGGCAGACCACGCGCCCGTTCGTCAGGCACATTGAGTGATTCAAGTAAATTACGTCTAATCAATGTTGGGCCTAGCCTACTGTATGCGCTTAAGGTGCTCGGCAACCGGACGGACGGCCGCAAACAGGTCGGCACTAGGCATCGACGTTTTTGCTTGTAATGTTTTATATGTCGATTCTTAACAAATATATTTGACATTTTAGGCACTAGCGAATCTTTCTTTTCGATGTTATTATAATTAAACAGTTCACCTAAATTTGGCCAAAGTGATCTCGCGGTTTTTAATTAGTCTGGTCTTCTTCGGCGATGTCAGACTGATCGTCGTTAACGAGTCAATAAATATAAGGCCGCAAATAAGGCTATTGGGTCCTCGACGATAATAAAGAGCGCACAATGCCACAGAGCGCCCAAAGTTCGCCAGTCGACACAGATACTTCTCGATCACGTGCGAGACCCATCATTACTGGCCTTGCGTCGATACTGTCAATACCCCATGACAACTTAATGCATTGTTCGCCGCTTTTTTCTCCGAAATATTTTCTGCTCTCGTCCATTCTCGCGGCGCTCGGCGCCCAGATGACGTCACGATCACGTGACCTCCCGTGCTTCTGAATTAGCTACCTTTTAGTTTAAAACATGTCCGATTACCATTCCCGTTCGGTTCTGTCGCTTTGTACACTCCTTCAATATACCACGAATGCTGATAGTTATATCATTCGTCAAGTTGTTAAAGCTGTGTGTCCGTGTGTACTACTCAAATGGTTCTCAAGTATGGCCCCGATGGAGAAACAAACTAGCGCTGAATCTGACCATTGTATACGTTTTTATACGCTGTCCGACATTCAGAGCATACAGTGTACTGGAGTCACGTTGTTTTCCACCGCGGTGCGCGCACTGTTTGTTGCTTACTGCGCGCGTCAGCTGCATATATCCTAGCCACTAACCACTAATCACACGTCTTGCTATTTCTTCCGTAGCTTTGTCACAGTGGCGTGGGCAGGAGTGCATCGAGTGCACGCGCACCCACGAAATGAATAGCCATTTTTTTCAGCAGCTTGATGTATAATGGCGCACGTCGTTTAGCACACGTCTGTTTACCGTTTTCTCGGCTCCGAATGCATCCTAAATGCATTTCCGGTCCGGGCTTCTCCCCGAACCCCACTCAGTTTTCAGCGCTCCCCCAGACTCCCAGCTGGTGGGAAGGAACAGTAAGCTTTCTTCCCAAGAACCTCTTTTTTCTTACAGTCTTTTATGGCATTGAATTTCGACTCTTCGGTTCTCAGGACTGAGTGCAGTCGAAGACAAATTCCTGGCTGCGTCGCTGCTTTGTCAGTCATAAATCATCAAAGATGCTATGTAACGGCGTCATTATTATACTTCAGCTCGGTCAGAATTAAATCGTAGATGTTAGGCCCAAGCGTCGACCTTGATGCTTCTGCCCGCAGCTGCAAATCCTACTGTCAAATATTTGATCTTACTGTGACCTTGACCTTAAACGGACAAACTTCGTGACGCCTCAGATTTGGCGAGTTGCTCGCCGACATTATGTGCACTCATGGGTGATGTGGACTATATAAATTTTTATTCACTTACTTACTTATTGTGTCACCACGCATCATAAGTAGCCTTGCTGTAAGTAGCCTATGCCGAATGTGATCGTGATATTTTGAGCCGATTCAGGTGGATTAATTTTTTACTGATCGTTGCAGGTGGTCAGCCGGAATATCGCTGCCAGCTCCCGGCGGCAGGTGCGCTAATTAATGAAACAATAAGCCTCCTACCTGGAGGGCCTGATAACGCAACACTTGCTGCCAAGTGTGAAGTGGACGTCGGTAACAACAGAACGGAGCAATGCACCGACTGGGAGTACTATGGCGACATCGGACATACGATCGTCTCGCAGGTATACGAACAGCGTTTGCCGGCATTTGGGCGGTCGCATAACATCCGCGTTAAATGTCGCTACTTGTCAAGTTCTGGCGTTAGGCTGTTATCATCATCACGTGGAATTCACTATCCGTTGTTACATTCTGCTACTGCGAAGTTTTTAATTAATGTCTTAACTTCTACTTCTCTATAGCTTAACTTAACATGTCATGCCTGTTTATATCGGCTAAGCGGCACCGAGTAAATACAGAATGAAGCAAGCCAAAGACCGGATATTCTATTCTAATAAGTTAAATTTTCTTTCGGCTGTGCACGGATGTTAACAATTTGTGCAGGGTTGTTACGTGATGGCGAACTAACCGGGAGTGAAACTCGTGAAACTCGCGACCTCTCGATCGCGAATCTGATAGGTGCTCTAACTACTGAGCCACTATGCCACCAAATTCGTTTAATATGCAGCAATGTAGTTAGTTTCCACCGAGCAACATGACTTTTGTTGTAAACGTATATTGTTGCTTTCCAGTTATTGACTGATGCACGTATTTGTGAAGTAAACAATCGTATTCAGCAAACTTCGCAACTCGCCAGTTAAACTTGCCGCGTGCAGTGTATCTACCAATGTGTATGTATGTTCAGTGGGATCTGGTCTGTGATCGGGAATACCTTAAAGATTTGTCGCAGACAATACTCGTCATTGGAGTGATATTCGGTGCGATTGTCTTCACGTCGCTGTCGGATCATCTCGGTCGCAAGCCGGTCTTCCTGTTCACGCAGTGGGCTCTGGTCATAGTCGGCGTCGCCAACGCGTTCGTGCCCAACTACCACGTCTTCCTTGTCCTCAGGTTCTGCACTGGTGCTCTGCAGCAGGTATGAACGAAACGAACTCAAGCCTGGTCTCCATCCAACGCAACGCACGCGACGGACGCAACTCAGGCAACGCAACGAATGCAACGGTCGCAACGCAAAAATGGACGCTGCTTTTATCCTTGAGTTTTGTCCGTTGTGTTTCTTGCGTCAGACACGTCCGTTGTGCTCTTTGCTTTGGGTGGAAACCAAGCTTAATGGATGGCATTAAAACCCTAAACATTAAAACCCTAAATGTACCCTCTCGGCGCCTGGGGCGCCTCCACTCTCGCGCTTTCGGCGCTCGCCAGCCGGCGACCCCCACTGGTTTTTTGACAAATCTAACACTAAACAACCGGATGGATATTTACGCATTGATATTATTGACACATCGCATTCTTGCTATAACACATCAACATGGAAAATGCTGTCACAAGGCATGTGCACTGTGGGTCAAAAAAATTGATTCAATTACGCACATTCTTAGGCACTTTAGCAATGATTTTCCCCTCTGCATGATAGTTGAGTAAATTTTTTTGCGATAATAAACATTTAGTATAAGAAAAGATCAAGCCTGCAAGACCAAGAAGGACAAGTAATTTGAGCAAAGCTCACGTGACGCGCGATAGCAGCGGTCCTGTCACTTTGGCAATCACTCAGTGTACAGCATGCAATAAAATAACAATAATTATATACGCAATTTACTCCTAAAATGTGCGTCGCAACCCGAAGTCGCAAAAAATTACTAAAAGCCCTTATTTTGGGGGTTTAAGGTAATTCAAGGTTATCGATGTTGACATTTTTAAGAAGCTCGTCATTAGTGCTTGTATCGTAAGCAGGATATCTGTCTCTATCTGCAAAGTGCTTTCATGCTAGACAAGGCAATATCAGTAAAATAATCACTTTTTACATGGGTACCTCTCTTTTGCGCTCGCGTGCGCAGGCCTCCTCGAACCTAAGGGGTCGGCATTTGGACTGCTAAAATCTGCGTTTAATGCTGAAAATTTCATACGCTGGTTGTTTTGTCGCAATTCGCTCTTGAAATGTGTGCTGCAGTCAAAAGTTGCGAAAAATTCACTAAAAACCCTTTTGAAGGTTCAAGGTCGTTCAAGGTCATCGATGTTGATAAAATTAAAAAGCCCGTGTCCAGTGCTTGTTATGATAAGCAACACGTCTGTACCTATCTGCAACCGTTTTTAAACTAGAAGAGCCAATAGCGGCAAAATAACGTCTTTTTAAGAGGGGTACCCCTCTTCGACGCCCTCGTTCGACGGGAACCCCTTTACCCAAGAGCACGAAATTTTGTCACGATAAACTAGAGTCCTTGGGGCAGCCAACAATGAAGATTTTGTGATCCTACCTTGCTCCGTTTTGATACAAATCACGAATGTGACAGACATACGGACAGACAGACGCCTAGACGATGGCTAAGACGCACGATGCATTTTGCTATCGCGCATAAAAACTAGACCGCAGTTTATGTCTTAAGATTTCTGACTTGACTGTAACTGTCAGTGATTGTCATGAATAAGCGGAAAAGCAACCATGGTGCTCAGCGTTTCACGTGATACAGGACGTCAGTCACATGAATGATAAATCTTCTTATTTACTAAGATGCAATCACACGCAAAACACATCTGCCAATAAGGTACTTAAGTGCAATAAAGTTTTTAAACGTTTTGCTGCGTGTTTAGCGTTTTTATTTGTTTTGCTGTTAGTATAGGCCTATATCAACTAAACCTGCAGTCATCTGACATATAGGCCTAGCATTGATCTGGCCTTCTAGAGAGTAAAGGTCTAGACTAGAGAACGATTGTAAAATACGTGTGCGCTGATGTTAAAAAAGCGATAACACGTTACTGTAATGTGATTAATAACAGGTCAGCTTTAAATGCTACTTGCCAACCACGCAAGATTCTCGCATATTTACACTCCGAGAGCGGCTAAGACGTAAAGCAAACAGCAAAACAAACAAAGGGAAAGAGGGCCTGTATTGGAAAAATGCATTAGCATAACTGTCGGAATTGAAACAGTAGATAAAATGTCAGAGTTACTCTACCGATGTTTCTGGTTAACTTCTACAGTGATCATAATCTTTATAGGCAGTAAGAGTTTTCAAGTGATATAACACATACATGTAGTAATAAATTCGGCCAGCAGACTCGCTTCCACTGCGGAATGCAATGACAGTTTTTTTTCAGTTGCAACGCCGTTTTTCGGTGCCAATTAATTCATCACTTTTTATTACTACTTGATGACTGACAAGACACAAATGTGCGAAAATCCCCGCTCTTAGAGTATAGTGACCCATACATGCCAGCAAACGGCCGACATTGAAACCCGCAACTTTTGCATCACGAATCCGACGCATTTAGTCATTGCATGCATGCATGCGCCGTAGGAAGACAAAAACGTTAATATTTCGCAAGTTTGCAGTACTGAAATTTAAAGCTTTGTGCGATCAGTAACGGTCACTATATTGCCTATGTCTTGCTGAGTGTTAATGTCAGATTTTTTTTTAATATTTGGCGAAAACAATTAGCTATAGACATGTTGGCTTGTTTTTTTCGACTTACGGTATACAGTGCTCCTGCGTTCAGTCCCAAACGTCCACAGATGTTAAGTTAGTGTTACTCTGTCGTTGCACGTAAAACTTTAAAAAAAATAAAACCTACTATATTCAAGGTGCATGCGAAATAGTGTTAAAACTGTTTTACACATTTTTTCTTGGACGTTTTAACGTAAAGTGCATTGCACATGTTTTGGACGTGGCTGCAACTTGCAACAAGTGGAATAAAACGCAACACATTTTCAAGCTGTTTTTTTTAAATTGTTGTTTTTCTTATTGTTTTACACTGTGAACACGGCTTTTCTGGCACTGTTATGTTCTGTTGCAGGGCTTGCTGTTGTCCGGCTTCGTGATGGCGTGTGAACTGTTTGCGGCGAAGAATCGCACGTTTGCCGGCATCATGATCGAGAACTTCTGGAGCATAGCTACGTGTGCGTTCGCACTACTCGCCTATCTCATACGCGACTGGGTCTACCTTCAGCTAATCATCAGCCTATTCGGTCTGCTCACCATACCGCTCTTCTGGTAAGACATAATGCTATATTCAAGGCTGTTTACCAGCCTACCCCTCTTCCCCGAAGCGGCTGTGTTTTTGTTTCAGTTTGTCTGTCCATGTTTTTGTACTTAATTTGGCTTACTTATAAATTACAGATAAATCGATGTGAGATTTTGGCGCGGATAGCTACGAGGATATTTGAATAATTGGTTAAATTGGGGGAAAAGCTGGGTGATCTAAATGTATGACCAGTAGCAGGAATTTTTTTCGCTTTTTTATGTAGGCCAATATGACTACATTATTAGTATTCGTTAGATGGCAGAACTATAATGTCAACCATTTAGTGACGATCAAAACAAAGTAATGTGTGGTTCTCGGCACAGGCCTGTATACAATTCTACTCGTAAGTTGCACTAGGCCTATACAAGCGCATGAAAACGATGACGGGAGTGCAGGCAACGTTGGACATGGTTCGGTCCATCTGGGTCGAATCGGGTCGGGTTTAAGACTGGGTCATGCTGGGTTACATCAGCATGCTATTCAACATTTACTTTTACTAGGTTTCAGTCTATTTAATCGAGATGTAATATTCTACGTTTTCGTTTTGTCATGTTTTAAGGCGCGTACAGAGCGATCTATCTGAACTCAACTGAACTGGCACGGTTCAGTTTTTGACGAACTGACTAACAGGGTGTTTACGCGATCCAGCAAACGTCCAGCAAACTTCTAGCAAACGTCCAGCAAACGTCCAGCATTAACACGTGTATTTTGAATACATTTGCTGGAAGTTTGCCGTATCGTGCAAACACCTCATAACGGTCGAACAGTAGGCCTAATGCATTACAGTCGACACCGTCTAACAACGTCGGTGACTACGTGACTACGTGCTCGTACGCGTCAACCAATGACCAGTGGGCTTAATCTGCTCGCTCATTAGTCAGTTCGTCAAAAACTAAACTGTGTCAGTTCAGTTCAGCTTAGTTACGTCGTTCGGTACGCGCGTTTAGTTAAATTTGCATAAAGACCAGGGACATCGCGCAATGCAATATCTTTGTATTCGTGGTCTCGCAGTGTAAAAATTTGTCCGGCTGAGGGCTAATGAAACGGAGATCAGAGCTGCTCTATGGGCCTTATGTTCTGAAAAGGACTTAACTAAGGTTTACGAGTACGTAAAACTCCTAGCACCCGAAGGCTTAAACGATTTTCTACATTTTGAAGCGTAGTTTTGGGTCGACTCAATGATTAAAGGTGACTCTAACGTACGTAGGGTTTTGCCGGAGTCGGTGGTCTGGTTGTACTCGAACAATCGCGTGGAGGAAGCTGAACGAGTGATCCGTCATGCGGCTAAGCTGAACAACATCGCAATGCCGGGCAGCATGCTGACAGCGCGCAGTCTCGAGATCATCGTACCTTCCGTCAAGTCAACCACGACTACGAACGGCGTCAAGCTTCACAAGGTGACTCCGTCGTATACACAGCGATGACAGTGTTAATTTTACATTGTTAAACAAGTTTAATCAAAGCATTTTAAGTAAAGTATTAATCTGAACGATTATCTAATGCCTTTTAAATGTTAGTTATTAGCAATTACTTTCGTATGCAAGTTGTGTTCGAACTTATGTTCGTTATTATGGACTTCCGTAAAAGTTTTATGCCTGAATGTTCCTGTCAGTGTAATGTCAGATAGCAGTGTATCACGTGCAATATGTTTTTGTGATGAATAAATCATTGAATGACTCAAGATCGAGAACGGGACCGTGCTGTCAAACATCGAGCGACTGAAACGAGCCAGGCAGAAGGCGGCGTCAATGAAAAAGACGAAATATACTCTGCTCGACCTGTTCCGCAGCTTCCGTCTTGCACTTTACTGCGTCTCCATGTCCTTCCTCTGGTCTGTAGGCCTATAGCTCGCCAGTCCTTGCCATTTAATAATGAATTGTTTGCTTTAGTGGCGTAAACAAGAGGGGGACAGAGGGCTCAGGCCCCCAATCCCCAGACAAGGCGTAACCAGACGTTAAAACCGCACTAAATTTGCCAATTCGGTTACGTGGTTCTCGGGAAAATAATTACAGTTGTTGACGTCAGATATCATATTTTAAAGTTATAATTTACCAAATTTGATTTCGGCTGGGGTTCCGCCTCAGACCCCGCTGGGGAGGAGTTCACAGCGCTCCTCCAGACACCCTAGCTGAATTTTACGAGTCTTATTTCTAAAAGGAGGGAATTGGAGGGAAAGGGGGTATGGGAGAAGGAAAGGGAGGAGTACAGAAGGAAGGATAAGGGAAAGGAGAGAACGAAAACAAAAAGAAAAAAGGAGGGGAGGGAGCGGAGACCCTCCAATTCACATTTCTGGCTACCCCACTGATTCGGTTTGATGCTGGTTTCGATTTCATTGTATGTATGTAAGTTCTGCTGTTACAAAACGATGTCCTCTGTCTGTAAGCTTACCGCATATCATTTAATGCATATTATTATTATTTACAT
>Ga0209454_1001306_pt1 | contig 15295 bp, 6 predicted proteins | sample WorMetHERISLAND1_2_FD_187400 | JGI IMG/M metagenome (GOLD analysis project Ga0209454, IMG submission 187400) | Marine gutless worms symbiont microbial communities from Max Planck institute for Marine Microbiology, Germany - Olavius geniculatus... | ecosystem: Host-associated > Annelida >...
GTACGGGTACACGCTAATTTTTATATTAATGCGTGCTGTAAACAGACACTATATGTCGTTTTGGCAGCAACATATTTTAGAGCGAATGAGTTTGATTATTCATGTCTAATTTACTGCAAAAGGGTCTCCCTGAAACATGCCGGTACGGACACCGGGGACGTGTTCAGTAGCCAAGCAGCTTTGTACCGTTGCTTGGCAAGCACAGCAAGCACCTCGCGTACATACTTGCTTGCGCATGCTGCCGTTTGTTTACAACATGACGCAATATGACAATAATGCAAATTGCTGTATATTTTCGTCTTGTCAGTGCGGCATCTTTTGAGTAGTGTCGCTAGCATCACGTTGTTTTGTTACTGATGGATTGCACAGGAAATAAATAATTATAGTCACTTAATCGTCATTATGTTTTCAGGCAACATGCCCATAGATTTCATGAATACTGATGGCGTCCATGAGCAAGCCAAGTGGCCCATTCAGTAGGCAGCTTGGCAAGCGGTACCAAGCAGCTTGGCTACTGAACATGCATCGGGACAGTCGTAGTCTTGCAGGGATGATCTGTGGCGACGTTTTTAGTGCACCACGACGTGGCCAGGACAATGCTGGACACTCGGCCACTTGCCTGACACAGTTTAACCTGCCGGGATTAACACCGGAACATGTAGTAATTGTAGTTATGCTAAACAGTGCTTGCAGTGCGATGGACCCAATTCAGTTCATCACAATTCCCGTGATGCATCGGCCAGCGCAGGTGTTCCAGTTCCTTTCAGATGCACATGTGATGGGAGTTATTATATGACGATCTCAAAGGGATCCCCATATCATAATTCCTGCCATTGCCCATGATGCATCTGAAACGGAACTGGAACACCCTGCACTGACTGATGCATTATGGGAATTGTGATAAACCAAATGTGGACAGTGCAAACGATTGTTACTTACAAATGTTGCCACTGGTGCCATGTCAGGCCACTTTGCATATGTTAGGCCTAATTATTACTTAACAGTCTGGAAATGGTGTTGATTAGTGTCATACATGACTGATTATAAGCAGTTGTGTATCATTATACTACTGACAACAACAATTTGCTGGTGCATGATTGGTGTTTGTTTTTCTTATGCCTCGTATTTGCTACCCATCATCCAACTGATCATGCACTGATCACACTGTGCTAGCATTCGGAGACAGCATGTTCTGATGCTGTGGCAGGGATGCTTTAATTGAATCTGTTTGATTCAGCATTTTTATGTCTGTTTGAGCTGGTTTCCCGACAAAACCTGGAAACAGTGATACAGGCTTAGGTTTAGGAAATCAGGTTAGTGATAGAGATAGGGTTAGGGTTAGGGTTAAGGTTAGCATTCATTTAGTGGGTTAGTTTTGTCAGTCCAGGTTTTGACAGGGAACTGTTTGGGCCAACTAATCATAATTTTGTGCTGTGTGTGGACATAATTTTTGTTTTAAAATTTTATTCTTGTGTACTAGATGCTTGCCAGTATTGCAGTTATTGTTTATGCTTTTATTATTGTCCCTACGTCTGGCATGGTATCTTGGTAGGCTAGAGTGTCCCAGCATCCTGGCATGTTTTAGTGTGACTGGACAGAAATGTACACATGCTTTGCACTCATTCAGTAAGCATAGTGGATATACTGTAACACTGACAGATGTATTTCATCCACTAGTTTCAGTCAGTACAGCAAGTGTATACCTGGGAGGTGACTGCAGGAGGAAATGATGTAAATATTGCTTTATGGTGTACACCTGCAGTTAAATTTTAGGCTAAAGAGAGATGTGTCATATGTGACACATTTTAAAGAGAGATGACACATTTTGTTTCAGTTGAAACAACTTGAGTGGCTGAAAGTACGTTATGCTATTAAATTGAAAAGCAGATCAACCATTTCTTCAATGATCATATCATCGTACTTTTACTAATGAGACAGGTTGATTGTCCAGATACTGATTAACTATTTTACAAGGAGTTGTAGCTGTACAAGTTACAACTACTTGTAAAATAGATACTGTTAGCCTGCTACTGTTTTAAAGGAGACTGCAACAGACCATTATCTGCACCACATAACTGCATAAAATAGAAAGGAGAATTCAGCGGAAGCGGATGCTGATCGTGATTCTATTGTTCTGCCAGCAAACTATTTGCTTGCAATTATCTGTTATATACTTTATGGTATTCTGTTCAGGGGAATATCATCAATTGGTGGAAGTGGACTTGGACCGGGTGGTGTAAGTAGTGGCACTGGCTACATTGGTGGTACATATACAAGTCCACAATCTGTCTATAGTTCAGGACAGTCAAGCTATGCTTCTGCCAGCTCAGCTAGACCATCTGGATATCATGATTTGTATGGCACTCGTACACAGGTTGGCTTCTTTGTTCCCATCTGCTTCTCATAAATACTGGTTTTGATATTAAAGGCTTGGTATCATTCAGTTGAATGTATATTAACTGCATATCGAAGCAGTTTGCTCTTTTTTTGTTTTTGCTGTTTCTAGCTGTTGATCTAATGACAAATTTGTATGTGAGTAAAAAAACTTGAAAGGCACTAATTTAACAGCTTCTGGTAGGCGTGATGCGTCACAATCAATGCTGGGACAGAAATGTCTTCAACAGCTACTTACACTGTTCAAATTTTTTATTATGTAACTAGGATAGGTTAGTGCTCAGCGTGTTCTGAGCTGAAGATGTTTGATATTTTATTTGTTATGTTTTTTTGCACAGACATTTTCTCCAACAGCTGGATTGTATGACAGCCGTGATGTCTACTACACATCGGCGCAGGCTGACACTCTGACACCATTAGTGCAGCAGCAGCACCAGCAGCAGCAGCAGCAGCAGCAGCATGCTACTGTCGAAGGACGTTCAGGCACCAGTCACCAGCAGTTGAATATCCAGACATCGCTCTTAAGTTCAGCTGATGATCGACAGGGTGAATGAGCTATTTCGTACTCGTTAAAAATTAAATTCAGTGAGCTGAAGAATGCATTAGAAAAATTTGTGTGCTATTTTGCAGTTTACATTGTGCTGTAAATAGCAACTAAAACTATTTTATGCTCCAACTTTTTAGTGCTTACTTGTTACTAGTATTAAAGAAGAAATTTGAGCTAATGCTCACGAGATGCGCGAAAACCTATAGCAGTTCTTGTTTGCAAACAATCAGTCTATCTCCAGTCGTTTTATTGCAGTTCATTCTTGGAGTATGCGCTGCAACTGAAGATCGCAAAAATAAATAAAAACCCCTCATTTTGGAAATTCAGGGTCTTTCATAGTCATCGATGTCGATACAAATGAAAAGCTCATCACTAGTGCTTGTTGTGATAGGCAGCATGCCCATGTCTATTTGCAATCGTTTTCACGAAAGACTGGTCGACAATGGTAAAATAACAACTTTTACAGCGGTACCACTCTTCGTGCGCAGGTTTTCTTGAACGTAGAAAATCGAGACTTGGACTGTCGAAATCTACGCTCAATGCTGAAAGTTTCGTATACAGCTTCTCCATGTCTGTCTCAATTGATTTCGGTGCAATTCGCTCTTTAAATGTGTCTTGCAGCCCGAAATTGCCCCAAAATTCATAAAACCCCTGTTTTGGCATTCAGTGTCATCCAAGGTCATTGATTTCGGTGGCAATCGAGAGCCAGTGTATGACTTTCTATTAGTGATTAATAGTAACATAGGCCCTATCTCGCACTGTTATGGAGATACAGCGACTTATTGGCTAAAAGTCACAAATTTTTCCTACCCCCTCTCATTTGTCACCCTCGTTTGGGGTGACATTCTTTGAATTTATGGAACAGCTTTACAATTCCTGAAACTAGAGTCTTCCAGGCAGCCGACGGTGAAGATTTGATGATCCTAACTTGCACCGTTTTTGACTGTTTCACTGTGACTGACAGACAGATGGATGGACGGACAGATGGACAGACAGTATTGCGATGGCTAAGATTCGCTAAAGCAGTGGCTGCTTTCATGCATAAAAAGTCAGTTCTCTGACTTTGGCATAGTCTTTGCTTGGAGGTGGTTTTAGATATACACTAAACTGGACAGATCTAAGCTGAGTGCCTTTTAAGTTTTACATAATGTAATAATGTTTAGTGGTTTAAATGAGTATTTGTGCTAGTTGATCAGAGCTAGTTGATAGTCGGTTAAATTGACTGCTGACATTGGGTGTAGGTGGTGGTTCAAAGGCACTTGCTCCTAGTGATGTTAGTCATGGTCCTCCATCTGGAAGCTATGGTAAGATGATGCTTGCATTTCACAATATGTTAACGTTGTACATCTGTTGAAAAGCTTTTTGTCATAATGTCTATCTGGTTCTATCACAGCCGTCACCTTGGCTCAAGTTTTATCCTGCTTTCCATTCATTCCAAGGTGTAATTGCTAACTAAACAAGTAAAAGCAGCTAATTATTGTCTTTCTGTCGGTTTCTCTGTTCGTCCATCGCATATGGGCTTCTAACTGAGAAAGGAAAAGGTGTTGCTACCAGTAATACATAACATGACTGTTCACATTATCTTAAGTGTTGCCAGCATCCAACATTGCTGATCTGAAGCAGAAAAGCCAAAATTGGTGAGATTGTTTTCCAGGGGAGAAATAATCAATGTGCCAGTTTTCATCTCAGTGGTGAAAGATCGTGCCACACAATATGTCTGAGCTGGGCTGATAGTTTTCTAGTGGTTTTTATGCTACATGTAACGTATCTGATGGGTTCTTATGGAGATATATTCATGTTAATGCCTTATTAGCAGTGTCCACTGTCCACAGTGTTACTGTTGTGAGAAGCTTACCAGAATTATTACTATAATGCGCGGATAGTCTGTCTGTCACACCCCTGTGGCGCTTTCTGTGTGGCACGGTTGCAGACCTCGATCGCGGCGTTTGAGTCCTTGGGCTCTAGGTATGTCCGCTCCCACCTTGCCCCCACCTGAAGGGGGGTTGAGCTGCTGGGTAACGAAGTGGACCCACCCTTAGGTGGGAATTTTGCTAGTTTGAAGATAATGGGGAATGGTGATGCAGATGCTCCAAAAGGATTACTCATTTCGACAGATTGCTGCTATCTTGAGACATACTTTTGATATCTGGTAAAGTAATTTAGGGTATTCTGTTTCTTTTTTTGTGCACGACAGAAGTAAATGCTCTGCCATCTCTTCTCCATTGTCACAGATTATGGATACAGTCTCATCAGTGAAACTTTGTGGATTTCCTCTAAGAAATTTTTTTGGTGTTCATGTTAAGTTTTGTCACAGTAATTCTGATACCAGTTAGCATTGTTTGCTGCCTAGTGCCTGGAGCTAATAAAGAAATAGGCCTGAATACATCTGTTTACACATGTTGCAGATGTAGCATATATATTTTTGTAATTAAAGTTAAAGTGCTTGTATTGGGCTTTTGTAGGTATGCCTTCGTATAGAAATGACTCTGGCCAGCGTCGACGTCCAACAAACAACGAGGGAGTTAGCTATGGTTCGTGGTCAAGGAAGCCACCAAACTATGCAGGCCATCGACCAAGATCACCCCCGAAACCATCTCAACTTCACTACTGTGAAATATGTAAAATTAGCTGTGCCGGTGCTCAGGTATGATGCGTGTTGAACTGTTGATAAGTTCTATAGTCAGCTATATATCTATGCTTGCCTTTCTAGTCAGCACTGCTGAATTGCGACAATTGTTAACCAGCCGTTGATTTGTCTTTCTGTCTTTCACACTTGTGCATTATGCTAATGCTGTTGGATGGAGTGAGATTCTGTCATTTGGGAAGGACACTCGTGTGACCCCCAAGTAACATTGCTTTAGACAGGAGCTCCATCCCCATGCAAAGAAGCAATTTGGGGTTGGGATTTCCAGCCAAAATTTACATTGCAGATTTACGTTGCAGATTCTGGCTAAACTGCTGCACTTGCTAGAATTGTTACTATACACCATGGGCCATAAAAACGTGGCACTTTACTTTTGTCCATATTTTTGCCAATTATTGATTTATTTTCAAAATTTTTTCACTGGCACACTCTGTGGACAATTTGCAGCGTGATTCGTAAGAGAAAACTTAGGATAGTAACAAGCATTTACGTAAGTGAAAAAAAACACTTCAGACCAACATTGCAGGGAATGATCTGTATGACACTAGACTGTGTAAGACCCACACAATCTAGTGTCATACAGATGATTCACCGCAATGTTGGTCTGTAGTGTTTTTTTGTTGATTTTAAAAAATGTTTGTTCGTTATTATTGTTATATGCGTATATTTTACTTATATTTCACAAGGTAGTGTAAAGATGCATTTATGGTATGTTGAGATGTATAATAATCGCATTATTGCAAATTGACCGCAGAGTGTGCCGGTGAAAAAATTTTGAAAATCGGCCAATAATTGGTGAAACTATGGACAAAAGTAAAGTGCCATGTTTTTTTGTTGGCCTACACTGTACAAGGGTCATCCCAAAAGTTTTTGGCCTCAACATATTAGACAGTAATATTTTCCACAGTCTATACATCATTGAAGCGTACATCCTTTAAAGACTTTAATGAGTCTGTTGCAGATATGACCCTCGTAGGTAGATATTATAGTTACAGGAATAGTACTGTTACTGTTAGTGTCTTGTGTCCCATTGCAATTACTGGCTCCATGCAATTTTTTTCATAAGATTATGTGTTCACATTAAGGCTGATTAGTGGCAGTAGTTGCAGTGATATTGGTAATTGCATTCATTGCATTTTCTTTCTGGCAATGTTGGGAGTCATGAGTGATGTCGTATGGCTGTGTTTAGTCCTGGTAGCGTAAAACGAATTATGCTGAGCAGCTGCTGGTTACTGAATTAGCAGTTCATGTCAAACATGTCCTAGAGAGACATTATGTCACCAGTTATATGGCTAGAAACTGGAAGATAATAATGTCATGTTAGTTCAGTTATTACATTGGTGTCTGTAATAACATACGTTGCTTAACTTGTGTCCACATGTTTTGGTTCTTACAGTTTTGCAGAAGTCTCTCTCGTCATTTGGAAATCCCCTTTTTTGGTCACAATGCACTTTCATATGCTGTTATTGTTGACAACTTGAAATGTTATCATAGCCTAGCTGTTAAACTATTTCAGTGCCTTACATTTCTTGTGCTTCACAAAGTTCACATGCATCATCAACAGTGTGCTTTATAAATTTACTTAATTGTTTACTAAATTACTAACTTCTGAGGTTTGGTTGCTGTTTGTGAATGTAGACATATATGGAGCATCTGGAGGGCAAGAACCACAAGAAGAAGGAGTCGATGGCCAAGAACGCATCATCGCAGAGTGGATCATCAACAGTCGTGGCTCGCAATAGCAAACATCTGTACTGTGAGTTGTGTGATGTCGTGTGCACATGTGTCGACACTTATGCTGCACATGTCCGTGGCATAAAGCACAACAAGGTGACGACGGGCTTGCTTGCCGTGCCTGCTATCATCTGTCGTGTGTTAAGACTTTGCATTCATAATTCTCTTGTTTTCTCTGTTTCTGCTAAATGTGTACATAGCTATTCATATACTTATAAATTGTAAACAGTAAATCTTTAAGTACCTTAAGTGAGTTTTTCATTCAGTGGCAGAACTGCGATCTTATTGAGCTAATCGTTAGTCATTAAAATTTGCTACATTTGTCTAACGGGCATAGTTTGAAATGTATACACTACATACTCATATCAGGGCACAACTAAATAATCATCTTTGCTTAAGCAGCTGAAGCTCTGCTGAGGACCTCAGATATATAGAAACTTGGTTGTAGTATTTTGGCAACAGTGCTCATTTTGGTGTAGCTTTTATTGTGCAGTAACATAGTGGCTGACATGTGTTGTTCAGGTTCTATCTCTGCACCAGAAGCTTGGTAAACCCATTCCTGAACAGCCAAAGTTGACATCTGACAACAAGCTAGCTTCTGGTGCATCCAAGGTCACCGGATTTGTAGGTGCGTGCTCTAAGATGATCTTGGCTAAAGTTGACTTGCACTTAGCATTGATGCTATTACTTGTGGGAGTATTCGTTAGTAAAATGGACTGATGTGTATATCTACAGACAAAACTAGAGATTTGTTGTAGATGGGTTTGTAGGTTATTACTAAGTAATTACATTTTTTCAGGTGCGATAGTAATTCCATTTGTATCATTGTGTTAAGGTAGATTGGTGACTAAGCAGGCTTACTGTCACACTATGCGTGTAATAGGATACTCATGAGAAGGTTCTTTTGAGTCATCAGTTGCACTAGTACACATAGTGAGAACTGTTAGCTGAATAAAACTTATGTCATCTTTTCAGTCTTCTGCCAAATGGTAGCATTATGACATGACATGACAATCTCTACTGCCAGCTGCTGCTATCTCTGGCATCTTTATGTTGTTTGGCATTTGTGGGCACTTTCATCCCCTTGTTGCTTTTCCCATTATTTTCTGTGACAGAGAGTTATGTCTTGTGTGTTTATCTGAGTTGGCAGTGTTGCTCTGTATTCACTGTGTTGCTAGAATGCTGGTGCTTTATACCCCGTCATCGTCATTTACACGAGGAAGCCTATGTGAAGCACTCATGAAGCACACGTTGTGCACTCTTAGAGCTGGCTTGATAACGTGTGCTTTATGTGTGCTTCCAGTATCAAACATGTTTGATAGGCGTGCTTGATAAGAGCTGTGTGTTTGCTTCATGTATGCTTCCTTGTGTAAACAGGGTATTAGTAAGCACTGAGCAGTTCCAAGTTACAGTGGTGTTGCAGGTGGTGGTCAGCTGAAGATGGCTGGAGATGGAACTGAGACTGCTGCTGATGCTGACGCTGCTGGTCTGGCCGGCAATGGTAAGAATGCATTCTTCTTTCGTGCAGTTTAATAGAGTTGTTATTTGTGTATTAATTATATATTTGGGCCCATTAAATTTATTTAAATTTTGTTAAACTTTATTTTTTATGTTACTTACTTTGACTTTAAAAAGCATGGTTGGTTATTAGTCACTTACCATAAGTGCTAGGAACTGTAGGAAGCTGTTTGGTTGTGTAATCACAAGGTAGCATCATTTGTCAACTTTGTCAACTTATTTTGGGGCAACCAACATATATTTCATTTTTGATCAACTGAAATGAATCCAGACAGATTTTTTTCTATCATCTTCCTCATATCTATGACAAATTGTTTGCTGTGGCAACATCTAGTGGTGATCAGCAGTGAATAAAGGTTGTATTGTGATGAATTCATAAAAATTATTAGTTACCATATCAGCATATGAATTTATTCATGAACATTGTGTGGTTTGTATGTACAGATGATAACAATGCTGCTTCTGATGATGTCCAGCCAATTGGTGATTATTCTGCATTCTGTTCTTGCTTGGCTTATTGTAGATTGCCACGATGTGTATAATACTCAGATTTAAACACAAAGTCTGCCCACAGGCTTACCATGTACAAGAGGGTAACAACAACAGCACAAAGTTGACTTATTTTCTTTCTTGCTGCAATACACTGACCCTGTAACCACCACTGAATTTAATGCAATTTATTGCATTTTCTGTTGGCATTCTGTCTGCTGCATTCTGCTGTCATTGGCGGTATTATTCTACAGACGATGGCTAAGGCTTGCTTATCTCATCGATCTCACAGCAGTCTTAATGTTGTTTTTGTCGGATAATTGCGGACTTCGTGTAGGCCAGGTTGTTGCCCATCTGTGATGAAATTCGTTAAAAAAACACACTTATGTGAAAATGCCCCATTCTTTTAGCTACTGGTATTGATTTTCAGTTAGTGGGTTGTTCTTTTTTGTCAGCACTATTTATTTTTGGACTTTGCTTTTGTTCTATATCTAACTAAGTAAGAATTAGATTAGTGAATAGATGACATCTGTCACAGTGTCAGCCATTGGCCGAATCTGAGTCATTGGTGTGATCTGCTAGGGTCAGCTTGAGCCTTGCTTGAAACAGTCGGTTTTAAGAAGATTGTGGAAAGTTTATGGTGACTTTTTTAACAATCATAAATGCTAGAAGGCAGTGAGTTTAGAGGGGGCAGTAACGTTGATACCAAATTAGACAAAGTCCCAGTATGGAGCCGAGGAACTTGACAGCAGAGTATAGAGAATGTGCATCATTGTGCTGGCAAAGATATATCAGTTTGATTGTGTTCAGGTCTGGAGTACATCGAGGAGGGGTGCAATGAGGCGGGAACTGCTGCCAGTTTCTACTGCAAGCTCTGTGACTGCCACTTCACTGACCCTCATGCTAAGCTGATGCACACCAAGGGCCGACGACACAGGCAGAACTACAAGGTTTGTTCTGCTTTATTTACTTATTTTTATCTGTAGCCTAAGCTGCATTAATTTCAACCAATCAGTCAGTAAAATATTTATATAGCACCAGTAATCGATAATCGAATATGAGGTGCTGACTAGACGTGATAAGCAGAAGCGTAACGGTGAGATTTAAGACAGGGTTTAAAAGTAGCAGGACTGTCAGATGAGTGGATATGCATAGAAAGAGAACTCCAATTGTTAGGCGAAGATACACAAAAAGCTCGAGAGGCAAAAGAAGATCTAGGACAGGAAGGAACGGCAAGATGCTGGCAGTTAGCAGATGGCAAAGCTCTAGGCTGTATATATGGTTGTATAAAATCAGCTGAATAATACGGCTGTCCTGTGTAAAGTGCTTTATATGCAAGAGGTTCCTACTGAAAATCGTTTGGATCAGAACACAGTTTTGAAGAATGTGGGGAAAATGTAGAGTGTCTGTTTTGAAGCATATTTTTTGTATATATTTTTGTTTGATTCGTGTGCATTCTGCTGGATCAGGTGAAGGTGGACCCTAGCTTGCAGGTGGAAACAAAGGTCAATCCTTACATTCGCCGACAACAGCTGGACAAGTACCGCAGCCGTATAGTCGGTGGAAATCCGTGGCAGAAGCGTCGGCTTGAAGAAATCTACAAGTGAGTTACTGCATGCACAGTCAGCAAAGGTGTCAACAGTTAAACTTTGGTTAACTGTTTGAATTACGCATTCAGTTGTTTGATGACTTGGTTATATAATGGTAGTATGACATGTGTACGATCAAGTAGACATGATTTTGACTCTGGTTGGGTTGCTATCAGAACATTTACTACTTTGCATGGGTGACTGTTGACCCAGGTCACCTGAGCCTTCTATCTTTTTTGGGTAGGCAAATTGTTGTGTAATCACAAGGTGGCGGCGCCAGTCTCTTGCTCGGCTGTGGTTAAGGCAGGGCGCATTCACCTGTGTTGTGTGGCAGGTAACACTGTGATCCATATGGCATGTAACACTCTATAGCTCTGAGATGGATTCTCACGAAGAACTATATGTACCTTTAACTTTTTTGATTCTGAATTATGCAAAACTGCAGTGATGACTCTGTTTGACCATATCGTCTGTCTGTTCTGTGTTTGCAGTATTTTCTTGTGTCGTGGCTGTTGCTGAATGTTCTGATATGATTTGCATCAATACAGGCAGGAAGTGGAGGAGCTACGTTACGAGCAGGAGAGACTGAGATGGCAGTTGAATCAGGCCGCTCATCTGGGAACTAGCACCATGCCAAGCCAGACGCTAGTTGAGTCTGCCCCGACCTCGGCTCAGGACTATTGCTCACATGGTGCGACCGATCGATACATCATAGCCAAGCACACCGCTATCTATCCAACGTCAGAGGATGTAAGTTAGACAGCTGCGTTCTGAGTAAACTGACATTGACGGACTTTGGCTGTTGAGACTTGATAAGCTGCTCCAGCCATCTTCTGTACATTCCTACAGATACGTAACTGTTTGCCATCTAAAACACTTTTACTTCTGGTTTTGCTACCACGTCGAGTACGTTCGAGATTTTCACAATTAATATGCTATTTAAATCACTTATGTACTGGATGTGATTCAGGTTACAATTACATGTCATGCTTATCATTTTATGGTGTATCACTGGTGGCCGATGACTTAGATGCAGGCTAGCCTACTGAGAGCATTGAGTGAATGGGCTGGTTGTAAACATTTGTGATCTAACAAGAAATTTGAGCTAATGCTCACGAGATGCGCAAAAGCCTTTAGCAGTTCCGGTTCAGTAGTTCTAGATCTCATTCTCTGTCTGGATCGCATAATGATAGTAGCGTGGCGCCACCTTGTGAATGATATAGACTTGTGTCGCAGCCCGAAATAGCCAAAAAAATCCATAAAACCTTCTATTTTGGCATTCAAGGTCATTAAGGTCATTGAATTCAGCACCAATCGAGAACCAGTGTACAACTTCCTATTAGTGATTAATAGTAACCTAGGCCCTATCTCGCACCGTTGCTGATATACAGCGACTTATTTTCCAAAAATTACAGAATTTGCCCACTCCCCTCTCATTTAGCGCCTTCATTCGGGGTGACCCCCTTCGAATTTATGGAAAAGCTTGCGGTTTCTGAAACTAGAGTCTTCCAGGCAGCCGACGGTGAACATATGGTGATTCTAGCTTGCACCGTTTTTGACTGATCCACCCGTGTGACAGACAGACAGAATTGCGATGGCTAAGACGCGCTGAAAGCTGTAGCTGCTTTCGCGCGTAAATACTTTTCTTTAAATGTTACAGGTAGATTGCTTTGCTTTGAAATTTCTGATCAGTATGACATTGAAATCTTCATAGTTTTATAAAATGTGAGTTTAATAAACATTTTGTAAAGAACTAACTAACAGCAGTTAAAGGTTAATTGGTAGACGATATTTAACTATTGGTTGCTCAATGCAGAAATGCGTTTTAGTTTTATTGATTATTAACCAATCAACTTAGTTTACTGTTTACTTACAAACCAGAAACTGGCCATTTAGACTTTGGTACGTCTTTCTGACTACTGTTAATGATTGTTAATTCTTGCGTATTAGTCCATCTCTGAAATGACTTATAATGTATTGAGCAGGATGTTATCTACTCACTCACCAGAGGTCGCCACCTATCACTCTGCTAGCGTTGTATCATCATAAAGTGACCTATCATTGTCACTGTCTTTTCTAGTGGACTCAAGACCCATCTGTTTGGGCAGTAGTTGTGGCATTTGTGATTTGGAATAGACGCCTTGAAATTTGTGAACTAACTGACTAACTCTCGGGCTGTGTTTGTAGCTGGACGCTGTTCAGGCAATTGTGTCAGCTTGTGAGCATGCACTCAAGCTGATATCAGACTCACTTGCTCAAAAGTATGGCGTATTGTATTATTTGTTTCATTTATTTCTGTTCTCTTGCAATAAAAAAAGTGAAATTAAATCATTATGGAAAAATATGCCACTAATGCTGTGTTGCATCGTACTTGTTTTACTGCTGTTTTTCATGTAGTTAATCTATTTATATATATATATATTTATATTTACACGTGTTATCAATTATTGAAACTGGCTCTGTCGGCTATTGTGCAAGGTGTATGAAAGTTGATCAATAAGTAATGAGAATCAATGTGTTAGACTGAAATTTTTTTTACAATCTGTATAGTGTATACCTGTAAAAAGTACATTTTCTTCAAACACATATGGGTTTGTTGCAGATGTGATGTCATTGTAATTTATGACATCACAGTGAGTTAAACAGAAATGATTTGAAGTGATAACGCGAACAGCGTAGAATTTAGCTCATTGTTGCACAGCAATTCTCTAGTCTGCAGCCGAATTTAGCAATGAGGTGCCCTGAAGCGTCTTGATTTTCTGAAAGTCCCAACAAATACATTTACGAATTTCTCATTTACATCTTCGAATATACAATAGCCTTAATCTGCACCCACCAATAAGAGCACTAGAGCTAATTGTGATGTTGCATCAGAATTTAACATTACCAGTTAAAGTTTATCAAAAAGCTAACAGTTTATAACATCTGTGGTGTTGATGAAGAGATTAGCAACATTCTTGACTTGTTGCCCGAGGGCCCTCAATGTGCCTTGGCCCAAGAGCAAGCCACACATCCTGCCATAAATCCAGTACTGCAGTCCAGACCACAAGTCAATGATTGCCCAACAAAATGTTGGCAACTTTCTCTTCGTACAATAAGATCATCCTGCGCAGAATAACGACGAAACCCCTAGTAACTATCATCGATTTCGATATCTGAAATTTTATCTCTGTGCTGTCCGCTAGGTACGATTCAATGTTGTTCGCACTGATGTGGCAAATCATTTTTTATGACGGTCTATGACGTCATAAATTACCATGACATCACATCTGCAACAAACTTGTAGGTGTTCGTGGAAAATGTACTTTTTTACTGATATATAGACTGTGAAAAAAATTGGGTCTAATACTTCGATTCTTATTACTTATTGATTAACCTTCGTAATCCTGTGCGTGGCGCAGGGATGTGAAAGAGGAGCCAGAACCAGAAGAGAAATCATCTGCTGTTGCTGCGTACGTTACTTCTCTGCTGTTAATGAACATTGACTGTGGAATGGAGAAGATTTTTAGAACTGTGATTATCATTACATATGCACAATTATAATCTGCATTTCTTACAATTTTAGGCTCAGGTTGTTAAACTTGCCTGGGAAGGTTGTCCCCAGAATGACCTATACTGTGTCGGGCGGCATGTTAAACCCTACTCTTCACTGACTGACTGACTGTGAGCTGTTTGTTTGTTGCTCGGCAGTTTTTTTGACAAGAAGATCATGACATGATGTGCCTTAAACTGCCTGTGTGTGTTTTACTGTGTTGAATTGCATTTGATTTTCTTCAGTAACCCATGTTGCTGTTATAATTGACACACACCCACATCTGCTTTCTTCCAGTAACACATTTCATAATAGGTGACTGAGTTTGTTTCAAGTAAGGTTTAATTTACATGTTTCATTTGTTCTGCAGTCATTCCAGTAGGCCGTAAATATAGGTCTTCTTCCATGTCCATCTGTCTGTTTGTCCTATATGTGGGATTCTAACTTGAAAACTAAAAGGCATAGAATAGCCATAGCATGAATAACCAGTATTCTTTTTTCAATCGCAAAGTTTTAAATGATGGTTACAGTTGTGCAGCACTAAGCAGACACACTGACGGAGTTTGGTGATTGTGTTGTGATGATTTGTGTGTGTAGTGAGGAAGGCTCGTCAGAGGCTGCTGCAGCATCCACAACTTCTGCTGCTGCTGCTGGTGGTGGGGAAGGTCCGCGGGAGCTGAAGGGAGTGATGCGTGTTGGACTGTTAGCTAAGGGTCTGCTGCTGCATGGAGACCTGGAGCTCCAACTAATTGTTCTTTGCCACAACAGACCTACCAAGGCTCTGCTCAAGTCACTGGCAGACAAGCTGCCAGCTGAGTTTGAGGTAAATTTGTTTATCATCGCTGTAG
>Ga0209454_1001307_pt1 | contig 15287 bp, 11 predicted proteins | sample WorMetHERISLAND1_2_FD_187400 | JGI IMG/M metagenome (GOLD analysis project Ga0209454, IMG submission 187400) | Marine gutless worms symbiont microbial communities from Max Planck institute for Marine Microbiology, Germany - Olavius geniculatus... | ecosystem: Host-associated > Annelida >...
GTTTTTGCTTACATTTATATATCACAAGGTAGTGTAAAACGCATTTACCGTGTGGTGGGATATATAATAATCACATTATTGCCAATTGTCTGCAGAGTGTGCCAGTAAAAGAATTTTGAAAATTGGTCAATAATTGGCGAAGATATGGACAAAAGTAAAGTGGCACGTTTTTATGGCCCACGGTGTAAATAGCTAGGCTCCATTTCCTAGGCCTATTTTTATAAAATCGGGTTTTTGATGTCATTAACAAGCATTATTATATTAGCATTTAGATATAGTTCTGCGTGCATAATGTCAATCGTACAAGTTAAAATAATGTATGCCAAGTTTTACTTCGTGATAATCTAGTTATCAGTTAATTACGCCTCTGTCACACAAGTTCTGTAGTAGGCCATGTCTAAATTTCATAAGCTGTATGAATTCGCCAAGTTACTGACTTATTTTCTTTGGCAAATATTTTTGACGTTTTGGCAACTTTTTCAGAACGCTTTCTGGTCGCCGCCAGAAGATGCTACTAACTCGCAGCGACGAACAAAAAATATTTTTAAGGCGCGTACAGAGCGACGTAACTGAACTGAACTGAACTGACACAGTTTAGTTCTTCACCTATTACTGACCAATGGGCAAGCAGTAATGCATTACAGTAGGCACCATCTATATAACGGCGTCGGTGGTTTACGTGACTGTGCTCACGTACGCGTCAGCTATTGACCAATGGGCTCGCCGTGCTTGCCCATTGGTCAGTTCGTCGAAAATTAAACCGTGTCAGTTCAGTTCAGTTACGTCGCTCGGTACGCACTTAAAACAGTTTACGTAGTATTAATTCTTGCTAATAATAATGTTCTGTGTTTGTTTTGTTTTACTTTGTTTACTATGTTTGTTAAACTATTGTGTTTCGTATATCCTAGGCCTATAGTTATCGAGGTACCGCATTGTGCGTCAATACGGGATCGCGAGCGTGAGGTGATAGTACTACGCAGTGACAACGGACAAACCTGGCGCGAACACGTGACACCCGCTGATGATACGCCCCTCAGAGATACCCCTACTAACCCACCAGTCACCGGCGGTATACTAGGTCTGTATACGCTGTTTTTATGACGGTTTGTTAGCGTTATGGTTTCCATAAATAATTGTGATGTTTTAAGTGTGTCCACCGAATTCACCGAAGCCACCAGAATTACTGGTGGCCTGAGTAAGCACAGGCAAAAGCCATATAACGCTTACTATCCAAATAACTAAGAAAAAAACCTGCATCACTAAGATTTTTATTAGACTTTTAAAATACTTTTGCAGTTTTTTTCACATATTTATTCAAATACTGTTCACAATACAGTCTGTAATGCTGCCGCATTTTCACTTTAGTTTTCGTGGTTATTGTTTAGCGTGACAATTTGTTTTTTGCGATTTTTTTGTAAAATGTCATGCCAAAAAATAAAAATTAAAAGAAAAAATTACCGTCCCGTACCTTTTTTTCGCCGGCTGAAACCGGTAGCACAGAATGAATTTATAAAAAGCTTAATTGAATTTTTACCGTATGCGTAATGTTTGTAGAAGAGCGTAGCGCGGAGGGGGCCGATGCGGGCGGCAAGAACCAGCGAGTGGTGCGAATCGTAACTAAAGATCTGCCGAGATATTTTGCCACGGTGACTCGTTGTCGACTTGAAACAGCAACCATTGGTCCTGCCGGCGCTGTACTAAGTTCTAGCGTCGACCCGCAGGTTCAAGCTGTCTTTCCCGAGGGCGCTCTGATGAAATCGATCAAAGTTGGACTTCAGGTAACTGGATATTCAGCCATAACGTTAACGAAAGCGTTCGTTTTTATCAAGTTTGAGTATTTATCCTTCTATATAGGTCTAGCTTAGATTCCGAACTCCAGAACATGGGGCGCGTTAAGTTATAGGGTGTTTACACGATCTAGCAAACGTCCAGCAAACTTCCAGCATGTATTCAAAATACACGTGCTAATGCTGGACGTTTGCTAGATCGTGTAAACACCCCGTTACTCAGCGCTCTCGACAGCGCTTTCTTTGCTAGCGAAAGCGATGTCGTTTGGGGGCCGTTAAGTAGCGCAGCGCTTTATTGCTGCCAACAGCGCTGCAAGCTACCTGTGTAGTGCTGAGTAAATTATGTATTAACGGAACGCGCCCATGGTTTTGGTTTTATACTGCTTTCTTATGTGTGATTTTAATATCAGTAACTTTATTGTTTGATCTCTTTATAGCTTCGTCCTATATTTACATTGTAAGGCCTATTGCATAATATTAGGCTTATGCAATTGCTAATTGTTGTGTATTTATGTTTTATAGTTGTTTTATATTCTTGCCTTCCTTTTAAATATTATGATGCGTTTCACTACTGTTATAAGCACGTGTGTCTGACAGGTATTAAATAAACTACTTACTTACTTCCTTACTTGCTAACTTACTGGTTTAGCAGAACGTTTTACACTCAGCGTGATTGGAGTCGAGTTACGCCTATTTACTTTGAATATATTTAAGCATAGTCGGTTATAATTACCTCCGCCAAGAAGGTTATGTTTTGGCCGGTTTTTGTCTGTTTGTCTGTCTGTCTGTTTGTCTGTTAGCAATATAACTCAAAAAGTTATGGACGGATTTATCTGAAATTTTGAGGGCATGTAGGGCATGGTACAAACTACCAGTGGTTCAATTTTGGGGGTGATCCGGAAAAAAACTCGGATTCTGGAGCACTTTGAAATTTTCGTTACCATTGCGTTAAAGGGGGCATAAGGGAACCGCTGCAAAACCGAAGATGGTGACGCCACCTGGCGAATAGCATTGCCTTGCACACATATATGATAGCTATATAGCAAAGGAAGATAAATGCAAAATACCATAAAAACTCATCGGCCTGTGTTTTTTATTCAGGCTCAGCCGGTACCGCCGGAACTAGTTGCCCGGTTGCTAGGCAACCGCGTGGCCGTTAGTCCAATCGTAACGGTGGAGCCGCGCCGCCGGAAGTTCCATCGACCAATCACGTTAATGATCCCGCTGCCTCGCTCCGCCCAGAAGGGAATGCTGAACGAGTGTAGCCCCGATTCGCCGACACTGCATCTGCTGTGCAGTATCACGGGTAAGAGTCGTAAGTAGACATTTTGTCTTGTTACGCTTTCTAACATTCACGACCCGTTTACTCGCCCCACCCACCCCGCCTCGGCCGGCTTCTAATTTGAGTTTTTATTTCGGCTCATTTTAATCATTTTTTGCCATAGCACGAAACAAAATGCGGTCATCGATTTACTTATCAAAAATTTCGGTCAAGTTAATTGTGCGTCATTCCTAATGGCTAATGGGCCGTAATACGAGTCTTGCACTTTCGTTCTTCTGTACCTTTTTCCTATAGGTTTACGGAGTTGTAAGTCAAACACAATAATATTAAAATGTGTAGTTGAATCAAAATTGCTGTGAACGTTTTTTCCACAGCAGCAATAACAGTTATGCCGTTTTTTCAGTTTAAATGGGTTATGGCCAGTGGCGGATTCAAGGGGGGAGGCGGCCGCCCCCTCTCCCTTATTGACCGGATGCATCTTAAAACAAGGGACAATTTTGCATCAAAATACATGATTTTTGAATAAAATTTTCAAAAATTTTCTGCGGAGGGGGCAGCCCCCTCTCCAGACCCCACCCCTACCTCTCCGCCTCTTATTCCAAACTTCTGGATCCGCCAATGGTTATGGTAAGTGTATTGGCCAGTACGTCGGACAGCCGCAAATTATGTTTTAATTGGGCCGAAATTTTCGCTTCTTTGTAACAGAACGCTTCAAAACGTAGAAGCTTAACGGTCGGTCGGATGGACGGACGGATGGACAACTGAAACCCGTAATGCGGCCTGTTAGGATGACCGCATAAAAAAAACCAAAACAGCACAATATCTTATAGTGCATTAGTTATTACGGCGGGTAAACGGGTTTTGTAATGTTTGCCGAGAATTATATCATAACCGTGCCGTTGTTACTTACTGATAATAACTGCGCGGTTGCTTACTTACTTAATGTTTTCACGATCACGAGCTTCTGTATATATTTAATGCTGCATAAGCTCAGTGGCATTAGTGGGAAGGGGTGGACAATCGGCCATGTTTCTAATAAAATGGGAAATTATTTGGCAGTATCGCTGCGGGTCCCATGTCGCCATCGTATACGGTATAATCATTAATCGTAATGAATAATGTATTAAAATTCCCCTAAATTTCCACGATAAATATCTCACCGTTTCCTTTCGTTGAGCTTCTGTCTTTAGACCTGCAGAAAAGCATAAAATGAAAATAGTGCGAAGGGAAAACAGAAAAAAATGGAGAAATGTAAAAGAAATTAAAGGGGGTACGGAAATAATAGAAAGCGGAGGAGAGAAGCGAAGTAAGTCTTGAATACGCCACTGAGATAGATTTAATACATTTTCGTGTTCTAATTATTACTTTTATCAATTTTCTGCTTGATGCTATCACGGCGCACAATGTCATCTTGATGCGTTATTATTTTTGGGTTTATTTATTAACTGTTTTTGTTTAGTGCATGTCAGTATATTGTTGATATGTTCAGTGTAGCCTAATACGTGTCGTGCAGTAGACAGGTGATATCGTTGCCATGGCAACCGTTGCCACAGCAACCACAGTGACGTCATAACAAGACAAGAGAGGATGAAAGAATGAATACGCATAGATGTCGACGATGAATATGCAATACTGTCGACTACCATACGTATTATCTGTACTGCATATTGTACTGGGCATTTTGATGCTTTGCAAAAGTACTTGTTAGTTTAACTTTTTGTTGTATTGGCTGGACGAGATATGAAAACTTTAGAAGTTACGGTTATAATCGCTTATCATTTTGGAATAGTCTAGCTGACAAAAAATAGTCTGACCCATTTTAACTTAAAAATGGTGGGGGGGGTAAAATACGGAGTTGTTTTTGCTTACTTACTTTGTAGCGTCCAGATGACATTGTGTGTTTCGTGTAATTTCGGCAGATGTAACTAGAAACATGAATGTCGGCCCAGTGGTGACATATTACGCGGCCGTGCGCCTAGGTCTGGGCAATGCCAATCTTAACCTTATTTGAGCTTTGAATTTTTGAGCTACAAATTTAGACAGCAGTTGCTTTAGCTCACTGGAATTCTTATACTAAGTTGGTTTTTTCTGCGACTTTTTGTTTTTTGGAGTTGGAAATTTGCATATCTATGTGACAGACAGACAGAATGGACGCGTACGTACTAGACTCGTAATGCAGCCTATATGGAAGCCGCATTCGCTGATGTGTAGTAACTAAACATGGCCGCATAGAGTGCATGCGATAATTAATCAATCATTGTTTATGGCTGTCAGGTGGGACAATACCTGCTCAGTGGGAAGACGTAACGGGTACAACTCCGCTCAGTTTTGTCAACGATACTGTCGTTTTTACTACCTCCGTCTCCGCCAGGTTGCCGTGACCTTTTTCTGCCTGTCTGTTTAAAATTGAACAAAATAGGCCTATTTCGTGTTTTCAAAAATTTTATTGTACATTTTAGTGTAGTTTACGTGATATAATGTATTTAATATTATTCGCTATACATGATGTATAGTATGGTAGTACAAACAGATGAAATAAACAGAATAAACAACACAGTGAAATAACACTTCACCGGCCTTAAACCAAGTGGCATTATTGATGCTATTTGCTTCAACCCATCCTTGCCTGTTGTGGCCATTTTTTGTTAAATTTTTAATAAAAGTTAATAATGGCCGTTAGTCTATGCAAGTTCAGCTGATGGCGGTGTCGGCACTGACCCGACAGAGAACACAGCTAATACAATATAGGCCTACGGTTAAATCATGAAAATGAACCAACGTCATAAAAAAGTAATAAAATTTATTTTCGTTGTTTTTATCATGTTTAAGTCAGCAAAAACAACCAACAGTTTATTAATATTTTTTCCATTCAGTTTGAACTGTACGTTTTGCTTACAGGAAATAAAACCTCAAAAATGTCAAAAGACGAAATTATTTCTTTCGACTTAGAATGTTCTAGCCTATTTTAGCGTGAGTGTGTATTTGCTGTCCACGTGACCTCATTCTGCGCTGTGATTGGTCTACAGGTTCTGGCTGTTCGACTGCCAGAGTTTCACGGAAGTGTCTCGAATGGCGACCGAGTTATACCGCGACCTGGTCGCCGTCCCGTTCTTCTGCAAGTTCCTCGTCTTTGCCAAGCGTCGAGACTTGGTCGAAGCCCGGCTGTGTGTCGTCAGTACGACGTCGACTGATGATCGGTCGGACAAAACGTTCGAGGCTCAGGAACATTTCACCGAGGTCGCCCGCTCCAGGGACGTTGAGGTCTGCATTACAAACTGTGTCATCATCGTCATCATTGTCGTCGTCCATTTTTACCTCCGCCAAGGAGGTAATGTTTTTGCCAGACTTTGTTTGTTTGTCTGTTTGTCTGTGTGTCAGCAAGATAACTCAAAACGTTATGGACGAATCTTTCTGATATTTTCTGGGAATGTCGGGAATGGCAAAAACTACCAGTGATTCAATTTTGGGGGTGATCCGGAACGAATCCTGGATTCTGGATTACTTAGAAATTTTCGTTACCATTGCTTTAAAGGGGGCATAAGGGAAACCGCTGTCAAATTGAATATGGTGCTGCCACCTGGCGAATAACATGGCGTTGGCGGAGGTATGCGGGCTATGACTGCTTTCTAGTTTTGTCTGTGTTTTATTATTTAATAATCTTGATAAGCGATATTTAAAACTAGCTGTTCTGCCATACCTCGAGCTGTCCGCCGACCATTTTTATCTCGTTAATAGCGTGGTTTATCGGTCTGTGTTAATTGCACTCTTCTTTAGTACTGCCTGGCAATTTTTTCGCTGGTGAAAAGTTTATATCTATAATCTAGACATTAGCTTCGAACAGTTTAAGCGGCTGCGAAAAACATTCTGTTTACGTGTTGATATCGCGGCGCATTGTGGCTAACTGTTAAACGGCGCCTACTAATCTATCTTACTTACTTACTTACTTACTTACTTACTTACCGTGCCGTAGTCAAAGCAATTTTGTTCGTCTAAAGCCGTAGCGCACGGATTTCTTCGTCCGAGGTTCTGATGAACGTCTTTCGACTGACATGCAAAGAAATCTCGACGGAGGAAATCGGAACCAGTGAGCATGTTCATTCTGTCCGATTTCATTGGACGAGGACGTTTTTTAACCCCGGAAGGTACGACGACGTCGGACGACACCTCGGACGAGGAAATCGGTTCGTGTAGCCACGGCATAACACATAGACCACGGATTGAAGTAGATGTAATCGTGGCTTTTGTTTATCGTCGCTTCAGGTTGCGGAGGGTCGTAACGTGTACCTGGAGATGGCCGGCAACATCGCTCCGGTGACGAAGGGCAACGACCAGCTACGTATCTGCTTCCACGTCTTCCACGAGAGTCGACTTCCGTTCACCGTCAGAGTCCGTGACTCCACGCAACCGGCCGGCGCACGGATGGCCTTCATATCGGAGCCTAAGCCCGCCCGCAACGGCATCCTCGGCACCCCGTCACCGCTGCCGCCCGTCTGTACGCTCAATATCGCCCTGCCCGACGACCTACACGTGGACTCTACGAGTGATCTTCAGACGAGTTTGGAACAGCCGACCCTCGCCTCGTCGTCCGCGCACTGCCTCAACGGAAGCTGCCGCCGTAAGATTTGCGCGGTGCCTGCTGTATGTGTAATAAACGATAGGGAAAACTAAAACGTTCGATTTCTTTCCTGTGTAATGCGTTATGCACTAGTGTAGTGATAGTTAGGTCAAAATGTGACGACTTGCTTTTCCGCACGTGTTTATCACCGTGAGTTGTGCCAAACTGTGGACGTTGTTTTCGGCATCGTAGCTGTTTTCTTTTACGTAGCGTGGCGTGGGGCGTGAATTTTTTCCCGGAAGTGTTGACTGTTTATTGTTTCAGGATACTGCTAACTTTATATTGATCAAATTTTTGTCATCTTGCATAAGTAAATACCAGTAAATCTAAATACAAATACGGTAACATCTCCTTAGTTGCTCGCCAATATCTTTATAATTTTATTTTAAATTGACTTCATGTTTTAAAGAAATAAATTCAAATAAAGATACAAATATTTGGCTGAATGCAGCTCGAGTATTCGATGCATCTCTGATTTGTATGGCCGTGTTTTTAGCGGAAGACTGCAGCAGCAGCCATAATGTTCTGGAGTCCCCGTACACGTCTCCGTCCGATGCTTTACTACGTCTCACCGACATAGCGACAGCAGTAGACGGAGATTGGACCCGGCTAGGGCGTACACTCGGCGTCACAGAGTAGTAGTAATCGTAGCAGTAGTATTAGTGGTGGTAGTAGTAGTAGGAGTTGTTGTTGTTGCTGTAGTTGTTGGGCGAACACTTGGCGTTACAGAGTGCGACATTTCACACATACGATCGACTTTCACATACGTCAACGAGCAGGCGCTGGTCATGCTCAACGGCTGGATGACGTCACGACATCGTCGCCATGGCAACGACGCCTCGCCAGCCAATGAGCTGGCTCGAGCGCTCACCTGTATAAAACGCGATGACGTAGTCAACGCTTACCTGTCTGACGTCATAACCAAGTGCCCTCGGCGAGATTCGGCCACGTACGCTGATAAAGGTTTGTACATGACGTTTCAATGCAGAAAAAAATTAAAGGTTATTGATTTGGTATAGCTCGTTATGGGAAATTTATCGAGGAGCTACGGAGTGTTACCTGCCATATGTGATTGTGATCGCACAGTGTGTCTGCTACCCGTCACAGGTGAACGCGCCTTCTCTTAATTTTAGCCAAACACGCCGGTACTCGATTTACTCATACCTCGCTGGGATGAAAGGCTGAGTTGACCTTGATGTTGGTTATATACTGAGATGGCTTACCTGTCCGAAGACAGTCAGTCAGACACCCATCAGAGTAGTGATTACTTGACAACGACCCGACTGGGTTTCGAACCTCCGCCCTCTTGATCGTAAGTCTGACACGCTACCGTTTGCAAACCACAATAGCGCGGATCAAGCATCTACTTCGAAACATCAGCTAAAACTGAAACCGAAACTACGTGAATTTTCCACTTACATAATGTGCTTTGTGCAAGCAGACGATGGAATGAGTTCGTCGAAAAGTTCTTCCGTCCTACCATCCAGTTCCGTAGACACGACTTCCGGCGACGAGCATGACGTCACCAGACCACGTGACACGGTAACGGCTGCTGTGATTGGCTGAATCCAGTCGGAACAAGAGCGGGAGCGCAATTACCCGCCGTAAATTTCTGATTGTCGGAAAATTGTCAGAAAAATTTTCGTTCAGGAGATTTTCATTAAAAAATGCAAACTTAGGGTCCGAAAGGGGGTAAGGTAAGAAGTTTTGAACACCCGTAATTTCGTCTGTCGGAAAATGGCAACTTCTGTTTATTTTGTTAACGCGCGACGCCGCTGGTTGAATCGGCTGCCAACATGCAGAATACGTGAATCGATAATAGCCGACATCCGGTAGATGATTGTGTCTCTTATTTTACGTCGCGATTAACGAATGCTTAAATATTTTTCAGGTGCCTGAGATTTTTCTTACACTACAGATGGTTTCAGTATACGCTCTGTTTGCGCGTTTTTGCTAAGACAATAAATTTGTCTAAGATCTTTTTGCAGTAGGAGGTTTTGAGTTCGTTATCGTGTGCAAAGCGAAATTTTTGGTCGATTACGTGGAATCGTGTGATAGTTTGTGTAGTCTGTTTAGTCATGTGACTGACAATGAATTGAGAGAACTGCAGTGCTGTGTTACTACTCGTGCTGGATGACATTGATGTTGCGTTTTCTCTCTTCGTATAGTTGAGTTTTTTTTCTTTTATTATTGTGCTACCGTTAAAGTCGGTGAACAAAGTTCTGTTTGTAAAACAGAGCAGCAGTGAGTCTGCGCTGGAGCCGTGTCAAAGCGACTTCAACTCCGATTTTCCCAACATGACAGGTCTGACACTTTAGGTCCATCTCTCGTTGTTCTCATGATGTCGGCATAGTAATACTATCAATGACTTTACTGTAGCTAAAATACTGTATACGCTTTGTTGTTTCAGTGCCGACTTCGTATGCAGTCGTCCGTCAAAAGATGCGCTAACCTAACTCTAACCCTGCCATTTGATTTTTTTAACAGAAGATTTGCATCCCGGTTATTTTTACTTTGGAAAAAACGTTTCGCCAGTTTAGTCTGCTACGTCTGGGTCGTACTGACGGACATACGCACGGGCAAAACCCCGTTAGGTCTTCCGCACAATAAACAGCCTATTTACTTCCTTGCTGTGACGTATGTAGAAATAACGGCGCTGACGTCACGAGTAACGACATTCGATGACGACCTGACGCCGGTGGTGGAAGAGAGAGAGACACCCGAGTCATTGGACGAGACAACAACAACAACAACAACAACTACAACACTACGTAGACCCCGATCCACCAGCCGTGATGATGACGATGATGGACAAATGATGGATGTCAAGATGTCCAGTTCCGACTCGGATCCAGATTCTCGTAAACTACAAGGTACGCTTTGACGACCGTTGTTCAGACGATTAAATTTAACCGGAACGATAAAAGCGTTCAAAGATCTCCGATCTTCGCCGAGGATGGAGCTGCCACCCGGCGAACACAAAATACTTAATACATCAGCTGGTATGTTTGCTTGGACGGTGATAATTACAAGCTGTACGCCAACATACAAGCTTTTTAACATTTTGCTGAGCGATGCACATAGCACACAATGTGGTTTTGCCGCCGTAAGGTTTTCGTTCATTCGTCTGTCCATTCGCTTGTCTGCAATATTAATTTTTTTGCAGTTTCGTATGTTATGCTGCTTGGAGGTTAAATTACGGAAATAGTTAGCCAAGGGTTTTCGCATTTTGGAGTCCAAGAAGGGCGACTTAGTCCCCAAAATTTCGTTCGACTTAAGGATGGGGCGCGTGGCTATGCGCCGAGTTATAATCGTCTACTTTTGCGTTGTCGTTTCGTTGTCGTTGACAAAAATATCATTGCGCCTGTTGCAGATACTGGCGTCCGAATACACCCGGCGACTACGACAACACTGCCTCGCCGAGCGCGAAAAACAACGACAACCACTACGACAACTGCGGTTACTACTACAAGTAGTAGTAGAAGTGGCGGTGAACAGAATCGCGTGGTGACGTCATCGGTTGTTGACGACGACAACGAAGACGTTCAAAACGCCAACACCCCAGATGAGCTGACGTCAGCGATGGATAAGCTGATGACGTCATCAATACATGACGTAATGACGTCATCAATAGATGAGCTGACGTCATCGTCCAGTGTTATTCGCTTACCTCAGATGCATGAGCATCATCAACAGCAGAAGGCTATCGATCGCCGTACGCATATAGGTATGGTTACCAGTTTCTTCGAGTAAAACTAAAGCTTATGTTCCACTTCGATTTCTTGCAGATGCGTTTTAATTTACACTCGAAACCCTATAGCCTACAATACGGGCAAAACGAGCAAGAAATCAAACGCCTGCAATCTGATGTACATTTGTTGTGTTACATGTTGTTCAGCAAGTCTATACAACAAATCGCAGTAGTGGAGAATGGTTTTAACTAACCAGTGAAGTCAGTACAGAACAAGAAATATTATTAGATTGTGACCAATCTAATGTACTCCTCTCGCACATTATTTTCTTTTGCATTTAAAAAAAATCTTTTTCGTTTTTTTCGGCTTGTATTACAGACCCGGCGTCTAACTGAGACCCGTTTAATATTATACTAATAGTGACTGGCGTCGAGGTCGTTATTGGAAATTGTTTCCCCGAAGTTCATAAAATATTGCCTGATTTTAAGAACTCAGAGGGAAAAAATTCCAACAATGGTCGATGACGCTAGTTGCCATTTGTCTTGTTATACGTCAACGCATGCGACTATCTGGCACCCTTACGGATGTATGGCGCCTCAAAGATAATGGGGTCAAGATCTTGACCTTTTGGAGTCACGTGACGTCATCGGTCACGTGACCGTTTGACTCCCGGGGGTCGACTTATTCCGGGTGGTCCATAGTGACCGTGCGTCTATCTGGCACCGTTATGGAGATATGGCCGTTTGAAGTTCTTCCAGGAAGGCTTTTCCAGGAACAGAGGTCGGTCGTTGGTCGGTCGTCGGTTGGTCGGTCGGTCCTCAATATTACACTAATCTCATATAATCCTTTTCGCTACGTTCGGAACGTAGCGCGCGAGGAGTAAAAAGCTACGCGACCGGGCGCACGCAGGATTTGCCTGAGGTGAGCGGGCTACAGGCAACCTTTCGTCGGGTGGAAGTTTGGGGGCCCGCCCGCCAGTTGCGGCAGAGGTGGAGTAGAGCTGTAGGCGGTGCTTCTCGCCGAGAATGGATTAGATGAATTTCTGGCGTCACAGAGTCTTGTGGTAGCATGATCATAGGCTACCATGAAACAGATTGGTTTTATTTGCCGTACCTAATTTACGAGAAATTTTTGTCTGTTTCTATTTATCTAGGCCTAATGAGTGGAGAACGACTCCACTCCACTCAGAATTTTGAATTACGGAACGAATAGTCAAGCAGAGGTTTTTCCTTGAAATTGAAGGAAGTTGCAAAAAACTCAGTTTCTGAAGCAATATTGTATGAATATGCATGTGCAGGAGGCGTGGCCAAGAACTCGGTGACGAGTGGCGCCACACAGCGAACGACAACGCCGGTGATACGAGTGACGGAGAGTTTTGACGATGAAATCGTCGACAACTACGACGTCAATACAACAACAACCAATACTGACTCGACAGCCGACCACGGCAAGTATTAATAGGCTTACCACTAGACCTTATCAGAGATCTTAGACTTATCTCTTAATGGTAATGACTGGATGATCTGAAATTCACGAAAAATTCAGATCGCCGCCAAAATACGTGGGGTTGACCCCTGCTGGCTACTACTTGGATGAATGACTGTCCGTGGACGGGTGAACTATTTCAGTATATTACCAACGCCAAGGTCAACTCAGTCTTTCATCTTTCTGGGGTAGGTAAATCGAGTACCTGCCAGTCTGGCTGCATGGGGTTAAAGCGGAGCGCGTTTAACTCTATCGGTCGATGGTGGATGTTGTGTCATCCCATATGGCAGGTGACGCTCCGTAGCGTTGACATGTGTTTTCTATGAATGGTTATACTGCATGCATTTAACCATATTATCTGATCCTATAAGTTTGTTTGTTTCTTGTCCCTGTTTATAGGTCACGTCATAGCGGGTGAAGTGGAGATACAGAAATCGTCGTCGTCGTCACGCTATTCACGAGTCAGCGTTGATGAGATGGACATTGAGCGAATGTTTGAGAGGACAAGTAGCATGGACGACCAGGAATCCAGCGCTGCCGATGTGCTCGTTGAAGACCCTCTCTCACCGACCACTTAAAAGTCAATCGTACTGATTTAAGACTGATTTAAGACTCGCTAACTCACAGCTAGCTGTTGCATGAAGACATACTCAAGACTCCCTTCCCACTAGAAGTAAAGACTAAAGACTCGTTCGCACTGTCCTTTAAGATCTCCTTTCATCGGCGAGTTAAGACGCATTCGTACTGATTCAAAACTGACTTAAAACTAGTTAGCTCACAGGCTGCTGCATTATGACGCGTTCTGACTGACCAAAGACCCTCTCTCACCGACGACTTAAGATTTATTCGTACTGCTTTAAGATTAACTTAGGACTCGTTAACTCACAGACTGCTACTTAAAAACTTGTTTTCACCTACGACTACAAACAAAAGACTCGTTCGTACTGACTAAAGACCCTCTCTCACCGACGGACTACACGCTTCACGTCGACGAAGACGAAGAAGAACTGAACCGACTCGATACGTTACCGTAGCATTTGCTCACGCCCCGCCTGACACCGAAACGGGGTCAAGGTCAAGCGCGATATAGGTCAAGGTCATTCGTCGCACGCAGCTAGGCCCTAATTGTTTCTTATTGTCGATATCGATCTTTTTTGCTTCGTGCGGGTTTGATTGACTTTTGCTCAGTTGATTTTCTATGCGTGAATTTGCCGTCTTCCATTATTAGGCCTATATAGCACTCGGTCTCACCGAATATATTATATTATATTATTTATTATTATTTGTAATATTATAATCGTTGATAAGTAGCTAGGTTTGTTGCGTCCACACGTTGTGTTTGCGTCCCAGAATTCCGTGCCACTAGCGACCAACTTTGCATGACAGTTTATAGACTAGTTTGACTTTGACTATTCTGTTATACGATTTATCTCAAACAGTGATGCCCTCCACTGACTAGCTTAATACTGACAGGGCGGGTGATTGCATGTGACATTATAACATACGCATCTTAAGTCAAGCGATATCTCAGGAACTGCGACAGAACGGGGGCTTGAAACGTTGCGTGTAGGTTTACAAGAGCCTACCGCATTTCGAGTGCGCGGTATCCGGAGTTTTAAAAAACACACTCCGCTCGCTCCGGTACTGTTTTCACATTTTTCTGGCTGCATTCGTGCGTCGTAAAGCAAACGACGGTGTAGTCTATGCGATCTCAGCCTGGTTTAACTACGATACCACACTGTCTGGAGTGGTAAAAGCTCATACTGCGTACTCGCTTACCCACTCCAGCAGCGCAGTATAGTACGTACAGTTGACAGTTTAAGAGCAGTCACTCAGTTTCTATACGAAGCAGATTTCTTAGATTAAATATTATGTTGCGTTCAGCCGTCCGTAGTCCGTCTTATTCGGATTCTGTCTATTCCTTTTGTCCAAACAACGCACGTCCATGGATCTGTCCGCTTTCAGCTAGGAATTGTGTTCTGAAATTAGATCACATTTCGGCATTTCGAGTTTATCGCTGTCACCGAAATTTGTGCTATTTTTTGCATTTATGCGTAGAAAGATAACTGTTTACTCTACCTTCAAAAAATTGCACATAAAGCAGTGTAATGTCGTTACCGATAAGCATATGTGAGACAATACATGAAACAAACGGCGTTTCAGCTTCCCTTATGAATAAGTTTTCGCAATACCTTATGTCGAAATTTATTTTTATTTGCCAAAAATTTTCGTTGCAATATGAACGTCGATCAAATGTACTGATTCGCTTAACGTTTTTTTTGTGTTACGATGTACTTAGCGGTACTTTGGCCCCCCTGAACACGATTGCGAGTAACTATTATTTTCGAGCAACCCCGCGTTTTTGCCGTCTGTTTTTTTTGTCAGAAACAGGGCTCAAAGTGGGACGGTCTGGACCGGTATGGCAT
>Ga0209454_1001308_pt1 | contig 15279 bp, 5 predicted proteins | sample WorMetHERISLAND1_2_FD_187400 | JGI IMG/M metagenome (GOLD analysis project Ga0209454, IMG submission 187400) | Marine gutless worms symbiont microbial communities from Max Planck institute for Marine Microbiology, Germany - Olavius geniculatus... | ecosystem: Host-associated > Annelida >...
TGCCTTGTGACGTCATTGTTACGTCATATTGTGTTTATTCACTTTGTTTACCAGTAATAATTTTTAGAATAAATCGTTTGATATGGGCAGAATAACAAAGGATGATCGCTGTTTAATCATGGGCTTACGAACTGAGAGGAACTGGGGTGCGAAACGCCTGATAAAGGAGTTTCCGAACAAACAGTGGTCTCTATCAAGCGTTACTCATTTGCTATCAAAAATCGACAACTGCGGGACAACATATGAGGAAATCGGGCAGTGGCCGTCTGAGGTCTGCCAGGACACCGGTGAACGTTGGAGTTGTTGATATTAGCAGTAGTGTTTGTTTTGCTAGGTAATGTGGTCACACAATAAAGGTGCGGTGGGCGGAAGAACTTCACGTTTACGGGCCATAAATTTCTGCTTGTAACAGTGAAAGAATGGTTAAAATCGGTGCTGAATTACCGAAGTTATCCCAAAAATAAAATTGGGTATCCGTTTTTTTTTGGAACACCCTGTATGTGACGGACAGACAGACGGATAGAATTGCTGTCGCGCGTAAAAATTACTGCTATTTGTATTAGCTAGTGTCTAAGTAGAGCCACAGATTTATGTACCTTTTATATTTTTGTCAAACTTTTTGGAGAACTCAATTTAGTGCAATTTTACGATAACAATATTTATGGAATAGTGTTTTGTTGATTTAAGAGTGAGTGTAGTGGAAGTTATTTCAGTGTTAGTGTCTGTTTGTTAAGATGTATGAGGGTCATTCAAAAAGTTTTCATCCCAGCAGCAATTCAAAGTCAATTTAATTATTTCACCTGTTTTTATTCTATACATCTGCGATAAACTTCAGTGTACTTGATTTGTGTGTGTCTATATCTGGTAGAGTAGAATGTTTTATGTGTGAGAACTCCAATATACCTTCCCAGCAACCACACGACCTTTTACTTTTCAAACCATACAGTGGTCAAATCATGGAAGAGTTCTAATTTGGCAGTGATTTTAGCGACATTCGGTCACAGCAAATGTTACATTGCGATCAGCGTGAGCATGAAGAGGCTTCACCTTGCATATTGTTTTCCTTCCTATGCTGCTATCATTTTTCATAATTCATTTGCATAATGTTCATCTGTATTTGTTAACTGCTTCGGCAGACAGTTAAACTTTTTCATAATGATCTATTTGGTATCACTGTTTGGTATCAGCAAATTTTTCATTGTTCTTCATTTTAAACCAGATGGTAATTTTCCACCACAGTTTCTGGAAAAACATAGACGTTCAAGTTTGGTTGCTGAATCTGCTTGGCAGTGGGTTTGTGATGGAACGGGCTACGGGGTTAGGCTGGAGACTTACTGACTGACCCTCGTACATGTTGTCATTTTGTTCATGTGAAGCTGATGCAATCTATTGTGCCTTTGACCGGATATGTGCCTTGTACTATTGTAAATGTACCTCTTTTATGAACGTAACTATCAGTGTAAGAGTTAAACAGTGCCAAGCCGCAGTGCAGTGTTGAATGTTTGCAGTAGTATTGTCTTAGTACTCGACGTGCACAGCTGTTATGTCTCGGTTGTGATGTTCTAATAACTGTCTCAGCGTCTTCTGAAAGTGGCCAACTTATTGCTATGAAATTTACAAAGACTTATATAAGTACAAAGTGCTACTGATTTGCATCAACAAATATATTTAGCATTTCTGTGCAATCGTGGCACTACAGATTCTGTAGTTGTTGTTATGGTTTGTATTATTATTATTTTTATCTAATTTTTATTGTTACTGTTATTATTAGGTATTAGTATTTACTGTCATTTTGTATTGTCTATCATGGTCATGCAACTGGGTGAAAACATCCTAAGTAGACCTAGCATGTGTGAGATTATTTTAATACATACTAGATAGACTATATCTGTTTTGACAAGTTCATTGTATTTTTCAATGTTATTGCATTGTTTATTAGTTTGAGCTTTGTCTTGCAGTAATGGCTATTTAATTAACACGGTATTATGAAGGAATTAATCACAATTTATTAAATTTACACTCTTTGACGTTCACAGTCCCATTGCCAGAATTGGCACTTGTAGACAGCAGCTTAATCAACACGAAACAACTGTTAGTTGTGTATTTTTACATTTATTTTGTTGAGTGTATTTGTTTCCTTATTTGCGTCTGAATTTTTCTGGCGTGGCTACGTAATTTTTGAAGTTTTATTGAACAGTGTTGCCTGCTGAATGCTTCTATGATCAAACAAGAGTAGGAATAGTAATAGTTTGGCTAAACATAGTAGTATGTTGCTATATGTCGGGTAAACTGCGGTTTTTTATGCATTTTATTAATGCTGTTTAATTGTGCATACTACCAGAATCATGTTGTATATTGGAGCAGATATACAGTGCCTTCCGAACTCCCTATATTCTGCAGTCATGATGCCTTAAATGTGCCGTTATACTTATAGATCTGACCGTGTTGTTTAAGCGCAGTTTATGTTATATCATTCGTATATAATTATTTCTGATAGTTGCATTTAAAAAAAATTTGTACACTGTTGCGGCTGTCAATAACTTAGACCGTATTACATATCGCACGTTTCGTGCAAAGAGTTGTTGACTTGCGTTGCAGTTTCTTGCACCATACAGACTGACTAGTGCGTCTGGTACATTTACAAATTCAGTGTGCATTTTGCAGACAAATAGCAGCAAACTAGCAGTCAAATATGCAGTCAAATTACAATAACACCTTTTTCTGCCTTTGTCATATCAAGATCTGAGCAAGAAGATATGTGCACTGGCATTCATTCAGCCGACTGAGCTTTAGCTGAACACCATACTGCAGCACACATGCAAGGTCGCTGGCACTATCTTCGAAAGGCTATGGCTGAGCGCACTCAGAATGCGCTAGATTATTCACGTTTCTCGAGGTAGTGTAGCAACACGTTTAAGGTGTGGTGGCATCTTCCGCGGGGATCGTTATTGTCCGCAGAATGTAACAGTGAAATCATTATTGGAATCGGTCAGTATTTGGTGAAGATATGGACAAACATTGGGCGGCAGTTTTTTTCGTGGACCACGATGTATGTGACTTGATCGTCGATCGACGCCGAATATTTCGCTCCAGGCGCCGCGCGAGTTGTGCTGACGGACGGACGCACGCGTATAGGCTGCAGCAAACATTCGTGACGTAGGCGTAGCCAGGAATGGGTATAGGTGGTGCATTATGTCATAGCCCAAGAAATATTTGAATTAAATAATCGCAAATGGCATTCACAAAGATTGTTGACGAGCTATAGTAGGCCTACGTCATCTGAAATGTAGGCCTACAATAATATTTTGAAAGGCAGACAATACCAAACATTTCATTAATAATTCTAACGACAGGGCATGGGCGACTGCTGTAAATGCAAATAGCCGCTACATGCATTTTCAGCCCTTCAGGGTTCTTTCACGCTCAAAAATACGTTTGCGGTCGGGGCACTAACCCGGACTCCGCTGTAAACTTTAAAAAGGCTCCCCACACCGTCTAGCTAGTGAAGAGCGGGCTCTTGCTGCCCCGCCCTAAAACTCCATCCCGTTCTCGGCCTCCGGCCTCGATGTTTTGGCTCTACGGCCTCGGACTCCGCATCCCCAACTCTAATTTCTGACTACGCCTATGATTCGTGACGGTCGTCGTCTGTCTGTCTGTCTGGCATCATCATCATCATCATCATATTGCACAAGTGCACGCCACACACATCGCCCATCATCGTGGTGGGCTGGGCCAGCATCGTTATAGCTCGTCTCATCGTGACGACGCGTGAAAATTATTGCCACGCGTGTATATAAGGCCTACATAGACACGATCGTACAGTCGTATAGCCGCAGGCCCTCTAGCGACGCACGACGTTCTAACTGCAAGCTTCATCGTAACATATCACTGGTCATCGTTTGTCCGACTGCAGCCTACCGGTGGCGTATCCAGATCCAATGAACCGTGCTGCAAGGAAGTAGCAAATTTCAATTTCTGAATGTCCGAACCATCATGCATCTGAAGTAAATTTATTGTAAGCAAGTCCACGGTCAACTCAGCTTGGCCATTCCTTCGTGAGTATGGGTGAAAGCTCTATTGCAGCTGGCCTACAGTGTAAGCAAGCACGCCGAGTGGCCGACGGATGTGCTAGCCTCGCATCCCATGGTCTCGCAATGTAAACTGGTGTCTGGCTGAAAGCTGAGTAAACGGAGATCAACGCCGCTTTGCTTTTGCACAGAAAGAACTTAACTTTTCTACAGAAAATTATACACATGTAAGAAAATAAAACGCCATTACGTCAAACTCTTCTCAATGTCTTCGCCATGTCTATCATTCGCTCCCGGACGTTACAATGTGAACGCGTTTTCATTTTATGACATAGGATAAGTTAGTAATTAGTAATACCGATGTTAAATTTCGTATAATGCATTTTCCATCACCCTGCTGAGCCTGCAATCTGTTTATCATTTTGGTTTTGCGTTTTCGACATTTTTATATTTTTGACCTAGAATTTTCCTAGTACACTGTTCCCACCATAGGCAGGTCTAAATGAAAACCAGGTATCAGGGTTTAAAACAATGCACGAAATTGTTAGCTGGTGATCAAATTGTCTTTCAATTTATATTATACTGTTGGTCTATGTACATGTACATCATCGTTCGTATATTATGCGTGATGTGCAGCTATAGTTAATGGTCCATCAGTTTGTAGTTTTAGTGTCGATGTTCGATGGCCGTAAAACACGGAATAGTTTTATGGGCCTAGGTATTATACATGCGTAAAGTATAGGCCTAGTACTAAAAGTACGCTATCGACAGTGATGGACTTTGCATTCCTGGTATCTTTGGCAGTAAAGTCTTGGTTCTGGTCTTTAAATTGGGATTCAAAAAAGTTTTTGTTAACATCACTGGCGAGTGGCGATATCTTAAGCTATGGACTTATGCGGGCACGTTTTGCAGCGCTAATTGGAAATTATTAACTGACAAAGCAGCACTGAAATGTGGATGCAGGCAATTCGTCGCGTGATTTCTTTGTCGATCAGTGAGTTGTTTGGTCAGTTTGACGATCAAGTCAGCCGGAGGCGAAAAACTGCATAGCTGTATAGCCGGTGTCCCATTATAGAATCGCCTCCCCCAGAAAAGTCTCCCCGGGAGACAAATTACTGGCAAAAAAATCCGCCGCGCCCAACGGCCGCCCGGGCGGGACTGATTTTTACCGGTAAATTGTCGACGGGGAAGATTTTTCTAGGGGCCGATCTATGATGGGGAGACTTTTTATGGGATCGGCGATATTTTAATAAGGGGAGACATATTAAATCGGTGATTATCTTTCCCCGGGCGGATTTTTCATAGGGGGCATTTTAATGTGACACCGGCGTAGTTTGTGTGGTCGTCGACTGCCTGTTGCATCAACATGATGACGATCACGCTTGCACCTGCAGTCTGACATTTTTACATCGTCAGCGCGGTAAGTAATAGGCAATTAATGCTTATAATGCCTAAATGGATTGACATAATTACGTCTGCTAATTTGTGTTTTACTATTTCGATGTATTGTTTGAAGTGTTTATAACAGGCTTCTCATTTGAAAATGAGAAGCGATTGAAAAATCGATCGCGCCGCACGGGGTATAGGCGATCGATAGGCGATCGATTATTGCGGGGACATATATAGTATTACTGTAGAGTACACCTCATTACCATCGGCGCCAAAAAGCAACCGCCCCAAGTCGCACAAAAACCCTTCTCTTTTTTTCTTTATATTTCTTTTCCCCTTTTTCTTTTTTTCTCTTCCCACTTCTTCTCTTCTTTTTTGTCCTCTAAAAGATTTAGCTAGAAGTCTACAGCGTCTGGGGCGGAGCCCTAACCGCAAATGCATTTTTTGCAAATTTTGTGCGCCCAAAACGCATATCCTGGCAACATTATTAAATTATTTATGTACAGTGCAAAAAAATTTTCATTTTTGCAACTTTTACGAGAAGCATCCTGTCAATAGAGCGGACGTTTCTGTTTTTGTCTAAGACTAAGACCCAGCAACGTCACTCTTCGCGCTCAGTGAGCGCTTACACAGATCCACGAGCAAAGAAAAACAGACAGAAGCATAACAAAACATTAATGCTGAGTATGTTGCAAGTGATATTTTTAAACCCAATGACCGTAAAAATTGTAGAAAACGAGTATCTTTTTAAGGAACTTTCGTATCGTGAGCGCCTGTTGAAGGTTGCTTCTCAATAATACCAAACGACGCCAGAGTGAAACCGATCAATCGCAAATTTCCGTCAATCCGGAGACAAAATTCACTGAATGTGGCCAGAGAGTAGGAGATCGAAAAATCGCTCGCCTGACTGACGTTTAGGCGATCGATTTAGGTGATCGACCGATCGATCGCCTCAAACCTCAAGCCCTGTTTATAAATATAAATACGACATTTAGACCCTATTTCACTTTTCAGTTTTCACTTAACGGTTTGTACCGTATCTCCAATTCCTGTCGTTTTCTGTTAACAGTGTGAATGTACGTGCAAACACTGTCACTCTAAGCTTACTTTAAAAATCTAACGACGATACAAGCAAATTTCTCGAATGACGCTTCGTCGTCTGCTTATAAATTGTCTCGATTTTCGCTATAATAAACGTAAAATTGTTATTTTCTATACTGCTGAATATAAGTGTTTTTACGTCTGCATGTGTCTATATACGTACAGGAGCGGTTTTTGCAAGTATTCAATAGGTCAGCATGGCGAGAATTAATGCGACACCGGATGTAGTCTACCGCGGACAGATTATTCGAGTTCAGGTTTAGTATTCAGTCAGTTAAGATAATTTTAAGTCCCCGTAGCCACAATGCTTTTGTAACGCAAAGCACAGACTGCAGAGTCGAGTATAGGGTGAATCAAAATGGAAGCATGAAACGGCACTCCACTTTCACTAAAATAATTTTAAGCTTTTAAACAATTGTTTTTATAACGTTTTTTTCTGCTAGCTTTTTAACTTTTGTAGCCATCGTTGTCATGTTACGCAGCGCATTTTGGCAAACTCCTAATTTTTAGAAACCGGCATGGTTTTAAACTATAAAGGCGCGTACAGAGCGACTTAACGTTGAAATGAACTGAACTGACTCACAAGTGAGTTCAGTTCAGTTCAATTCAGTTACGTCGCTGTGTACGCGCCTTAACGTGCGATTTAGTGCAGTCATGTTCTGCTACAAAATTTAGATAATCAAATTGACTAAGTCTAAAACACGTTTTGGTTGCACTTGCAGTGACGTAACAGTTACAAAGCGATTATTTAAGCGGAATAAAGTTTATAAACTGATCAGGAAGGTCAAAACTCTAATATAAGCCCTACTTGTCGATTTGTCGTGCTTGGCAGACAGCAAGTTGTACAAGAACATATGTTGTAGCTTTATCGTACAACAAACCGAAGCAAGTGGGGTTTGGTTGGGCGCAAGTTTTGAAGTCAACCTATTCTACTGTACGTTCTAAGATGTAATAAACGTTTTTAACGTTTTTTTGTTCTTGCCAAGTTTGTGCAGTTTTTTTTATTTTCTCGACGTTTAATATTTTTGAACGTTTATTGAAATTTGAAACTATTACCAAGAACATCGAGAAGCATTTTCAAAAACACTGAAACGAAGTAATAGACTATATAATGGTGGTAGTTTGCTTACTTAGTTTAGTGATACTTGGTTTTATGACCACACGGTTGAATTGAAATTGAGTAAAGAAAGTAGTTTTAGCCTATACTGCACTTACAGCATATTAGGTTTTAGGCAAAAAGTTCAACAAGTTAGGGTTAACGTTTTTTCAACGTTTCAAAACGTTTTTTAAAAATATTTCTGTTACGTTTTAACGTTTTTAAAAATTTTTTTGAACGTTTTTTTACATAATGCGGTAGGTTCCACATTACTGCCGATCGATTGTCAAGAACCAGAACGGCAGCGGCATGCGGCGGTCGTCCCCGGCGTCACGCATGACGCCCTCTGGCGAGGAGATGGAGCGGCGCAGATGTCTGATGGAGGCAAGGGATCGTTACCACAGTGAGCCTGATCTGGTCGAGGCCGGAGGGGCCTGCAGTGCTTCTGTCAGTGACGTCTCCACGTTTCACTGCGGACACGCTCATCAGGCTAAACAGTCATCCTGGTCAGTCACTCATCCACGTCAGTGGCGTCTTAGTAGGGGAAAGAGGGTGGCAGCTGACCCCCAGGCCTCTAAATTTTAAGCTCTCGGAAAATGTATTTCTTGTTGAAAAAATATTCGTTCAAAAATGCGCAGTTTGTGGATTAAGAATCCTCACTTGGAGCAGTGGCGTAGCCAGAATTTAGTTGTAGTGTGGACACTTAAAGGTTTGGGTATGGGGAGGAGTGTCCCCTCCCCACCGGGACTCCGGGTCTGGGGAGGGGCATTTTAAACTGTCTGTATGAAAATGACGTCTATTGGTGCATTTTTGGCACTACTTTGAGTAACTGTCTAGGCTCCCAGTACCCCTGCCTCCAGTACCCCCTATGGCTACGCCAGTGACTTGGGAAAAATTAAAGGCAAAATTGAAATTTGAAGCATCCATAGGTCTCTATTCTCTTCTGTCCGAAATTTTCAGCTGTTTATCGAAACTCCCTCGGAATTTGGCAGTGTCTGTCAAAAAACTGCAACTTCCTGTGCCGTCTATAAACCTTTTAACCGACGACGCCGCTGGTCGACGTTTTCACGTGCTGCAAATTGACAGACAGCGAGGGAAAAATTACAAAAACAAGGATTAGTACGACTGTTTTCTGATCTTAATATAGAATTATATGTGCTATTTATTTTATCAAAATGCGTCTAGCAGTTCATGGGATAATTACGTCTCAAAGTTATTAACGTCCGACGTTGTAGGGATCTCTAGATTTTGTTCCCTTGACCACTGTCTTACCTTTCAAAACGTAGGCCCCTAATCAGTTGATCTTTGGCTTTATACAAGCTTTACCTAAACACCAACCGATGTTTGGCGAGATTCCTCAAACATATGTATCGGCTTTTGAGATGCTGTGCTAGTAAACTTTCCGGGATCGAGATTCCGGACGCGGACGCACACCCGCAAAACATGCTGCATCATCATGCAGTCCAATATACACCGTGTCCGGAAAAAAACATCCCGGACATTTTCGATTGTAACTTAAAGAAAGATTATCAGATTTTAATAATTTCTGACACTAATATTTCTGACAACTTGCGATCGAATGATTGTCTAATTTTCCATGGCACCCATTGTCTGCTTTTGCACTATCTGGGGAAACAAATCAACGAAATATTGCATTTTTATGCTATTTCGCCTGTTCGGGTTTTCCCGTGTAGTGCAAAAGCAGACATTTGGAGAGGTGGGAACTAAAACGGTCATTTTATGGCAAGTAGTGTCAAAAATGTTTGCACCAAAAATTATTAAAATCTATCAATCGTTCTTCAAGTCACAATCGATAATGTTCGGGGTGTTTTTTTCTGGACACGGTGTATATGAGCAATACAGGGAAGGTGGGTACGCAGAAGTTAAAACATTTTTGTTAAGCTTAGGTTTATCTGATCGACCGCGTGCATAATATACGAAAAGCAATCACGCGCATGCAATTAGGCCTAGTCTTCCTATACGATCGCTCACTTCAAGATTGTTACGACGTATTTTAGGCTTTTCTCAGATTCAGTCCTCATACACGTGTAGACGTACACGATAAATGTGCGTGATTATGCACTGCGCAGCAAAAAAGTCGGCGACGACTACGCGGCGAGAACGATCGTGCTGCGAAAGAACGGTGGAACGTACGGATTCTTGCTCTGTGGCACAACCTGTGAGCGTACAGCCTATGTTTCTTACACAACAAACAGATCACAGATCAAATTCAGTAGTGTATTTTGGCGTGAGTTAGATGTTCGTAGAATATGCAGTAGACACTTAGTACACCTAACGGTGCGAACTACGAAAGTCATCTAGCTATAAGCCTAATAACATAACGCATTAGGCCAATACGTACACCAGCTATACACAATTCTTATACTTATCTTCGCCAGATATTGATCATTTTTTAAAATTTTTACAAATGGCAGTCTCATCAGGAAAGCTACAAAAAAGAGTAGACCTAATCATTACACATCTTAGTACATCACATATGAAAAAGTGTCATTTATAGGGGGGGGGGGGCTAGGTTACAGTGCACCGACCAGTGGCGTAGCCAGACATCTCATTATTAGAGGGCCTCGTTTTTTCTCCTCCTCTTCCCTCACCTTTCCCTTTCCCCTTCTTTTCCCTCCTTTTTTACCCTTTCCCTCCTTTCCCCTGTCTTCTCCCTTTTCCCATCCCGTCCCTTTCCTTGGAAGTAGGCCCCCTAAAATCAAGCTAGGGAGCCTTGGGACCGCTGTGAGCTCCCCCAGCGGAGTCTGGGGCAGAGCCCCAGCCGAAATTGGATTTGGTCCATTTTAGCTTTAAAAGATGAGATCTGGTAGCAGCGATTTTGATTATTTTCTCGAAAGTAAACTGACCAAATTGGCACATTGTGTGCAGTTTAGACGTATGCTTATGTTTTGTCTGGAGGATTGGGGGACCTGGGCCCTCTGCCCCCCCTGGCTACGCCACTGGCACCGACGTGCAGCAATTGCTGATGGAAATAATACTTAACTCTGCAAATGTTCCAAGGCTTGAGATAGCCTATGTGGTTGTGGTTGTGTTGTTGAGCGCACGCAGTGAACTTGCGCGGCGTTCTTCGACCGACCGCCGAGCATCCAGCTTCACAGTACTTCGACTCCGTGCAGCCGGGCAGCGTCGCCGACAGGGCTGGACTCAGGACCGGAGATTACCTGCTGGAAGTCTGTTCTCTTTTTAGTCTGACATTATTTATAACATGATTATGTCGCCTAGGTACATCGTCGTCTTCATATTATGTCGAAGTGTCCGATGAGCAAACGATTAATCCTAGACTTACATGTAATCTACTGCTGTACCTAGACCTACGCCTGGTCCAAGTTCTTGTAAAGTGTAGCTATACATAAGCCAATGTTATTCGGTTTTGTAGCTAAATATCGCTGAGACGATTTCTGTCGATAACAATTTTTATTTCCCCCATGCAAAGTATGTTGACTAGGTAGTGTAACGGTAAGTTGTCCGACTTACAGTCGAGAGGTCGGGGGTTTGAGTCCGTTTTATGCCTGCACATTTATTTTAAAGTATTTCGGGCTAATAAATATTTAGTAAATTTAAATAAGTTTTCTATTTGGTTTTACTTAGTTCTATTTGGATTTTTTTTCGTTTTTAACGTTTTTATTTTGTCAAGTGGTTACTACTAGGATGGGTGACTGTCGGTGGACTCGTTACTATCTCGGTTTATAACCAACACCAGGGTCAAATCAGTCTTCCATTTTCCGAAATAAGTAAATCGAGTACCGGCCTGTCTGTCGGGGGTTAAAGCGGGGTGCATTTACCTGTGTCGGGTGGCAAGAAACATCGAGTGATCCAATATGGCAGGTCACGCTCCGTGGCTCTGTACTGGGTTTTCTATTAAGAGCTATACACCACCTTTATTTTTTACCTTTACCTTCATCAGCATTAGAAATTTGAATTTCGTCAGGAATACGCAGAACCTATAGTCTACAGTTCATAGAAAATCAGTTTACGTACGACGTGCATGCCTGCTCACGCAGATAAACGGTGAGAACGTGTCTACGGCGACACACAGTCACACGGTCCAGCTGATCCGCAGCTCGGGTGACGCCATGTGCCTCAAGATCATCACGCCACGACGACAGCGACGAGGACAAGGAGGAGGAGATCTAGATCATCTACGTCAGCCACTGGTGCTAGCAGAAGGCGTTGCTACCAGCTGGCAGCAAGAATCGCGACCATCAACGGATGGTACCGGCGGACACGGAAACGACGGTGTACTGCAGCGGATGGATGTAATACACCTTTTACGTTTTATGCCTGCACACTTATTTTAAAGTATTTCAGGCTAATAAATATTTAGTAAATTTAAATAACTTTTCTATTTGGTTTTACTTAGTTCTATTTGGATTTTTTTTTCGTTTTTAACGTTTTTATGTTGTCAACGTAGTTTTTTATTTACTTCGAAAAACACTTTTGAAACTACAAAAACGAATTAATACACAGGCTATGGCCATAGATTTTATTATTTTTTTCAGTGACGTGATTTCTAGCGTTGTGTTTGAATTGCAATTGAACAAAGTTCTCTCTTTTGTCTCTCTTTCTAGTTCCAGCTATCCTGCACCTAGAGCATTAGATATCAACCAAGAGGTTAAACAACTTTGGGCTAAAGTCTTTTATTCAACGTTTAGGAAGTTTTTTTTTATTTCTGCGACGTTTTTTATTAATTTTTTTTACATATATGCTGCAGCCCACGGTCAACAAGACGTCGTCGCGTATCGCCGATCAGATCAACAACGTTTTGACGTCATCGGGCCAGCAGCAGCAGCAGCAACAACAGCTGGCTCGTCTGCCCACGGTACGCAGCTTGCCAGACCTCAGCGCAGCACATGACAACCCCAGCGCCGGGGTACCGGACCACACACATCGACACCAGAACAACAACGTGACCGCAGGACAGACTAACAACGGCGTTCACGTGTTGTCGGATTACAGGGAGCGCGTACTGTACGAGTTGACTAACCAACTGCGTCCGTCGACGATCGTCGTGCGACCGTCACTCAACGTAACGAGTTCAACACATCAGCGCACCGTCAACGACACTCGAGGGCACTCAACGAAGTCAGCAGATGAATCGACGGGTCCTCGACAGAAGCGTCCGGCGCCGCCGCAGCGAGGCATGTCCACTGTGTCCACTGCATCCAGTCATCCCCTGCACGCGTCATCACCCGCCATCAGCCTGCTGACAACGTCCACCACCGGCAGCGAGCTCAAACAACTGCTGGCCGACAGCGGAATGCACGCGCCGCCAACCACGTCTGACTACGAACAACAGAGTTTCACCACCGGTTCCACATCTTCAACGTTCGCGTCCAGATCAGTCATCAGCGGAGAACATCTGGTTTTGCCGAGTCAGCTGAAGAAACCGCAACGATCGCCCACTGACATCGATAGCGGTACTTCGAAACAAGACAAAGTCGGAGACATCGCCGACACCAGTCAACCTTTGGCAAGTCAGGGCGCCGTGAAACTGAACAACGGATACAGCAGCAGTGCTACCGCCGAAACTTGTCAAAGCGTCGTCATAACCGAATATCGATCACCACCAGTTCCCAAGCGTCCAGCACCGCCGCCGCCTCCATTGTCCAAGCTAACAACCGCATTGCCGGCGACTTGCAACGGAGGAGAAGAAGTAAACTTTCTGGTAATGGCGGAAAAAGCGCGCCGACAGTACGTCCTGTCCAAGCTAGCAAGGGACACGCTTGCTTCAGGTAAGCCCAGCGCTCAACCGGCTTACGGACATCAGACGACACGTGCTACGGACGCACTGCAGACGGCAGTCAACGGCATGGCGACGACTAACGGAGCGAGTCATTTCACTGCAAACGTTAAGAACTTGGAACACGAGTGGCGGACATCCAGCGATCTGCGCATCCCGACGACAGCGTCAGCGCACGTCGATGTCCATGTCTCATCAGATGCTGGTCGAACAGTTCAACAGACTACAGACAACAGCTCTCTTTCAGCGGAATCGCTGCCGCTTCGAAGCGACCAGCTGCCAAGTGAAATGTCACCCCCCGTAGTACGACCAAAACGTCCGCCGCGCAACAGCAGGCAAGTAGAACTACGCAGTGACCAAATACCCAACGACGAACGTCGACCGGCGTCGAACGTCGCCGAAAACGGAGGACCAGAGACGCACCTGTCTAGTGCAGTGGGAGACAAAGCTGTGAATATGAGACAGGACACACCGAAGCAGCACGATAGTAACGCGCACGGCAGAAAGTCGAACGCGAAGCTGATCCGGAACAAGAACGTCTTGATTCGACGAAGCGGCGCCAGTCGTCTACTAGCGGACGACAGCTTGGCCATCAGCAGCAAGCACCCGTCAACGAACGGCCTGCACAGAGCACGTGAAGATGCGGAGGAGAAGATTCAGCAACTGGCATCAACGTCTGACACTGACGTTCTGCCGCCGCCACCGGACTTTGCCGATTAGCATTCCACACTGCGACTACAGGTTGAAACACGGCGTAGCGATCTAGTGTGTTTGTTGTCTGACGGCTGACATTCTGCTTTCAGTCGCTTTCTCGTTAAATATACTTTATAAATATACTTTATAAAAATGCGTCATATTATATACGCATGTTGAAAACTCGCTGTTAACACAGCGTGATCGGAGTCGTGCGTCACACTAGGGGGTCAGGTTGCAGCCTTCCAAATTCTCACTCTGGGGACTAACACGTCACACTTTAGGAATCAAGGAATAGCACCACAACGTCCCTAGCAACAAATGAGTCACTCCCGCGTATTCGGGTGATATCACATTTTAGGGATCACGAGATGGTACCATAACGTCACACAGGCAACCGATGTGTCATTCCGCACAAATTGGACCTGACATTAAAAAACATTTGTGTTCAAAAAGTAAATGTTCTAAAAAATTCTGGAGGGAAGTGGAGGGGCGGGCCCCTCTTCCTCACATTTTTTCCTGAAAATAGGCCTAAGTATTTCCGAACGGGCATTCGAAAACTACATTTTCACCAAAAAAATTTAGGGGAATGGGAGCCCTCCTTGACCCGCAAATTTGGGGACCCCTAATTTCTCTACTTTCGTCGACATCTGAACATTCTGTGACAATTTCATCCAGATTGTGTGCTGCGAAGTCGAATTACACGCGTCTGAGATTCAATCGCTTATCATAAAGGCACTAATTTGCGCAAAATGTTAGTTTTTGCGACCTTGAAACTTACGCAAAAAACGATTGGCAACAGCTAAGCGACTGAAATTTAGCAGAAATGTTCACAGCTGTCCATTCTGACATTGCGTGTACTTTGACTCCGAATGTGTTATAATTGCGGCCGCTAAGCGGCGCTAGTTTCGCATGACGGCCTATGGCGAAAAGGGTTATTATTTTTTACTCATCGCGCGCTACGTTCCTGACGTAGCGAAGAGGAGTATATAAGATCAGTGTAATATTGAGGACCGACCGACCGACGACCGACCTCTGTTCCTGGAAGAGCCTTCCTTGAAGAACTTCAAACGGCCATATGTCCATAACGGAGCTAGATAGACGCATGGTCACTATAGACCACCCATAGAAAGTCGACCCCCGGGAGTCGAATGGTCACGTGACCGATGACGTCAGGTGACCCCAAAAGGTCAAACTCGTGACCCCATATC
>Ga0209454_1001310_pt1 | contig 15267 bp, 4 predicted proteins | sample WorMetHERISLAND1_2_FD_187400 | JGI IMG/M metagenome (GOLD analysis project Ga0209454, IMG submission 187400) | Marine gutless worms symbiont microbial communities from Max Planck institute for Marine Microbiology, Germany - Olavius geniculatus... | ecosystem: Host-associated > Annelida >...
ATAATATGTCACGGGTACAAGCTAGCTAGTCTCAACTGGTGCTGTCAGTTGCTACCCTGCTCCGATGGTGAAAAATCTGGTTCGTTGATGACAAATTTTTGAAGTTTTACAGTTGCAGCCAAAAAACGTACCTAGAAACAAACTAAATTTACGTTTTACTAACTTTTTACTTACTTTCTAAATCTCGCTAATATGGTGCTTTTGCTGCTGTTGTTGTTGTAGTTGCATCACAACTTGCATGCTTGACAAGCGAAAACTGTTGCACTGTTTATTTCAGTCGCACTTGTAAACACTCTTAGGTCCATTAACTAACACGTTTCATTTCCTGTAACAGGAAAACTCATAATATCACTTTATGATGCCAGATAATTTTGGCGCCTACACGCGACCGCAGGTGCAATATGTTAAGCTTGCATCGCGTGCCATGTGCAATAAGAATTAGATGTATATTGTCGACAAGTGTCTTCGGACGTAAGAAAACCTACTTCCGGGATGAATGCAAGAAAACATCTTTATTATTCCAGCACGTTAACTCCCGTGCGATGGATGATGCAGCATTGGAGGAAATAACGAATGGGTCTCTATAGGAGTATCAGCTCGTCTTAGAAATATGTGTATCCGGAGGCTGAATCGTATGACGACACGATGGAAAATAGATGCGGGTTAACTCCAGATTCCACGTCTTTTGATTTGTTGCCAATTTATAGTGCAACACGGTGTACAAAAATGCACAGCAAATTAGGTCGAAATTCTACAGTAGTTCAGCGAATGAGCAACAAAAAATATTTGTGCAACATGCGCATAATAAATGGAAAACTAGCTATAACTCTATAACAGGCTCTATGTTGTACAGCTTGTTCATGCAACAAATCTACAAAAAAAACAAACAGTGGGATTTTAGCTTTAATGCACCGACATAACTGTGACCGTATCTGCTCCGAAGATCCAAACGCTATTTCGTAGACTTTGTTGTAGTCGTTCGATTTCTATACGCGGAAATGTTGTACAACTTCTGCGACGTATTTACGACAAATCTTAGCAAGTGGGGCTTAAGCAGCATTTTGCTCGCATTTCAGAAGCAAGTTTATTACTTCCAGTATAGTACAGCTCCGCTCGCTACTCCATTATCTACTGCGTGATCGAAGTCATAATGGGGCATCACTCAATGAGCTACGAAATTCTGCGATTTTTCTACAGTTTTCGTCGATCCTGACACGCACAAATAGCTGATAGCAATTCTTCGTTTTCATCTTAAGCAATTGCACATCTATGGCTAACAGCAAATAGCAACTACAAAAACTTCTCCCCTATTTTCACTTCCCCCTACTTTTCAATCTGCACCTTTAACAGAACTTCCCCCTTAGTTTAGTTTAGTTTTGCTTTTTGCGCCAGTATGACAGTGCAGAGACGTAGTCGTTGAGTCGCCACACTGCAATGTTGCCCATGCTCATACTACGCTACAATTTGGCAAATTGTTTCACAGAGAACATGCACCCTACACGGCAGCATTAATCGCTATCACCAGAATAGCTGTTTTGACCTCAAAATGCAGTCCACAAACCATTTGTCGGCCGGGCTCTGCCCGGATCTGCTAGGGAGCTTACAGAACTTGGCTGGCTAGACCCTCTAGCTGGGTGTGGGGCCCCTCGGGAAAGGAAAGAGGAAGGAACGAGAGTGGGAGGAGGGAAAGTAGAGGAAAAGGGGATAAAGCATAGGAAAAAGAAGTACAGAGAAAGGAGAAGGAAAAGGGGCGAATAGGGCCATGGAGGAATGGCAGGAAAAGAACGGAGCCCAAAAAGGAGGGACCGGGGTTGAGCCCGAAAATGGGGAAACATGAGCCCAAAATGGGGGGGGGACTTGCGCCCGATTTCGACTTTAAATTTGGGGGGATAGAAGCCACTGGCACCGTGCGCGTTACATCTATAGGCCTATATAACGAGTACACAAATTTGAGGCGGCAGCAGTCTAAACTTTTATGTTTATAGACTTTTTATTTACCAAATATTGTCGTCGGACGTAAGACAGATAGTGGTTGTGGTTCATTACATCTTTCCCCAATTGTTGATATTAGAAATCGAAGCGCAAAAAATGCCAGAAATCGCGCCGAATTTTTGACGCTTTCGAAGAATGGTTCCCAAAACTTGGCCGGGGTTAGTTCTCAAATTACACCAATTATCAACCGTGTGGCAGAATTTCACCTCGGAGGTTTTGCGCTGAAATAGAGAAAAAACACCAGCAGCAAGATTATGCCCTAGCGGATGCATCAGGGCTGCCGATTTTATGACATCTTGGGCGGTACGTCACATGGGGACGGACACCGATTTAGTGGCGAATCTTCGTAAGAAATATGGGCCTAGATATAATAATAATTCATACCGAATATCAGCTGACGCAAATACTCAGTAGGTCAAACTGCGCTAGCCAAAACCATTTTCACAACAAAATATTTCTGAAGTTTGATTTTCTGCCTGCAACCAATTGATAGCAGCAACGTTATGTGCATAAAATGAACAAGGTCGATGATTTTTGTCTCATTTAAAAGGGCGTATGATATCCTCGTAATAGCAACCCTGGCCGTATCTCGCATCATTAAGCCCCAATAGCGCATAGTCTACTGACTTTCAAGGTTATTCAAAGTCGATGATTTTCATGCAATCTGAAAAAAACGTATGCTATTTTTTGTTAGTGATTAATAGTAATCTTGGCATTATCTCTCACTTTTTTGAGATATGGCCAGCTTACCGTCGAAAAACGCACATTTTTTCTACTCCTTTCTATTCAGCCCCAAATTTAAAAATGTTTTCCTTGCATTGCATTCCCCAAATTTTGTAAGCGGAAAGCCTCGACACAGGACTAATTATTCGTTAGAAGTTTTTCTCTAAGACTTAACGCTCAGCCACAATACATCCGTTACCCACAGACAGACAGACGACGAACGTCAACTGTGCCATAGACGCCTATAGCGCGTTAAAAACTGTTCAAGCTGTCCGACTACCAGAGCTGTCATATTGTAACAATACGTGTAGATATCGCCAGGTCGCCAGTGTAGGCGCGAAACGTTGTCGCTGAGCGAACATGTTTTTTTGGCGAAACCGTTTCGCAGTGATGATTATTGCATGACGTCGCAGCTATCGCCGGTGTAAATCTGGAGCTCTGTATAATGACAAAACTATTGCTCAGCACTAACGACTGTGCTTTGTACTGTAAGCATAACGGCGACATCTATACAGCATATAAGCAGCAGTTGCTGTCCCAACTGGATCTGGTTATGGATGATAATTGCCAAACTCCTGCTGGATATTGCCGCAATAAAGTGTGCAGGCCCACGGGCATAATACAGCAGATAGCTGGTTTTTGAAGAATGGCACTGAAGCCAACGAGGGTGAATTCCATTAAGCAATAGCTCGTGCAGCAAAAAACTTTTGGAACAAAACTAAGTTGAGACACAACGACATTACTCGCAAGAGGATCTGTACATTACGGGAAAAGAAGAAGAAAAAACAGCGAAGTGTTTTGAGTTTCTGTTTTAAAGTAATACCCCGTTTACACGATCAAGCAAACATCGAGCAATCATCGAGCGAACATCCAGCAAATGCATTCGAAATACACGTGCACGACGTGTGCTTTAATTGCTCAACGTTTGCTCGATGTTCGCTCGATGTTTGCTTGATGATTGTTTAATCGTGTAAACACCCTATAAGACCTCTGTTTGCGCCTGTGGATTTTGTCCAGAGGGATTATATGCAGGAAAACTTTCCAAGAAAAAATTTTCCCGTTTTTTTCGTTTAATGGACGAGTCGTGTTTTATTGTTGCAGTCGAGCATTCAGTGTAGAAGACTGGTTCGTTTGTATAGCTACATTACATTCGCAGAGCAGAATGCGGAGGCGCTGCGTAACATTAGGCCTAAGGCGCCAATTCCGCTTTGTGATATTAATCGCGCGAGTGCAACAGACCTGCAACTCAATTGCAGGAATTGAGAGAATTTCTTCCAGTGTCCTAGTTAAACCTCATCGGGCACCGCTTTTTGTTGTAGGCCTACTGCAACACGCTGTGCGTGCAACCGGCAGTACAACGTTAACGCATGAACCGCTAAATCGAAAGTTTGCAGCAAATCAGCGAAAACTTGTAGGCGTATTATACGCATTCCTGTTTTGACTGTTGACTGGTCTTGGAGTATCGGGTAACTAATCTGAAACGTTGAGATTATGTTTGTCTGGTGAGCATTTTTACAATTCGTTACAGGCTGGTTTTTGATGCACAGTATAAAATTGTCATACTTACTTTGCTTACTTATTTAGTGGCCTTGGTCTTGGCCTCAAGGACCGCTGACCTTAGCCTTGGCCTTAAAATGCTGGTCTCGAACCTGAACCCGTTAATAATTGTAGGCTGCTGCAAAACAGGTCCGTCGAAAACGAAGGAGAAAGTAGAGGTGAGGCTTAACCACGGGCCCCGCAACGTTGGGGGCCCGCTATTAATCATAAAATATTTTTGCTATATGTTTGACTAAAAAAACTGATTATTCGAATTGAGTTTACATTTTTCATCAATTAATGTGCAGAAATTTTTCAACAAATTTGACTATTTTCAAAAACAAATTTTGAAAATTTTCTGGGAAAAATCACAGCCCCCTCCCTAGACACCATTCCATTGAGGGTTCCGTGATGATGTTTTTGCCGGGCCCCGCTGTGGCTCTCGAAGGGGCTGCTGCAAAAGTCCGCAGAAAATCAAAAGCCGACAACAAACCTGAGGCATCTTGCCGGACCACAAGTCGCACAACACGTGGAACTGGTGGAGTTTGCACTTTGGCCACAGATGGAGTGAGTTGAGTAAGCTTATATCATCCGGGCGCGCAATTATGACGATTATTATGCGCTGAGACGGACAGCTAATGAAAGTCTGTCACATTTTTATTATAAGCTTTTATGATCATCATTATTATGGGCGATGACGCGATTCGGTACAAACGTTCACGATTGATCGTAATGTGAGGTGAATGCATAATATACTCTCTGTAATACGTGGAATAAATAACACATAAAAACGCATAAAGTATTGTCGTAGTCTATATAAACTTATGAACATGGCAGAATTGGGTTTCAGCGCAAGCAATTTCGCCTATTTGTACACATTTTTCCATAGCGTGGTCTGTATGTCTGTCTTTTGAGAACATTCGTACACCGTTTTTAAATGGTTCGACGGATTTAGATGTTTTGTAGCTGCTTAAACGTGCGTGTGAAAAACAGACGAGATACGCGTTTACGTTTGAGTGAGACATGAGCGGCTTTAACACTGCAAGCGCTGTTTTCGTTGTCAATTTAAAACTTTCTTTCACAAACGTGGCAGTTTTTTGTAAGTTTTCCAGTCAAATGATTTATCGTATTGTAACCTACTTTTAGGCCATCTTAGCCCTACCATACCATTGCACCTTACGTTATGCTGGATGCAGTCGACATTGTGCTTTATATAAATTTACTTACTTACTTACTTAGATAGCAAAATAAAGTAAGTCGCGCAATCCTGTTTGTTGCTGTAGATTACAGTGCATGTCAGAAAGAAGGAGAAGAAGGACGTTAAATCAGGGCTCCTTGTAACGTTGTTAGCGCGGCTTTACTTTACACACGCGTCGTCGTGCGTCGGTTGTAGACGCTGCAAAATTTACGATTTTCACTTCCGGTTTCACCCGGAAGCAATTAACGCGGATACGGTCGGTCGACACCTGGACCGGTAACGAAACCTGGCGACTTTGTCCGATGCTATAAATAGTAAACCTAAGGCTGACGTGCGAAAGCGTGAAAAGCTAGAAACAGTGCCGACACATTATGCCGCCGTCCGGCTAGCTAGCTTAGCACATTTATCACTTACTTTTTTCTAACTAAGTTTACCTTTAGAATCTTTACTTGCGAGCCAAAAGTAAACATTTTCGGAAGTTTATGACGTCCGTACATGATCTTAATCTGCGACTTTTTGAGCTACAAATTGCCGCCAGGATAATGTAGTGGGCCACAAATCACTAGAACGTATTGGTTTAGTCATCTTTATCTCGCCTTTGTAAACGTTTAGGTCAACTTTAGTTTCTTTTTCTAGTCAGAAAACGGTTAGATAGACAGATCGACAGACAGACAGATGGACAGACGGCGGCCCACCACACCGCATAATATCTGTCTGGTTAGCAATTTGTGAGACGCAGTGTTGCGTAAAATGTGTTTTAGGCGCCGCGCAATTCACGGTAGCCTAAACGACCGAAAACCAGGGTTTTGTCAGGCGTACATCGTTTAGAGACCGATATATGTGAGCCAGACGTCCCATCGGATGCAGAAAAATTAGCAATATAGCCGATATGTAAGCTACAATGCTCAGGGTTGTCGTACGTCGAGCCCGGCCACTATCGGAATGGGTTGCCGCGTCTATACGGCGCGCCGCAATACACAGATTGCCGCGGAATCTGCAGTCAAATGCTTACACGACAGTTTGCCATTAGACTCCACGGGCGCCCTTAACGACTTAGCCGCTAATTTTCACAGTTTTTGTTGCGTCTAACGTACAGCTGAGATTAATAATTCAAACGAATTGGCCAACAGCAACTGGATTTCTTGAATCGCGTCACGAGAAGGTATGATCTTGAGAAGTTGCTGGTGACTAGAAAAATAGAGGAAAAGAATGCGAGAAAGCGTCAAAGACTGAAGTATCTGAATAGGTCGTATGCATCGCGGAAGAACAAAGTAACACAACACTGCTCATCAGAACTTCAGACGACAGAGTGCTCTGACATCACATGGTCGCCAACGTCGTCATCGTCTGAACGATGGCACTGAATTTTACCACGTTTCGACAAAAACAAAGACTGTTAACTGAGCGCTGTTTTGCTTGTATATCAAATGAAAGAGTAAGGCCTATCAGAATCGACATTTATCAACATCGCACATCACTGTTTGTCGTAAAATAAGTCTTCGAGGAACTGTCACGATGCCTATGGCGACCGAAGGTAATTGTCCGTTTGATTTAGCGGTGCAATCTTGTCGGGTGATTTTTGCTCGACAACGGCATAATGTACCGCGATACTCCATCACTACTTGGTCAGACGACGCTGTTCACGTTGTCCCAGGAGATGCATTGGCATTCATTTATTCCGATGGAATAATGCTTTATTAGCGGGCGCTTTTCAGCATGGGATATTTACCCGCATGGACTGCAGATATTGGCCAAGCAGATAAACAAATTATTTGTGCTACATAGTCGTAGACGAAGTCGTTTGCTTCGCTATATGCCTATGGAGATATAAACCATATCGTGGTTTCAAAAAGTTGAGACAAGCTGGTGGCTGCAACATTTAGACAGAATTTCCGACAGAGGAAATTAGGAGTGCTCAAAAGTTTAATTTTGCCGTAAGACTTTCCCGCAGTGAAAATTTGTAGGCCCACAGATTGTATTTTTAGTAGAAAATTTTCCTACACGAAACAGTTTGCCGAAATCCTTCTCTCTTGCAATTGTTTCCATTCTCCCCGACGACGCCACCGTATAGACTATAGACATATTGACACCGTCATAAGTACCATAATTGCCAAAACTGTCCAAAACTGCTTAAAACCAAATCGCGTGCCAGTTTCTGTTGCGTGTTATTAATTATTTTGTTTTAGCTGTACATGTAGGCTCCCGCTAAATAGGTTATATGACCAAAACAATGGAGCCGTGATGTCGCAGTGCTACCGCACGCGACGCCGCAGTCCTTTCTTTGCGATCGTCTGAGAATGAGCAGTCTGAAGTGTCCCTGGACTATTTTTCTGCCGCACAGGCTGCAGTGTACATGGCTCCAATCATTGTTCCCCAGTGGACTGCGAAAGACGCACGTTTTGCGCAGTCCAGCGTAAGCTTACATCGCGCAATTTGTTGATGCAAAGCATTTTTTAGCCAAGCACACCAATATTTGTCGTTTTTTTCTCTTGAAAGTTCGCTCCTCGACGCAAACTACAGATACAAACACGCACCTGGTTAAACTTAGCAAATGCTTACTGCTAATTATGATTTTGCGTATTACTTAGCCAGGAGCGTCATTTAAAGGGGAAGGGCTTTGGATCTACGGATCCCCCCAAGAATTTATGATTTTATTTTTCGTGTAAATCGTACCTTTCAAACAATGACTGCTGCAAGAACAATACGTTACGTTGACTGAGACTCCTAAGATTACTGAGACCCCCTTCCCCAAGAGTTACTGAAATGACGCCACAGTACTTAGTCTAATTATGCATTTTATATTATCCTTTATCTCATCCAGCCATCTTTTTGTGGTTTGCATGCCTCTAAGCTAACTTCTTTATTTTTGTGCACATAACCTTTCTATGCCAGCTCGGGATAGACCTATCTTCGTTGCTGTATTTAAACGATATGCACAAAGTATTGGAGACGCCTTTGCCGTATTCCAGTTTAGTCATTTAGTGTCCGGATGGTAGTTTGATTACTGTGACATTAGGTGTAGGCAATTGCGCTTTTTCTCTGCAGCGCTAAGTATTTCACGTAGCCGTGAAATGAAGTGCTTATTAAGTTAACAATGTCTGAAGTCGTCTGCGCTCCCACGAGTGTGACTTGCTGGTCGATGTCTTAAGCCCCATCTCAACTTTCTGTGGATTTGTTGCACAGCCATACAACAAATTTGCCAAAAAATCGATGGCTGTTATAAAATCCACAATAGTCTGAATGTTGTACGTTTCGGTTTTCACACGGTCTACAGTGCATTATGCAAGTGTAACGCGGCATGTTGAAGCGTATATACTTATTTCATTATCGTGATCGACGGCGCGTTTTGTCTACAGAACGCACTCGTGATATACAAACGCTAGACGCAATCAGTCGTTACGGTTGAGTGCCGTGAGATTATGGGCACTTATAATAGCCTACTCCAGACATTGTTGTGAGATAAAAAGACTTGGTCATAAAATAAAGCTTTTTGTACGACGTGCTGTTTAACAAGTTTACGACAAATAGAAGTAGCGGAGTTTAGACTTACCAAATAAACGATTGCATGACATCTTGGGTGGTACTACGTCACCCTGGGGACAGACACCTTGGTAGTTCATTTGAACTTTTGAAGTGGCGCCGCAACCGAAACTTAGCCGCTATTTTGTTTACGGTATGCAAATTATAGCGTCACAAACTTAAAATTTGGGTTGAAAGCCGGGACAATCGAATTCAGCATTTACAAATCGTGTTAAAAAGTTGAGTTTTTAGCTTTTACACGAAAATGTTTTAGAAGTCACATTTTTCGAAAACCGGTCCTGGCTATATAGGGTAGCCTAGCCTATATAAGGCTTGTGAACGAACACCTGGGGTCTGTGACGTCACATACAGTGTATAGGCTTGGAGTCGGCGCATGTGCGGGTGGGCGGACGTTAAATACGCGCAGACTGCCAGAGTGAGCGCCGCTAGACAACGATGCAGCGGTCCTCATGGACAGCAAAGAAAAACAGGAGCAGGCGACGTTCTAACGCAGCGACGTCGCTTCAAAGGAAATTGGACAGAAAATCAAGAACTAAAAAAATATTTAACTGATCAGGTAAGAGCAGTTTTAGTGCATTCGCTACTATGTTTTGTCTTTTTTTAATGTAAAATAAACCACTTGCAAAATTGCTTTGAAAGTGCAAATGTTTCAGACGTGGTTAAGGCGTAAAAATTGTTGTGATTTTAGTTGCCTTCGTTCTCTAAAAACCTCGTTTATTAAAATTTGGACTTCTGAGAAGTATTTGTGGTTGTAGTAATAGTTGTTGTCGCAACAGTCTACTCAATTGCTCTGTGTTTTACCACAGGAATAAAAGTAGAAAGGTAAGTACGGTTATGGAAACTTTCCTATTTTTTCTCTTTTTTTCTCTCTCTTGTTACATTTTGTCTTTTTTCTTTCTCTTTCCAATTGCACGAGGTCTGGAAACAGGGGAGCGCTGTACCTTTCTTCTCTCGGAACCCAGCAGCAAACGCATTTGTGTGTTACATTAGGTGGCAACGATATTGCGTTTCTTTGTGTGAGCCGTGTTACGCGGCAGCGAGTCTGTAACTGACAGTGAAAAAAACAACTTAATGTCAACTGTTCATTGTCGGCAACCCTCTCCTGGCTTTATTCTCCGCAAATCGACTCCCAATTGACCATGTGATTTTGTTTGTGCTGTCGAAGTGTCGGTTGCAGATCTGATATTGTGCATCGCTTTTTATGCAGTAGGCAGCATAGGCCTACAAAGTGCTGCCAAAATGACCCATTATGAATATTGCTTTGATTCGGTCGAATGACGGTAAATTTGCACAAAATTTTCAGCAGCTGTAAATCTTGCAGAAATTGATTATTTTTATTCCACCGAGTTAAAACAGTTTTCGTAGGCTGTGGATCACTTTTGGCTGCACCTTTTACTTGTACCTGAGAACAGAAACGGTATTGTATAAATCATTTTCTTGCAAACTCATTGACTTTTACAACGTGTCTAATGTCATGACGCCCGTGACGGGGTCTTTGACAGACACTAAAGACGCGTACAGAGCGACGTAACTCAACTCAACTGAACTGAAATAAACTGACCAATGGGCAAGTTCAGTTTAGTTCAGTTACGTCACTATCTACGCGTTTTAGTGATGTGTTAGTAATGGTGCGATATTGCAAATGTGCCGGAATTGACGCGACCAGGACCGGCTTCGGTCCTCCTTATGGCCGTTGAAGCGCATGCTTCGTTTGCTGCCGACTTTTGTACACCGGCACAACAGCGGTCCAGTAAAGAAATAGATGGACCACACACGGCGCGTCACCATAGCAATAGATGACGCCACCATGGAACGTAAAGAGGCAATTGCACAGAAGACTTGACAACTTGACAACTTGTCGCGAGGCGACGCACAGTCAAGCACCAGATTAACAGCCTGCTATCAGTCACTAGAATAGGCCTATACAAGTAATCTGAGCAAAGCTCACGTAACGCGCGACCGCATCGATGTTGCCACCTGAAGAATTAATGTACAGCGTGTAATAAAATAATAGTGCGTTTTGAAGGAATACTTAAATCTGACGTTTTGGTAAGAAAACTTTTTTTAAAGTTTAATGCAAAAATTTTATACTGACGTTGTCTTCGTTTATTTCCAGCCATTTCGTTGCAGTTTACTGTTAAAATGTGCGCCGAAGCCTAACATTGCAACCAAAATGTACCATTCTCTGTATTTTTGGGGGTTCAAGATCGTTCAAAGTCGTCAGTGTTGGTACCACCAAAAAGTTTGTTAGCAGTATGATTGTTATGATATGCCGTAAGTCCATGCCTGTCTGCAAACGTTTTCATGCTAGACGAGTCGTTAGCAGTAAAACAACGACTGCTTAATCTTTCTTTGACGCCCTCCTTCAAGGGGAACTCATCATCACCCAGCAGCACTAAGTTTTGTCACCGAAAAACTATCATCTAGTGCCACATAAAAAACCGAATTTCGCAGTTGTCTGTCGGAAATTTATTGCAACTTCGTTACCCCCAACATTTTGTAACCCAAAACGCCGCTGACCCCACCCAATAGGCGTATGCTCGCTCGATTGGTCATAACCTGTAAGTTAAAAGAAAACATTTATCCACAGCTTGACCGCTTGCCATACAGACAGACGGGCAGACGAACGGACAAATGCGTTAATTTCTTCGTTTAGAAACATTGCAGTGGCATCTATCTAGCTGGCTGTTTGTTTATTTAAAACCGCAGGGCGTTTTATACAGTCATATAAACGCAGAAACAAATGCTCCGTCATAAAAGTGGGAACAAATATTTTTAGCCACTTAGGGGGTGCGCGATTTGATAAAATAATTAACAAGATCAAAGTCGCAACAATCTTTGAATGCGTACATCATATTTCAAAAAATTAAGTTCATGCATGATTAATAGCCTAATTTTTAGCGTGTTTCAAATGCATTTCAGCAGGCCCACCAGTATGTTTGAAAACCAACGTCTTCCCAGACACACTATCTGGATTTACGCGACCCCAATCGGGAAAGTACAAAAATGGGCAAAAAGAAAAGACGAATGAAAAGGGTTGGTTAGAAAGGAAACTTGCTCCGGGGATTCAGGAGGGCGGACTGACTCCCCCGACTCCCACTTCTGTTAGGAGGACGTTCACCCCTGCAGGCAGAAACATTGCAATCGCAATCTCTTGCTATTCATTTACACTGTATTCACGGCCACTCCCCTCTGTCTACAGTATCTTGTAAGAGAGGGGCCTATAAGTGTCAGTCGTCATCTGTTCCTAGGATAACGATCGCATTTAGCATTAGCATCAGCAGCAGCAGCTAAGTGATATTTATACCCCGTCCTTCCGTCCGCCTGTCTGTCTCTATCGACGAATTGTGATAGGATTCTGTTTAGTGGTAAAGCGTGGCCCAAGAGGCAAGTAGATAGGTTTTGATGCAGGTAATTAAATTAACAATCCGCAGCGGGTTCAGGAATTTTTAAAGAAAACGTTTACGGTATACCCTCTACTAAGTCTGCCTATAGGGTTAAACGATGTGGGTGCGCATTGTGTCGGTTGGTAGGCTCAGTGGCTGACATTGTGCACTCGAAATAATGCACATTGTGTGGTAACATTGACATACGGCAGGTGACGTTTCGTAGCTTTCCCGAGTAGAACTATAAGTCACATATGCAGATTTAAGCTTAGTGACCTTTCGCACGAGTTCTATTCTACAGGCATCGTCGCACAAACACTCGCATTTAGCATTAAACGAACTGGCTTCAAATTTATCCGCATTTAAGTCATTAAACTTAGTATTACTCATGCCGCAGTATCGGATCACAGAAATATGTTAATACGCTTTGAACTGTTATGGGGTGTTTACACGATCCAGCAAACGTCCAGCAAACTTCCAGCAAATGTATTCAAAATACAAGGCTAATGCTGGACGTTTGCTGGATCGTGTAAACACCCTATTAATGTGACTTGCGTTACGTTACCGATGCAGCGTCGCCTCTGCAGCAAATAGTGTAGGATACCGTATTGCACCGTGTATGACAAACAGTGTTGCAATAAACGTTTGTAAACGTTTTTTTTCTACCAAAAAATAACACAAACTCGTTATTAACGATCAAGACAGTTTAGAAGTTTTAGTAATGGGCACTTTTAAATACAGTATTATAGTTACTACTCGTAGTTACTAATATATAAGTAACTACTTTGGAGCTAGTTAATAAACTATTGCATAAACCATACGACGTAAATTATACACTTCAAGCTGTTTTGGTCTTCATGAGTTTAGCTATCTTAGCTACCTATTACGTTAGATTAAGTAACCAAGCAATATTATTAGTAGTGTATAACCAATAATTAGCAAAAAGTAATTTGTTGCTGTCTTCTGTACGTTTTCCAGTGCTGTTAATTGTGTCTTTTTCATATTGACTGAGTCTAAACTAAATACAGCAGTATAAACTAAAGAGCATCTAACGATATTTTATATAAGCCTAGTGTAAATTTCGTATAGATAAGTAGGTTACTTGAAATAAATAATTGTTTCAAGCCGTGCAGCACTGCAGCAGCTTTGTCGCTGATTATAACAGACAGACTTATGCTGCATGTTGACAAATGGCAGAGTATTCCCTCGTGTATGCATATAGTTTGATCTGTCGTCAGCAAACATCAAACAAGAAGGTTTTATCTGTCTGTGCCTTTTTATCTTTTATGCTACGTCTTCATTATGGTCCCACATCAACGCTGTCGCTGCGTTAGATCTTAGTTACTATGCACTACGTCTACCATGCCGCTCTGTAAGGCCTATAGACGGTGACGCAGAAAAAAGCTGCACGTGCACGTCGTCGTCGTTATAATAGTAGGGTCGTCCTAATTGGCCGCATCGAGATCTGATTGACGGTCTGTTCGTTCGTCTGTCTGTTCGTCTGTCCTTAGTTTAAAGCAAAAGAGCGAAAAAACAAAATTGGTGGGAACGTTTCCCATGGGCAGGAGTAAGAGGTGCGCCAATTTTCGGCTTAAAAATTCCAAGATTAATATCACATGACGTCAAAAACATTCCCCCTAAAATTGACGCATATGGGGAGCTACGTCTATATCGCGTCAGTCTTTACTTCGGCTCTCGCCATCTTGGTCAATGTTTAAAAAGTCAAATATTAAGGTCGAGTTCGCGTTGGGGCAGGTGATAAGGGTCTACATGTACGTAGAGTTACAAGCAATTTCAGCAAAACTCACGTGACGCGCGATAGCAGCGGTCCTGCCGCTTTGAAAATCAGTGTACAGCGTGCAATAAAATAATAATTTTATACGCAATTCACTCTTAAAATGTGTGTCGCAACCCGAAGTCGCAAAAAATGACTAAAAACCCCTATTTTGGGGGTTTAAGGTCATTTAATTTCATCGATGTTGACACTCCTAAAAAGCTCGTCACTAGTGCTTTTTATCATGAGCAGGAAGTGTGTGTTTATCTGCAACTGTTTTCATGCTAGACGAGGCAATATCAGTAGAATAACCATTTTAGAGAGTACCCCTCTTTAACGCTCGCTTGCGCAGGCCTCTTCGAACCTAAGGGGTCGGCAATTGGACTGCTAAAATTTGTATTTAATGCAAAAAAAATTCATAGGCAGGTTTTTTGGTCTATCTTTAGGCATTTCGTCGCAATTCACACTTGAAATGTGCGCTGCAGCCAAAAATTGAGATAAATTTACAAAAAAAACTCAATTTGGGGGTTTAAGGTCGTTCATCGTCACCGATGTTGATAAAATTAAAAAGCCCGTGATTAGTGCTTGTTATGATAAGCAACATGTCTGCACCTATCTGCAACCGTTTTCACACTAGAAGAGCCAATAATGCCAAAATAACGTTTTAAGGGAGTACCCTTCTTTGACGCTCTCGTTCGATGGGATCCCCTTCATCCAGAGGCACGAAATTTTGTCACGATAAACGAGAGTTTCCTTGGGCAGCCAACAGTGAAAATTTCGTTATCCTAGCTTGCACCGTTTTGATACAGATTACAAGTGTGACAGATGGACGGACAGACAGACAGACAGACGCTTAGACGATGGCTAAGACGCGAGATGCATTCTGCTATCGCGCGTAATAACTGTATGTCATTACACTACCTTGCGAAACATTAATGGTGTAAACAGCCATACATATTGCATGCGTTGAGCCATAGCTGGAAATCTTACATGTGGCAGGTAGCAGCTGTGATAAGAAAATCAAGTTAGTTTTCATCGATTTGCAATCAAGAATAGAAGAGCATGACACTGCCTTATGGCCGTCTGTCTCCATTAGCGACTAACTCAACCTCATTCGT
>Ga0209454_1001312_pt1 | contig 15260 bp, 7 predicted proteins | sample WorMetHERISLAND1_2_FD_187400 | JGI IMG/M metagenome (GOLD analysis project Ga0209454, IMG submission 187400) | Marine gutless worms symbiont microbial communities from Max Planck institute for Marine Microbiology, Germany - Olavius geniculatus... | ecosystem: Host-associated > Annelida >...
AATGTTCCATTACCGCGGTAACCCCTCAACAGATGACTCCATCCCCGCGGTATTACCGCAAGGTTCACGGGGAAAATGCGCGGTATTACCGCGGTTACCGCGGTATTACCGCTGTCCCCATTACCGTGCAGCTCTCTAATTGTGACATCAGCATTACATCACAACTAGCAAAGAATATTTAACTAACGTCCATTTATTGTGGACATATTTTGAATTAGTATTTCTTCAGCTACAACCGGTAAAAATTTCATGTGAATTGATCATCACTTCAGCGAATGATGAAAAAAAGAAAGTGGGTGCTTTTTATGAAACACCGTGTACTCATTCATTCACTTCTTTGTTTGTTCATTGTTTATTTTGTCAGCCGGATCACTTGTAAAATTGGGAACGGATTTTCACAAAATTTTGTGGGTTTGGTCTAGCCTAGTAAGGAAGTAGTTGATCTGAAATCTTTTGTGGATATTGGATTATTCGTGATTTTTTTGCCCTTAGGAGAATGGTTGTTAACTTGCCCTTCATTGTGTTTGCCAGGTGCTGGCACTTATGTTGGCAGAAATTTTAGATCTCTGATCAACTAGTAACAAAAAAATTGATGTGTCACAATTTTAATTTTCTTGTGGATACAAAAAGAGAGACAATGACTGTCATATAGCCTCAGCGGAAGTGATATAAGTGTCTGTAAACAAATGTATTGCTACTGTCCAGTTGTTAGCTATATTCGTACAACAGCTGGTTTGCCTGCTTAGCATATTGTTATCATTACTACTGTAACATTTGAGGCCGATGCATGGTGTGATGTGTGTGGTATATAGGATGAATATAACAACGTCGGTGGCTCGTCAGTGAATGGTAAAGTCCACGTGGAGGTGCTTAATAGCTGTAATGTGGATGAGGTCCCAGTGCTAGTGGGTAACACAACCAGACTTCAGCTGCCTCTCATCAACGGACGTGTTACTGTCCAGGTTCGTCTCTGTCTTTGTTTTATATCTCTCTGCATTTTTTTTATGTATTCGAGCTGTTTGACAGTTAATTGGTTAGTCACATTTTTATTATCGTCTAACACATATCTCGTTTGTATTGTAGGTAGGCATCGTCAAATGAGCAAAGGCCATTTTTCTGTCAAGTGTTAATCTACCATACACAGTTTATTAGCATGCCTAAGTAACACAAGAAGCCCAGCTGTTGCTAGGAATAGCTGACCATACCGCCTACATCCAAAGCCCAGCGTCCGAATTCCAGTCATGGAGAGAATGCAATTCCTTGCACGCTATGTTAACGGAATGCTGTCTTGAAAGCTACAGTTAGTGCCAGCAAGTCGCGCGGTGACGTGCGGTCGTCCTGTCAAGCGATATAAACAGCTGCAGTCATGAATAACACCAGAAATATCAGACGTGTTAAAAGTGTGCAATAATTAATGGCATCTGAGCTTTCTTAGGCACATTTTTGCTAATGTATGCTGTACAGTATAATATTGTTATACAGCAATCTACATTCCAAAAAAATCTCCTTTATTGTTGCTTAGAGTGTGAGACACAGTTGCGTCAAAAGTTGACATATATTGCTTGTAGTGACTGCATGAATGTGACGTTATCGTCTGTTTGCAGAACCTGATGATTCAGGAGACGTCACCAGGTATGGACGGACAGCAGTACAGCCTCCGATTTATCACGGAAATTCCCGGCGTTGACATCGCCTCGTTTGACTTGCCATTCCTCTTCTACAATGGTTTGTTCGTTTTAATGCTTTTGTGCCGGCATGTCTGCTTGCTGCACTGCAGGTCCAACTGTTTGCTTATCCGGCTAATGGATGGTCGCATAATGTGCTGCTGCATTGTCATTGGCTCGTGCCAATCAGCTGCCACTTCGGAGCTGTAAAGTGCTGCTAGACATGATTTGTATCAAGTGCCACATCTGTCTTTTCTCTTTAACTGCGCTTTTTTAATGTTTAGTCATAGTCGATCAAAATGCGTTTGTAGTATTGTGTGTTGAAGCACATTTAGTCTATTCTGACATCAGAATATGAAATTTGCTGTATGTTGTCACTAATAATATGCTAGCTCAGTAGTTTGGCTGTGTCTTTTATTTTTTTTAGTTTTGATTAAATGCTTGGTAATTTTTATAGTGTATAATGGCAACTTTTAGTTTGAGTGACTGTACACTATGCAAAGTTGCCTGACCTGTGTACGTGTTGTGTATGACTTGAAGCTAACACTGTTGAAAATGTGAAAAAGCAGGCTCTGATGGTGATGTATCAAACTGAGCTGATTGGGATTAATTTTTTGACCGGTTGGATGATTATACGAGACTTTTTGTTAAACTGTATTACTTTTGCATGTAAACTAGAATATGGTGGGAGTTTGTTGCCCATATTTATTGAACTGTTTTTCGCCAACCGTACTTAAGTAACAGTCGAGCTATTGTCGTGGTTGTCGTTCATCAGTTCAGCTATCTGTCTGTCACAGATGTATTGTGGCTAAACAGTGCAAGAACAGCAAGATATGGCCTAGGTTGCTATTGATCACTAATAGGAAGTTGCATGCTGGCTTTCAAATGACGTATAAGTCATTGACCTTGGATGACCTTGAAGGGTGATAACGCACTATGGTATGCAAATCATGTGGTATTGTGCCAAAACAGTAAATCATGGAGAGTCAGCGTTTGGTGCGGTGCAGCTCGCTGCTGCATACTGAGCTCGATGCATTTGTGCGTGAACTAGAGTGTGTGTGCATGCGCCCATTGAAATGAACCTAATCCGTCACCACCAAACAGTTTGGATGATCGAGCTCTAACCGATGGTTGTCTAATGTTCACTTAACTCTGTCTATGGTATTGTTCCGCGATAGTATTCAGATAGTCCCTGGAGTCAGTTGGCTTCCGGTATGCAGTTATCGACTGACTTGGTGGTTGAGCTATTAGCATGATTGTCGTTCGACATCTGTCTGTCTCTTTGTCCATTCGTCATCTGTCATGGATGTTGTACACGGTCGGCAATAGTATCATCCTATAAGGTGGTGGTAACTTGAATGACCTTGAAGGTCACTGACAGCCAATACAGTCTGCTATTGTAGCAACAGCTGGTCTTTGTGTTCCTTCAGTCAGAGCTGCGTTTAGGGCCCCAGTGGTGAAGGGACCTTTGCTTTTGCCTGAGGAACATGACAGACTGTTGTACTTATGTGATTGTTGTGTAAGTAATGTGACAGAATGTATATGATTGTGTTGAAAGACGTGAAAAAGCAGACTCAGATGGCAATGCTGTCTAAGGAACGCGACAGACTGTTAACAGCGGTCAGATCTTACAAGTCTCTCTTTGACACGACCAACCAACTCATTGCGGAACTAAAAAGTGTGTTGTTTTACTTTTCCGATTTTTAATTATATAATGTATTAATAATTAATTACTTTGATAATAGACTCAATAAATACTGTTAATAATAGTAATGATATGGGTCATATTTTAATTTTATTATCTGTAATATGCCATTATATGGAACCATACTCGTTGTGTTAAGTAGGCTTCATTTCTGTGAGGAAATCATAGTACCTTTGTCATGTTGTGAATTTACTTGTTTACTTGATTTGGAATCAGAATTATACATTTACTTTTAAAATACTATCAGTCAAATTATTATGTTCGTATCTTGTTTCTTATGTTGCGTATTTGCTGCTTAACGATTCTGAAATGTGTCTCGTGGATGTATAATTCTACTCATAGAAGCTTCCTTGTTGCACTGGTCTGTGGCCTTGATTGAAAACAGTTTATGTGCCACTGCTGTATAGTTTAAAAATCATTCTCTGTGATGTAACTACCATACATGTAATTAGCTGTGAGCGAATCAGATTGTTCTCAACGGTAACTGTTGTCTCGCTTTTTACCACATGCTTAGCCGTGAATGTGCGACTTCTTCATGCGATGTTATTATTGATACTCTGCAAGTACAGAAAAAAACTGTGCCACAGATTGCATCGTTGAAAAATTCTGAAAATCCGTTAACAGTAGGCAAAGGTATGGGCAATAAAAATTTGCAGTTTTTTTGAGTCACAGTGTATTTTGAAGTTGTTTAACCGAAATGTTATTGATACTGTTAAACTTTCTGTCACAACTACTTTTTGTCTGCCCAGTGTTGTTGTTGAAAAACAAAGAAAGACTATTGTAGCCTATCTTGAGATTGCTGAAAGAACCTTTCTTGGTCTATGTATGTGAACTGTTACTGTGTGGATGTGTACTGGTTAAGACAGTGATTTTCAACCGGGGTTTTGCGGAACCCCTGGGTTCCGCAAGCATCTTCCAAGGGTTCCGCAGCTGGTCAGTAAAAAATAAAAATAACCTAGCGTGCGAAATTACGTCAGACCAAGCCATAGAAGTACTACGCACCGAATGCTTAGTTCCAGATTAGCACTTCTAGCTGTCTACTTTTGCATAGGCTACAGTGCTGAATATTTTTCTGTTGTTAACAGTACTAGAATATTTGCATTGAACACCGAACACTACGTATTAGTGTCAGTGTTAAGAAATCGTGTGTCCATCTATTGAAAGACTTTCATTTTCTTGAAACAATCTGGTTGAAAATACGTATGTGCTGGGGGTCCAGACCCCTGAGCTGTCCATGGGTGTAAAAACGTAAAAGATCCAATGATACTTTTTGGGCCATTGGCGATCGCCTCGTAAGGTGTTTTGGTTACAGGTGAAATAAAATTGCTAAATAATATCTAATACTGTCAAATTAAACAAGTCTTTTGCTTGCTCTTTTATCGTCTGCGTTTGAGGGTTTTGCCGCAGACTCCCACAAATTCTCTGCTGTTTGACTCCCTGGGGACATCGTTTTTCTGACCAGGCCCGTCGAGAGCCACAGCGGGGCCTGGGGAAACATTCTCGTGGGCCCCGAATATTTTCGTGTTCCTCTCTGGGGAGAAAATTTGTGAATTGTTTTTAAAATAGTACATTCTGGTGTACCTTATGTTTCTGAGTGATGGCGGACCCCCAAACGTCGCGAGGCCCAGGATAGCTTACCCACTCTCCCTCCCCCTCGTCTCCATGAGCCTGCCTCTGACACTCTGAAAATTCCACTTTGCCTACGCCGCTGGACTCACTGATCATTGCATAGGGTTCCGTTGGTGAGTGTCACAATTACGTAGGGTTTCGCTGCAGTAGAAGCGTTGAAAAACACTCGTCTAAGATCTAGCTGACTTATGTTTTTCTCATGTGTTTCTTTGTTTGCATTATTATCTCGGTGAATACAGATAATCGTTGCTGTTGCTATGTAGACTCTGTGCACGATGCTCAGCTTGAGGAGCGTGAGTTGAAGACTGAGCTGCTGAAGCAGGGATTCAAAGACACTCAGATGCATCCCGTATGTCTAGATCATTGTTTCTCTGAACCATGAATGTTAACCTTATTCTTTGAGCTGTATCCCTCAATCGCTATATTTGTAAAGCTGTTTTGAACTTCGGTATTCTGAAACTTCTTAACTGTCTCTATTAAGTAGACTGATTAAATAGAAAGTGAAAGTACTAGAAGCAGTAGTTGCTTATTACAATTTCCGCTTTCCTATTTAGGGCAGAACAGTTAAGCACCATCCATTGGCTTAGTCTGCATTGTGGTTTATGCCAGTCACCCATGACTAAATGCCAGTGATAATTGGGTATTTGTGGTAATCAGTGAGATTTTTGAGTGAATCCGATGATATCCCCTACTGTTGCAGTGCTGATAACTTGCAGGGCATAGACTGGGTTTGTGCCGTATTAAGTAGTTAATGTAAATAATGGCGGTGAGTGTGGCTTGTGTGTAGACCGTCGTGGATCGTACGATTCAGCTCAAGATCACTGACAAGCAGAGAATTTCCCAGCGGTCTCGGCGCATCTGTGGCTTACAACCGGCTCCTGTTGCTGCTGAAGTTGTTGGAAAGGTTTGTAAGCACTCTCAAATCATACCTTTCTTACACATCTTTTGGTCTTATTTCATTTATGTCTAGACTGAAAAGGTTTTTTGCTTGCAGTTTTTTTTTTGTTTCAGTTTTTTTCTAGTTTAGTTATCATTTTCTTCCTTTTTATTCTTCTGACCTCAGGCTTCTGTTTCTCCTGTAATCATTTGTTTCTGGATTTTTAAAAATTTTTGCTGTACCTTTTATTTCCATTCCTGTCATTTCGGTTCTGTTTAAAACAGTTTTTTTGGTTTTTTAGTTTATGTGAGCTAGATTAAACTGATTTCTTGCAGGTTTTCCACTGCAAGTCATTTTTCATAGCATATTGCATGTATTCATGAATCTGCTTTTAAACTTCTCTTTGAAATAGCGAACTATTCCTTCGTCTTTGGAATCATACAAGAAGCGATGTAGGTGGCGAGTGTTGACATGATATGTGGTTTTCCATTTAGTGGCTAAGTGTTTCAGGCATCGATTGACAGTACATTTATTCTGACATTGGTTATGCCATGTGCCTACCTTTCAGTCGGCGCCTGAGGCATCTGGTGCATGCGTAATCTGCCATATGTAGATAAACTAAAACATGTTCAACACCAGATATGCGGCGATTTTACTAGTATCTGGTGACTTTGGTTTTTGAATGTTTGAACTGAAAATTGGCCCACCAGTTGCTTGTGCTCACATTGTTCACACCCATTTGATTTTTAATCACTTTTGTTGTTTTTCTGAGTTAGGAGCCCCTATTGAACAGACAAGTTATCGTAAATATCGTGAAATTTATATGATCTTTCATCTTTGTTCAGTGACATCTGACGAATGGAAATTATCTTTCAAAAAGGTACAGCGGTTGCCAAATCATCAACAAAAATGTTATAATTTGATGAATTTATCTGCACCATGTTCCAAAACTAGCAGCCCCCTACAGATAGGTTAGTTTAAAATCGTTAATACATGACAGATTTTTACAAAATTTGAAACATTCATGGGGACAATCGTTCTGTACTTGTCTTCAAAGTTTGAGCTCAAGGTGGCCACTTTTGGTCTCGATGCAAGCTCTTAGTCTATTGCAAGTATGCTGCTGCTTGATCCCTTTGTCATTAACAGCATATTGAGCGTGAGCTTAATGTAAACAAACTCTGACGTCATAATGACATTACACTATGCACACATGGTAAAGTACAATACATACGTCATAATGGGCGTGACTAAGTAATGTTAAGATACTGCAGTGTACGATATTTCATTGAAATCCATGAGCTACAAACTGAATTAATAATAATAAGAAGAAGAAGAATAATAATACATTTGTATAGCGCCATATTGCCGTAGCTTCAGAGGCACTGGCAGAACAGATCAGTTAGCTGTATGCAAAAGTAAATAACTGAGTTTTAAGCAGGGGGTTGCTAATTTTGGGACACGGTGTAGGTTATTAGCAGACGGTGCTGTGTATTCATGATGTAGATTGGTCATTTGGCTGAGGTCGCTGACACGGACATTGCCGTGGTCTTATCATGGCACATGTCTGCAGACATGGACTGTATTGTCACCACAACCACTAGGAAGGTTACAATCACCATCTGTTTTCAGCGTAGTCACTTTTATCTAATTTTGATACATTTATCGCCATAATAATGTAATACAATGCAATGCATTAAATTTATGTAAAGCAGAGGCACAAAAAATATGCTCTAGCATTACTGTCATACTTAATAAAGTGCAAATAATAATAATAATAATAATAATAAGTGAACGTTTATATAGTGCGCTATCATTTCAAAAAATCTCTAACTTGATAACACAAAGATTATGTTGCTAAGTAGTGTATTATAAGGTACGCAGTAGGAGCGAGTTCATAGGTTGATCACTTTGCTGATGGAACAGCCAGGTGATTGCCACAGTCTCATACAGCCAGCCCTTTGTTGATAGTTCTAGCAGTGTTCAAGCACAGTCAGATAAGAAGAAGCAAGTAGTGGCTGCTAAGTAATTTATTGTCCTAGATTGTAATGGCCTTGATATTTTTCATTTATGATCAATTTTTTGACTATTTATGCATTAATAAATTTGTTTATTGCACAGCTGTGCAATTTGCACTGATTGTATTATGATGTGACAGGCTCAGGAGTTGTACAAAGAGTCGAATGGTCGGCAGCAAGTGCTCCCTCTTGATTCTATTTACAAGAAGTCTCTTCCCGAATGGGACAAGTCAGTACTGTTCAGCTAGAACCTGATTTGTATGATTTTAATAGGCAGTGCAGCGCGGGAGGGCATTATGTTTTATGTTGTTCATCTTTGCACATTTGCTTCCATACAGTAAGGACCTGGTGTATCCAAATCTGCTCCAGGTCATTTCGATTGCATTTGCGCTGTTATCACTGGAAACATTTTATTTTTAGAGACATTCAAGACCCAAAGCACTACTTATTGCCTTCTGTTGATGTGTCTTACAGTCGAATTGTTTTTCACAGCTTGCATATCCACATCAGCTTCCGTTTGCCAAAGCTACTCATTATAGATGATATTTTGTGCTATATGGGACATCTAAAAAACAGTATTGGGTAAGATTTGAAATCAAGCTATTTGAAATCGTGATTTCAAATAGATTTTTTGCATAGTGATTTTGATTTGAAATCATTGTGAATCACCTGATATTGATTTCAAATCAATTATTTGGCGATTATGATTATTTCAAATCGTCGTGAAAAACTAAAATCAATTGGTGACCACGTCTCTATTTTTAGTCGCCTTGAACGAACGTTATGTGGTGCAAATGACTTTTGCGACTCATCTGGCCACGCGGTTATTGCCCGCCAAGATTGCACCGGGAGAGATGATCACGATGAGATAATTAGCGTCAGTGAAGCTGGCCTTGGCAGGTGGTGGCGCTAGTGATGCGCTAACGATGGTGAGACCAGTTAGATAATCACGCTGGTGTGCAGTGCTGTTGAGTTGACAAGACCAATGCAGTAACAAGCGACACTTTGGGCCAAACGTCATTAGCACTGTGAGCAGAGCTTCGTGCCGCAATGGCCGCGTCAGTCTTGACCGTCACCGACTTACCGTCGTCTAGCAAGGTACAGCCACCGGAGGTCGATCAGTTGACCGCACACACGCTTTCATGATGCAAGGAAAGTAGGCAAGCAAATACGCAACCGGCGTAACCGATGCAGCAGCATTTGCATAGCATAGGATGGAACTAAAATGCCACAACGATCTCTTCTGATCATGAGTCGCTCACTCGGCCCAAGGAGTTTGCCACCGTCGCTGGACATTGATTCATATATTATTGTCAGGGTGTGGACGCTACCAGCGCGACGCCTTAGACAGTCAAACCTTCGCTCGGCACTGTCAGAAAACTGAACCCAACTGAAAATAGTGTTTTTTGCGCAAAACCAAACTGAAACCAACTGACCACAGAAAATGTGAAACTGTAACAACAGTAAATGGTTCATCACTTCCGTCGGCTGCAGCAGTCGAAGGACTGCCCAGCTACGTGCTCGGCACATTGCTACTTCAGGCTCAAGGGCAGTACTTTCGAGATGTTTAAAAAAACCACTATCAACGAGTGACAGTGTTGCAAATTTGCGATAAGCGAAACATATGATATGAGTTATGATGGTTTTTTTCCAATAAATGAAGCATCGAATCCGATGACTGTTTGGTTAGAAAAAATGATTTTAATGATTTCAATTCATTTCATTTGATTTGATTTGATATCATTTGCAGAAGGATGATTTTGATTTTGATTTCAAATCAATTTCCAAAGCATGATTTTGATTTTGATTTTAAATCATTTTAAAAATGATTTTACCCAACAGTGCTAAATAGTTTTTAATATTTGTATTTGTGTTTGCAGGCCTTTGCCTCACTTCCGCACACGACCTCACTGGAAACCCCTGGGAAACCCAGAGTACGCACGTAATACGCTGAAGTTTCCTAAAGATGAAGACAGCTGCCGGATGGGTATGCTTATGCAGATACTGACATGGTGCTCTGTGATATTTTTAACTTTCTGCGTTTCAGCACTTGAGATTGACAGCTAGTTCTGTCATATTATCTCACACTTTGAATCAAACCATTGTTGTTTGTCTTTGGCACAACATCTTTTGACTTCCTTGTCCTTTGCTTTGCAGCAGTATATAGGTAGAAAATGTGTTTTTATAATGCTTTTTTATATGCATATCTTACGTTGACGACATGTTCAGCTGGTGACGTCATCAGCTTGTTTACATGGCATCTCATTTTCTATGGATTTTCATAGATCGTCAGTTTCAAATGTAAATTTCTTCGTGTTGACAAACCGCTGGTCGCCGATATTGCTATCAAAATTATCAGAAAGTTATGCTGTTTTAGGAAAATGGATAAAATATACATGTAAATTTTGGTATCCATGGACCTTTAAAGAAATTTAATTGTTGAGCATTTTTCGATTCAGTTGTTGTTAGTTTACCATGTTGGCGTATGTTGTTGTGTGCAAGTGTTTGGGATGCTTCTTGGAGACACGTTGCTGTTTGACACTCTGGAAGAAGCCAGCTCCTACAGGCAGGAGGTCTGAATGACATGCTGTTATATTACTTAACACTTTTTAGCCGACCGTATTAATGTAACAGTCGAGCTTATGGTATGGGTGTCATCTGTTGGTCGTCTGTCATCTGTCGTGGATGTATTGTGACTAAAAAGTAGGTCTTAGGGGAAAACTTTTTACATGCATAATTGGCCCTTTGTAAAGGCTCTCTGCGTACAAAATTTGGGGAATGCAGTTCAAAAAGAACTTGTTCAAATTTGGGGTTGAATGAAGGGGTGTAGGAAAAATGTGCATTTTCAGCAGAAAACTGACCATATCTCGGAAACGGTTAGAGATAGGGTCTAGGTTGCTATTGATCACTAATAGAAAGTAGCATATTGGCTTTCAAATTATTCGAAAATCATTGATCTTGGATGACCTTAATGGTCAGTATGCGCTATTGTGGCTAAATGGTGCCAAATAGAGCCAAGGTTGCTATTGATCACTGTTCACTCATAGGATATCATGTACGCTCTTTCAGATGAGATGAAAATCATGGACCATGGATGACCTTGAAGGTCACTGACAACCAGTACTGTCAGCTATTCTATCGACAGCTGGGCTTTTTGTCTGTTGTTTGCATCTGTCTATCTGTCAGTCTTTCAGTCTGTTCTTCTTGTTAACGTTGTTGAGATGAATTAGTTACCGCTGTTTCTTAGCATGACTGCAGCTGTCTGATGTAAAATCGAGCTAACTGGTTGGGTGGCAACAGCATAGGGCCTGTTGCTACGATTGCCAGCATGCTGACCTACCCTGCGTTCCAAAATTAGCGACCCCTTTTGCTTCAAACACACGTTATTTAGTTTGTAGTTCATGGATTTCAATGAAATATCGTACACTGCACTAGCTTGACATTACTTACGGTCACAGCTATTATGACGTACGCACTTTATCGTGTGTGCTCAGTGTAACGTGATTATAACGTCAGTTTGTTTACATTAGTGTTACGTTCGTTACATTGTTATTGACAGAGCACTCAAGCTGTGGTGTACCCACCTAAGACTAAAACTTGCGTCGAGGCTAAACGCAGCCATTTTGAGCACAAACTTCAAAGACTGGTTCAGAATAGATAAAAATCTGTCAGGTATTAACGATTTTGGGGGGTCACTAATTTTGGGACATGGTGTACATGTACTTGGTTAAAGCCGTTGCCTGTTAGTGAACCCAGCCGTCTATTTGAGTTTGGTTCAGTGCAGTTATGGTCATCGGTTCAAAAATTTGCAAAGGGAACGAGCTCCCCTGCAAGAGACCTTGGTCTGTGCAAAATGTTCTCCAGCTTATGTCTTACCTTTATTCTACGGTATTATTTCAGCTATTAGTGTTTTTTTGCATTTTAATAACCATCTGTTTTTGCCAAACTTGGTGCAGATAGTAAAGTTCACATATTGTCCGACGATCCTGACACGGTCTGGTGATCGCGTGCGTAGCAACGGCAAGTTCGGTGGTCTGATGAACAAAGCTTTGCCACTTGATAAGCTGCGAGGAGCTGTGTTTGGAGAGCCAATAGCACAGGAATACCACACTGTTGTCTCTCACATTGGTACTGATTGCTGCTGATATTAACTGATTGTTAATGATAGTATAATAGTAGAAGCAGTGATGTTTCGAACAAAGCTCTGCCACAGATCAGCTGCAAGGAGTCATACTTGAAGAACTAGTGTCTCATGAGTACCATCTCACGCAGTTGTTCATCCTTGTCTTAATAGCAGTTGGTGAAATTAATTATTAGTTGGTGGCCCATGCAGGAAGAATAGGCCCATTTGTTTCCTGGTCGTGTGATGTAAACATGCGTGTACCAGATTTTTGGTTTTGTCTTGTTAGTTAGCTGCATGCATGTGTGAATATTTTGTTTGTTAAAAAGTAAGTAAGTAAGTAAGTAGGTATTATGTTTGTTCATCTATTTGTTTAGGTGGCTTATTTTCTTGATAATGATTGCATGGAAAGACTTGTTTTAGGCCACCCAGGCCACGTGACTTTGCTACAAGGAGAATTTTAACCCCGTAAACTTTTCCCCCAGTCGGACTTGCAGCGCCGTGCAGCCTCACATTGGGCTCTGCCCCAAATTTCTAGTTCAAGTTTGTTTCGGTGATATCTTTGGCTTGATTAACAGATTTTTCCAAGCTCATAGAAGCACTGCTTTGGTTTAAGTAGTTAAGCATAAATGTCAGATACAGTTGAAACAAAATTTTCTGAAGTTTGCTGGTATTTTCTTCACATGTGTCAGCTGTTTACTTTGCTGCATGCCTGCAGAGCTGCTGGAAAAATACAAATCTGCGATCTTGAAACGGCGCGAGGCAGAAGCCGAACTAAATGAGCAGTTGCAGCACCAGACGGCACCGGACATGAAGGTCAAAGTCCGAGAGTGCAAAGACACTGAGGAACAACTGAAACAAGTGGAAACACGACTCGGTAAACTAGTTCCTCTCTGTCTCTCGGTCCGTCTCAAGCAAGCTTTACTTGACCCTACGTAGTCTGTAATTCTTTTTGGTCATGCCAGTAGCAGGTTTGTGGCAATCTCTTCTGCTAGCTGCTTCTACTTCTGCTTCTTTTTTGCATTCTGATAATCCTTGCTTGCGATATCGCTGCGCATTTGTAGGCGGTTTTATTTTGTTATTGCTTTGCCCAACATCGTCCCTTATATTCCGTTATGTATTAGTGAGTCATGTCTAATGATATGTTCTGTGCATCTTTTGCTTATGTCCCATAACAATCAGTTGTGCCTCAAGATGTGTCCTATTCATCTAAGTTTGCAGTGCTGCATTGTGTTTCCTGAACAACTTCCGCATTTGTTGCTCTTCTCCATTTGGCATTTTTTAAACATTACCTTGTCTATTAAGGCCTAAAATATTTCAGTTGCAGTCTGGAACAGTACAGTGCAATGCTATAAAATAACAGTTTTGTACACCGTCCTTTACAGAATATGTCTGTGATCGTTGTAGTTTAACTGTTAGTCTGATGTGCATATAGGTATAGGTGGGTCATCGCGTGCGTCATGGGGCTCGTTCACACCATTGTCAGCTGCAGCAGCTGCTAGCAGCACTACTGAGAGGCAGTTGTCAGCAACTCAACTACGTACTAGAAGATCTCTCCCTGACTCAACCACTGCAGCATTACACCCCTCGCCTAAACGTCCTCGACGATACTGAACCAGTCGTGTCTTTCATGTAGATTTTGTCGAGTTTCATGCATTTGCTAACATTCTGACATGCAGACGTGTTTTTACTGCCAGGTTATTGAATAGACCATTGACTTTATCAGCATAGTAATTGCCACAAAAAGACTAAATGACTGCTTTACATTGGGAATGTGATTTCGAGACCCGGTTTTTGGTCTAGAGACTGTTCTAAAGACTGATAACTTGATGTTCATGCTAGTATTTATCCGCCTTGAAAAGCATTTGACTGAGTATTAATGTAATAACCAGGGCCCACGGAATTTCGAGCCGAGCCGAGGAATTTGCCTTTTTCGCGGAATTTTGATGTTTCCGCAGAATTTGGCTTAATTCGGCGAAAGTTAAGAAATGGCTGGCAATTAGTACGTTTGTTGGCTTGATAAGGTAGTTTTATCATGGAAGGTGATGGAAAAATCAAACTTAACTGCCTAAAACTGTGAGCCCTAACTATAGCTTTCACAATATGGCAAAGTCATATGAAGCAAACACAATGCAACTTGACAGATTGCACTTTAAAAAAAGATTGATAATTTTCTTTGTATGTTGCTAGCATAACTGAGCATAATGACTGAACAGGACAGAGCTCGGTTTACGCGCAAACGGAAGGCCGCTGTGAGTCGCGGAATTTGGACCATTTTGCCGTGGTAAGCCACGGAATTTTGCAAACTGGCCCATGGAATTCGGCAAAATTTTCCACGGATAACTGTGCGTCCTAGTAATAGCAACTGGTTGACCTTTTTGTTCTTACTTGAATCATTGTCGTTATATTGATGTGAACACAGGAACTATCAAACAGTCTTGTCTTCCTGTGCGTATTTTGTGAGTACTGTTGCGTTTCAAGCTACTCAGTTGACACGTATTGAGGACTGATAGTGACGTAGTGACTACAGCATAGATGGTGGGCTAACAGTCCTCCAGTTTGTGTATTCTGATCGTATAATTGACACTGACATTAATCATCGTAGAAATAATTTCGTGTTGGAGTTAGTTCCATTTGATAGTGTTTGATGAGTGATAGCAGCAATTGATGGATCATCGGTGTGGCTGCCTGTACGACAGATAGGAGACAGCTTACAAGTCATTATTTTCTTTAGTCATTAATTAACCTTTTTGCAGTAATTGTGATGTGCTGATACATATACATATATTAACTGCTTTTAACTAATTTTAACCATGTATGCCACTGAATGGCCTATTTTGTGCTGATGTGCCGTTAAGAAACTCCTCACTCGCTGATGTGCTGATAGTGATCATGATGACGCCGTCAGGTTATCTGTCTTTACACATGAGTTCACCGTTTTGCGAAAATAATAAACTTGATATTAGTGCATTATTTTAAATATTTTTCTGCTATGTCGTGTGCTACATGACGTTAATGTGGGCAGAAGTGACATGTATTGATTCACCAGTTCTTTTTCTGTGGATGGATAAAGCTGCCTGTTGGCATGTAGGCAGCATGCTGGCTCGGACAAGGCAACTCTGTCACTTAGCCATATGGAGATATGGCCTCAGACCAGTGGCGTAACTACAGGGTGCGGCAAAAAAAGTAGCCCCTAAAGTTTTTTGCCGTTTTCTCAGCAACCGCTTGGAATTTTAACATGGAATTTTAC
>Ga0209454_1001313_pt1 | contig 15256 bp, 7 predicted proteins | sample WorMetHERISLAND1_2_FD_187400 | JGI IMG/M metagenome (GOLD analysis project Ga0209454, IMG submission 187400) | Marine gutless worms symbiont microbial communities from Max Planck institute for Marine Microbiology, Germany - Olavius geniculatus... | ecosystem: Host-associated > Annelida >...
TTTTTTTTTTCTTATCGATATTGTAACGATTATGGTCTGTTATGTTCTGTTTTTGCAATGGCGTTTGACCGTTGTTTAATAAAAGATTACTTACTTAGTAAGTAAGTAATCTTTTATTAAACAAAAGATTACTTACTTACTTACTTAATTTATCTTATAGTACATACTACATAGTTTTTCGACTTGAGTTATATGTTCGAAAGAATGTGCACTTTATTTGGACGAAGAAGTCTAAAAACCAGCTTGGTGATCTTTTGTCCGTACACCCCACACAGCATCCATGCTCTGCAACATCAACTATACGCGATTATCATTTATCTTCGCGCAGTGCGGCCTGGGCTGGCACCGAGCCGGCGAATAATTCTTTACATTGGCCACCGGCTTTCACTCGTTTCGTCTTCAATCGATAGATGTCGCGCCGCGTTCGATCGCGTTCGATCGGCATATGCCAGGCGTCGTCCCGCTGCAGACGCCGATAAACTGCACATCAGATCAAATATTCAGTCGAATGTTTGACATTCGTATAGATCTTACGTCCCTGCGTCGATCGTTATGCCACAACGTCGGCATAAAATTATGAAATATTACCACAGGCGTGCAGCGGCGGTCGCGTGTACAATTACAACGACGGTGATCGGTTTTAGCAAACAATAAATTTACAAAAACAGCGAAAGTTTGTCTTCTTTCGCCTTCAGATGCTTTGAGTCCCCCTTCGACAACGTTACTGCTGAATGGATATTTGGTCTTAATGCTGCTCTATGGTCTGCTATGGTTAGGCTCAATCTACTGACATTTTTATGCTGCAACTTTGGCATACGCGCTTTAGATTTGTAGACTTTGTATCGAAATCGACCTTATATGACCTTGAACGGCTATTATGCACTGTATTTCGAAATATTTATGTTTTTCCGGAATCCACCACGAAAATTCGAATGGATATAGGTTCAAACTCACACTGTTTTCAGCATAAAGATTAAGCATATTTTGGCAGTATAAGGTTTTGAGGCATAGTCGCGGGGATTCCCTTTATAGGAGGCGAGTGGTTAAAACGGCTATTTTCAGTGCTTTCGATCGCAGTATCTTCGAAACCTCTTAAGATAAAGTCAACATCGTCGCGGTTTTTCAGTGACTCTAGACTACAGTAAATCTACCATTATGCGTTCAATTTTTTCTGCTCTGGTATATCTAAAATATGAATTTCAAAGACAACTGGTCCGGATAAAAGTCCAGCCGAAGCTAACGGATGCTTACACATTCCGGCAAAATGCATCGTGCGCTGTCTTGCGATAGTTGTGCTTTCTTGTATGTCGATCTTGGAGCTCCTCTGACGGATAGGCTACAGCTCAGTCCAAAGCGGTGCGAGATACTGCGCATAGCCATGCATGGATTATACTGGCACGCTGCTAGGATAGGATATTCTATATCGCTGTGTGCAGATTGTTTAGCTTGGTGCCGCCGGTGTCGGCTATACCGCAGTCACTTCCAGTTCTAGTCTCTGCCAGTCTCGAGTAGCAGCCGCTGCTGTTCGGATGCCTCGAAGTTGACTGACGCCCAGCTGCCAGATAACGTAGGCGGAGGAAGATTCTAGGAGGAGCGGAGCTCGCTTAATTGGACGTAAATCGACGGCCGGCGACGACTTCTGGCCGACCGACGACCGACCCCGATTAGATCCCGGACGAGGTCCGACTGCATGATGGATTGCGTGCGCTGCGCGGAACTTACTCGTACAAAAACAACAGTGGCGGGTCCAGGGGACAGGGTGTGCCATGGCTTCCTCGTAATGAGTAGATACTCACACATAAACAAGCCTCGCGATGTTCACCCCTGCTATATGGTCTCGCGACGTCAGGTCTCGCGTTATCAGTTGTCCCAAATCATTACTAATGACTGGTCAAAACGCACTGCACGCAGACTATTGAAATACTGAGATTGTTCTGACACAGCAGAAACATTTCATTTAAAGTAATCAGAAACGCCATCCTGGCTGCTGAAATGCAGATAACCCCTATGATTTCTGGGGCTTCGCCCAGGACCCAACTACAGGAATTTGCAGCGATTTCCCAAACTCCCTGGCTGGCTGCCCATCCCGAAAAACATCTCCCCGTCTCAGCTCTTCGGGCTTAGATTTTCGGCCTTTCGGATCACGTTGGCCCTTTTCGCAATTTCTAGATACGCCAGTTCAGAGCGCTGACGCTGAGCGGCTGCTGGAGAAGCATTGCTGAGGTGAATAGGACTGATGCGGGTTGGCTGCTGATGAACGACACGGCGTTTGGCATTGTTTTGACGGCGACCAATGATAACCCCGCCAATTGCCGACCGCTGCAGCCCCCGCGCCCTAGTAATACACCGACATTATGACTCTCACATCGTTCCACTGAAGCGGAGGCGACTTCTACAAAATACTGCAGTACGAAGCGCTCGAACGCCAGGCTACTCTGTACTAACCGCGAATATCTTCCATCTTTACTTTCGAGTTTCGAGGACTTTTATTCAATACAATTTTTCTAAATATTTGTGATAAAGTATCGTAATAAACCAAAATGTCAACCTAAGTAAATCTCTTTTCTGCAGTAGGTTTTATAGGTAATCGTTTTATTTTGCTACTAACGAAAGCAAAACATGGATTATAGACAGTTTTTTTACCGTGGCACTCATTCATCACTCATCTCCAGAAGGAAGTTACGACTCAGACAGAAATCCTTTAGTGAGAGAGCAGTGAACGATTGTAAACGACTTTCGCAGTCACAGTTAGACCTGGATCCGTCAACTCGTTTAAAAATCGTCTAAGCGCATTCTGGAAAAATGTCGGCATTTAAAACTTTGACTTGAACGGCTTCGCAGACTCATTATCCTACAAGTACATGTACAAGAATTGTGACGGAAGTTTCGTGATGGATCTGACGACCACCGCGCACGCAGAGGTACCTGTTGCGACGTGCTGAGAATGACGTCAGCTGCGGCGTGTAGTCGGTCGAATGAGATCGATCAAGTTTCGTTTGCAGATCACGTCTCAGTGGACGCAGGCTGCAGAGCAGAACGGTGCGAGCTTTCTATTGCGATCGGTCAAGCGTGACGGCTTAATGCAGACAAACGATCGACTCACCTTTGTCACCGCCAGCGTATCGATTACATACCACTGACTAGTGTCACCGACACCTGTAGTGTATACAGCAGCTACCTGCCTCCGTGCTCACGTCAATGAAATCAATATTACCTGTCGCTCCCATACGCTTCCTGTCTACGAGACTACACGAGCGAGGCATTTGCAGCCACAACTATATACTGCATATATGCTGTCATGAGCAGTAATAGATAATTTTAGAAGCTTTAAACTTTAAAACCATGGTTACAAAAAAAAACAACGGGCATTTTCATAGAAATATTTTACAAATGCTTCAGCGTAAAACAGTGTTTGTTAATTTTTAAAGAAGCGGTTACATGCCCATTTATAGCGATCCAGTAAGCAAGTATGTAATAACACAAAACGGACGCAGGCGATACGATAGTCGGTTGACTGAGCGGAGCTGTATTATGCTGATAATGCCGTTGGTCTGTTTGTTTCGGTATTTATTATTGATAATAAACGATGAGCGGGTAATTTATCACACAGAGCGACATCACAAATTGACTTGCAACATCGACATAAGCTACAGGAGTCGACTTGTTTATGTCAACTAGCCGATCACGTGAATAATTAAACGTCTCCATTGAAACACAATATTCACGACAAACCGCAAGGGAATGGCCAATTGGCATGCAAGCATCCATGCACCATTGCTCTTTTGTATACAGCAGGAACTTGCTTTGTAGTCACGTTCCGCGTTGCATGCCCTTGAGCTTATTATTTGGTGTTGTATGGTATTGATTAATGTTTTTATTGGCTTCTTTTATTTTTTATTCATCTCGCTGCTTGTTCCTTCAATTTGTGTGCAGACGTCATCTATAGTCCTCACACTAACTGCCTAGTGTTACTTTGTGGCTAATTCAATCCAATAAGTAAACTAACATGTTTTACTTATTTTTAAGTATGAAATAAACATCAGGTTGTATCTTACTAATTTGCTTTTTTAAAATTTATTCTAAAATCAACATCTGCAATATTTTCCGATGTAGAAAAATCTTGTAAAAACCCTGGAGAATAAACGACATAATGTTTCATGGCGACAAAATTTCTAATAAACGGCAGAGCATAGCTTAACGTCTCTGTACTAACTCCGTGATGAGTTATAGGTATAAGATATCAGACAATACTACATACACTCATGTTTGTGCGCAAGTCTACGAGAGTGCAAGCGTGAGCGACAATGATGTAGCGCAGAAGTGATTATTGGCGCCAGGAACAATTCATCCGTGCACTGCTATCATCAGATGTCTTCTGCCTGCCTTCTGCATAGCAAGCGTCGTCGCTCATCTAGTCCAGTGCAGTCCATCCGTCCGCCAATCGCTACCATCCGTCTGTCTGTCCGTCTGTCTGGAAGGTCATCACGTCATTTCGGGTGCCCGGATATAACCCCTCAGACGTAACCCACGAGATCAGGGTAGGACAACGCCCCCTGTTACAACCCCACGATTGGGCTACTAACCGTATGTACAGCTACAAGAAATCTAAATTAATGCTCACGAGACGCGCGAGAGCCTATAGAAGTTTCTGTTCGCATGTAGTCTAATCTTGGTCTATCTCCATCCATTTCGTCGCAATTCACTCTTTTGCAGCCAAAATCGCCAAAACATCACTAAAAAGCAATATTTGTTAGGGTTCAAGGTCATTCAAGGTCATCGATATTTACATTCCTAAGAAGCTGGTCGCCAGTGCCTGTTATGCTTATGTATGTCTATGCCTATCTGCAACCATTTTCACGCTAGACAAGCCGACAGCGGACAAATAATCACTTTTAGAGAGGTACCACTCTCTGACACCCGCGTGCGCCGGCCTCCTTGAACCTAGAGGGTTCAAACTTAGATTACTAAAATCTACATTCAATGCTAAAATTTCATATACAGGCTGTCTTGGTCTATCTTCAGCCATTTCGGCGCAATTTACTCTTGAAATGCGTGTCGCAGCCCAAAATCGCGAAAAAAATTACTAAAACGTCTTATTCTGGGGGTTTAGGGTCATTTAAAGTCATCGATGTTGACATTAATAAAAAGCTCGTCGCCAATGCTTGTTATAATAAGCAGCGTGTCTGTGCCTATCTGCAACCATTTTCACGTTAGACGAGCCAATAGCTGTAAAATAACGCCTTTTAAAGAGGAGTGTCCCTATTTCAGCCCCTCGTTCTTGGGAACCCCCTTACCCAGCAGCATGAAATTTTGTCACGAAATACTGGAGGCTCTTTGCTACCATATGGTGAAAACCCGAATCTTTATCTCGCCTGGTTATGGAACTGTACCGGGACGTGACGGACACCAAGACAGACGGACAGAATTACCGTAGCTAATACGCGCTATAGCTATGCTCTCGCGCGTAAAAATTACCAAGTTAATTTATTCAGCGGGCTTCTATCCTACCTTCGTCATTTAGCCCCGCGGCTTGCACTTAATGAGTATTTGCAGCATAGCACGTGCTGCTGCAGCTGCTGCGGCACGCTAGAGGCGCCGTGCATGATGCGCTGCGATGATGATACCGATTATCTCTCTTCATCATCTTGTCAGCTGCTGCAGCCGCAGGAACCTGGAATTATTGTCTTCCTTCCGCGCAACATGTTGTCTGCTGTCGTCTCTATCATAGCTTGACGATAGCTCTGCGCCTAATGGAAAACGCTCGCGGAAACGCCTAAAGCCACGCACGCCGAAATTGTATTTTTTGAAGTATTAGCATAGACGTTCCTCTTGATAGCACGTACAGCCATGTCGGCGGTACGACTGCGGTGTTGCTAATGCCTCTGAACTGGCAGATAATCAGAAAGTTTCCAGACTTATCATCTCTTTGTAAGACAAGTGGCAGTGCATAATAATATACCGGTAAGCAGAGTGAAATAATTTGAAAGAAAGCAAAAAGCTACGAAAAAATAGTACGTGGATGGCGTTTCACACTTTTAAGCTAGAACATAAGACAAAAAAGACGACAAAAGACGCAACCTTGTGCCCTCAATTTGATGATTTTAGTAGATCTGACCAAGACAACGCAAAACCGCGGATAATGTATTTTTGTGAGCTAAAGACGAAAAAATACGCACGTCTAAAACAAATCGCACGATACTAAGCACACGTAAAAGATAATTAGCAAAAACTGTAGGCGAACTAAAAACCGAAATGTACCAAACATGAACCTGACTCTTCCAGGGATAGGCCCTACGTGCGTGTATGTGAAATCCTCGCAATCCTCGCATGTTATAGGCCTATGTTAGTTTTGCGTTGCTTCAAGTTATCTGATATCGACAAGATGCCTCGGTGTTTGTGATAGTTCGGTTCGTCGCCTCAGTGCGAGCTTCGGCCGAACAACGAAGGCTGTAACATACGTAAGTAAATAAGTAAGCAATTCTGTATTTCTCAGTGGTCAAACGTCATTGGCAATACCGGTAAACAAAAAAATACAACACAGCAAATTGCAAAATGGCAAGTTAATAATATAAAAATAACGAAAAGAAGTTAATCCATTGTTCCCACTGCAGGTCGCTGTAATAGATCTAATGTCTTAAAGCAGTCGCGTGCATGCATGCAGTAGGCTAAGCCGACGCGACTGCACGGAACGTGTGCATCTCAGAGGATTCTCAGCAGAGTCTCGAATGTACGGTGTCCCGTTACGTCAGAAGCCGCACATGCCAAGCTAACACCTGCTTCAGTCACTACTGTATACTGATGGACAGATGAACACACCTGCCGGCGGGTTCACGCCATCCTGGAGCCTTCCACAGACAGACATCTCACTCATCTTGCGATATCCACACGCACAGTCCTACATTACTTCATCATTCATCATCATCATCATTTAACTTCGCCAACGCAAGTACAAATGACATAGCAATGTAACAGCAATACGTCAGGAACAGTTAGACATAGACTACATTCATAGTTAAGCACTGCCTGCGAGTAGCCGCAGTATCATGCACACACAAAAAACACACAAAAGCAGGTGAGTTTGACGTTTAAAAACAGCGACGACGCTGAAACGATACTGCCGTCGCTTCCGCGTTCAGTAACAATAAATTACATGGATTTGGTAAGTATAACGAAAACTAGATGAAAAGTGATGCATCTAATGATGCCGCAGTATTAGTTGCAGCAGCAGCAGCAGCAGCCAGTGGCTGTCCATCAGCCTTGACACTGACTTAATCGAAGGACGATGTCACTCATTTCCGATGCAAGAAATCAACGATCATCGTCTGCAGCGATGAAAACAACGTATTTCTAAACGGCAGGTGCCTGCACGTGCACCGTAATTCCGTGTCGTGGTCATCATTGTCGACAGCAGACGCTCTTCAGTTCAGTGTCGCCTGCATGGTGGTCCAAACTTCACTTGTGCGATCTGTTGCAGATTTGTTGTCGATGTGTATTTGCTGCATGACTACGACTAGTTACTGTCCGCGATGGCAGTATTGTTTCTCTCACGAGTTTTTTTTATGTCTGTGAACAAGATAACTCACGACCCGCTGCATTTAACCTTTTAAAATTTTGCACGCACGTGTAACTTGACAATGTCTAAAAGAAACTACTGAGTTTCAAAGTAATAGGTCAAAGGTAAAAGCCACATGGTTTTTTTGTATGCATGATACTGCAGATTGACTATTTTGTTGTGGTTTTGCTGTTGACCCTCAATCTGTTTTGAACTTGCTGTAGCCCACAACTTGTACAGTTTGTTGTAGCCTACAACAAATCCACAACAAATCGAAGCAAGTGGAATTTGAGTCTATCTCCACAGCCGTCGTGATCATTCCTGCAGCACTGCCTACCTCTTAACACACCAGCCAGACATTCCAGCGCACCTCTCAGCGTGTCGTCACTTCTCTGCTGACGAGGTTCGTGCCGTAATAGCATTGCTAATGGCAGGGCGCCATTACAACAAGCACACGTGTCCTCCCTCGACCGCCATCATCTATAGTTTGCACATTTACCACCCTACAGCTACAGAACGTTCGATTGTGCACCACTAATCGTCGAAATAGTAAAAAAATACATGTACTAAACACGCAGAATAAAATATACACAAAGCTACTATGCTTATGAAATTATTGTTGTTGCTATTATCAGTATTATGATTAATGCAGCAAAAGCGCCAAGTCAACTGTTACAGGCTCTCAGTAGCTTCTGTCATGAAGAATGTTTTCAGCCGCCTACGAAATACTGACAGTGACATGTCTAGTCGAAGTGCAGATGGCAGACTGTTCCACACGACCAGACCGCTAACAGCAAAGCTGCGGTCATCGTATATAAAGTAGTTCGTCGGCGTGCGTAAAACAAAGTGTTGTCCAGATAGCCTATGGCAGAGAGCGAAGGTGACACCACCGTCGTGTGATAACGTTGGAACCCGACGTTGGGATGCAGTATGTCGACAGGTAAGACGGAGCCATACCGTGCCGACACTTGTACACGAACACGGCCGTCTTGAAAAGAATACGCTGCCGTATTGATTAGGCGAAATCGCATTTGTAAGGCAGTCGATTACGGAGAAATGTATAGGAATATGTGGAATCACTTACGCTGCAAGAAGCGCTTCGTCTAAAAAGTAAGAAAGATTTTGTTAGAGGATAAAAATCCGAAAACCTCTTCCCATGTTTTGCAATTTTCGCTTACGTAATGCGTTTTCAATACTTCAGTATTATTTGCTATTCACAATAAAACAGGCAACCCGGCGGTCGGTGGACATTTGTAGGCCTATTGTCTGCGTAATTCTACTATTATCAATATGAACATCAGCCATTATAACGGTTACGTGTTCTAGGACCTCGCGAAACTAACGTACTAATAAACGTGTGTGCATTCGTAGAAGATTCGGGTTCATTTCTGTGTTCCATCGTGCAGTCTTCGCTGATTACTTGGTTAGGCATATACACAACTCCAGGAAATGCACACCCGCTGATAAAGCGAGTGCCGGTCGGTGTCAGCAAGCCGTGTATGAAGGCTGCTGACATTTAAATGTCGGTGCGCGGTGGTATAGATCGTTCAGATCGTTCACCGAACGGTAAACACGCGGCCAAGCACATGCTGAAAAGTCTGTGTTTAGGCCCGAACTCTGCTTGCTTCAATTTCTTGTGGATTTGTTGTACAGCATGCTGTATAACAAAGTGTACGACAATTCGAAATAGTGGAGTTCGGGCCTTACTAACGGTAAATGCATCGTGGGTGATCACTAGCACACTAAAAACCTTAGGTCTACATCACAGAAAAAAGACTTCTCCTTTGACCTTAAAATTAAAAATCGGCACAATGCAGAAACATCCACATCAATTTTTGGCTTTTCTATGTGCTTTTTACGCGCGATAGCAGCTTCGCGCGTCATGCCATGGCCTGGGCGTCTGTATGTCAGTCTGTCCGTCTGTCACACTCTAGATCTGTATCAAAACGGTATAAGCTAGAATCACAAAATCTTGGGCTGCCCCAAGGACTCTAGCTTTTGTAACAAAATTTCGTGACCCTGTGTAAAGGGGTTCCCTTCGAACGAAAACGTCAAAGAGGGGTACCCCTTAAAAGACATTGGCTCGTTATTGGCTATAATCTAGTGTGAAAACGAATGCAGATAGGTACAGAAATGTTGCTTATCATAACAAGCACTGGTGACAGGCTTTTTACTTCTATCAACATCGATGACCTTGAACGACCCTGAACCCCCAAAATTAGAGGTTTTCGTGATTTTTTTCGTGATTTCGGGCTGCAACACACATTTTAAGAGTGAATTGCGCCAAAATGGCTAGAGATAGACCCAGACAACATGCAAACGAAATTTTCAGCATTAAACTTAGCAGTTCCGACCCGCTAAGTTTAAGGAGACCTGCGCACGCAGGCGTCAAATTGAAGTACAGCTGTACCCCCTAAAAGTGGTTATTTTGCTGATATTGGCTATAGTGTAGCACGAAAACAGTTGCAGATAGGTGCACATGCTGCTTATCATATAACAAGCACTAGCGACGGGCTTTTAGATTTATTAACATCGACGACCTTGAACGACCTTAAACCCCGCAAAAATGATCCTTGACTTGACTTGACTTATTTGCTTTCGAGGTTCCGGTCTTTGTCTGTTTAACTGTTTATGCGGTTCATGATTTGTTGAACAATGCGGCAATAATGGACGTTCAGTGTGTACGATAATCACTTTTCTATTCGGCTTCGTGTACGCTACGCCTGCTTTTTAATGTCTGTTATTTATGCAGTGTATGCTCTATAGCGTAGTTGGCCTTAATGGATACCTTTCATTTACCATAATGAATGGGAAGCACAGGACAAAATCAGCACAAAGAAAGCGAAAGTAAACCAGCATAATGGCTGCATTATCAACATCTTATTACACACAACTTTTTACAGCATTTGTTCGTATATTAATATAAAATACAAATTATAACTGTGCCATCATTTTAACAATGCTAACATCGACGCCAATAAAACTGAATAGAAAACTGTTAAAGTGAAATATATAGGTTCTATGCATAGCATAATATTCTGTCGTATTCGTGAAAAATCGTTTGTGTCTAATTTTGTTATATATGTAAAAAAAACTTACCAGTTTAAGACTGTGTATAAGGACGATGTGATGATATTAGTCCTGTAAAACAGCAAAAATCATTTGGGTAACCTTGGATGGGGCTATGCATATGGCGTCCTTACAAGCTGACTCTACACGGTGTTTCATAAAGGGACCCTCTTTTTCTTTCTTTCATAATTCACTCAAATGATAATCAATTTACACGAAAGTTTTATCAGTTGTAGCCGAAGAAATACTAATTCAAAATATTTCAGCAAAATGTGGCTGTTGATTAAATATCCTTTGCTAATCGTAAGATAAACCTGGACAACCTGCGTAGGCCTATGGCATTTTTAGCATATAACGTCTAATTTATCAATCTAAATTTTGACCTTTTACATTTAAGGAGTCTTCCGTACGGAGGCCTCAAATTTGGATACTCCTTCAAAATGCACTATTATTTTATTGTATGCTGTACACGTTTGCCCAGGTGGCAGGACCGCTGCTATCGCGCGTCACGTGAGCTTTGCTCTAATTAATTGTTAGTTTTTGACTTATAAGCCCGTGCGTGACAAACGGACAGACAGACAAGCAAGACTCGCATTGCGGCCTATTAGGACGGCGATACAATAGCGTACACGATAGTTGATCTTGTTGGTCGCAGTCAGAAGCGACATTTGTCTGCAGTTTTACGTAGACAGTATCAGTCGGACACAATTAGGCAGAAATGCCTTCATCGCAGTCATCGATTGTTTTAAATATTAACCGTAATGTCACATTGACTGTTGGCCCAGGACAACAACGCAACGCCTTGCTGCTGCAGCTGAGCAGTCGAGCACCGTGTGCAAGGCATTGAGACGATCCGTGTACCTCCTTACTTTGGTGCTGTATCAGGACGATTCGTTCACTGTTTCGATCTAGCGCCGTCTTGTGCGAAAAAAAACATAAACATGTAGGCCTACATGACTTGGTTTTTGTGATATACGTCTTCAGTCAGTTCTGACGTTGTCTGCACAGGCCCATGTACACTGCAGTGGCGGTTTTAAGCCCAGGCCGAGGGGGGCACAGTCCCCCCCAGTTTTGCTCTGGGCCCCCTTCCCCAGTTTCGTAGCCGCCCATGATTTCTTGCAAAGATAACACAAATATCTGATTTTTTTGCGTTTCCAAATTTTAGAACAGTAAGCAAGTTTGAGGCTTCCGTTGAACGTCCAAAAGCTAAAAGTGTTTTAGCTTTAGCCTCCTGACTCCCTAACCAGGGGCTCTGCCCCTGGACCCCGCTGGGGTCTCCGCCCCAGACCCCCGTTATAGACTTACGCTACTGCGCTCGCCATGGCATCATTGGCATGGGCCGGGCCTCCCAGATGTTGCCGGCTGGAACCGCCACTGGTACACTGTGTTCGGAAAAAGTAACCCCCTAAACATCGTACAATAAAAATGTCAAAACTAAGCCAATATAAATAAAATTTCGTACGATTAATCCGCAATAAATTGCTAGAGAGATCATCAAATTTTGGTCAAGAATATTATTTTGTAGCAGAGTGATTAATTGTTGAATATCGATAACAAAATATCTCCGTTACCAATATGAAGTTACATATGTGAACCCGGCGGTTACTGTACATTTTCGTAACTCTAACAAAAAACATTTGATTCCGGCAAAATTTTGCGTCAACAATGCATCATCCATTGGCAATTAAAATGCCAAATTTCAAATAAATCAATCGAAGCAAACAGTACAGCAATTTTAGTGCGATGATTTCAAAACACTTCAGTTTCAAGTTTTTCTAGATTACTTCAGACACAAAGACGACTTGAAACTGAATTGTTGTGGGGTCACCTCTCTAAAACCACTGTAACTATTGTTTGCTTTGGCAGATTCAACTGAAATTTGTAACTTGGATTGCCTATGGATAATGCATTGTTGATGCAGAATTTTGCAAAAATCGAATATTTTTTGTTGGAATTACGAAAATGTATATTAACCGCGGGGTTTACTTATGTAACGCCACATTGGGGGGAATTGTTGGCAACAGAGATATTTTGTTATCGATATTCAACAGTTAATAACTCCGCTCAAAATAATATTTTTGAACAAAATTTAATAAGCTTTTTCGAAATTTATTGAGAATTAAATGCGCAAAATTTTATTCAAATTTGTTTAACATTTTTGTTGTACGATGTTTATAAGGCTACTTTTTTCGGACACAGTGTAGTTAGTTTACTTTGCGCTTCTGGTCATCCATTGACTGCATGAATAAACCAGTAAAACAGCACTGGTGGCATTCATTGTACTGTCCTACCCGCGCCCAGTGCACGAATCGTTGTGACACACCCATTAAAGACGAATCGTCACACAATCGTTTACAAGTCTTTCGTCGACTGCATAAGCGCCACCTCTCCAGCGAGCTGCAGCGTCGCTGCGTCACGGTGGGCTCTACGACGCCGTTTACTGTGCAGCAAGCGCGCACGCATTATAGGTGCTGCAGCAGCGCTAGTCGCCACTTCTGCTGCTGAACAGGCGTGACTTCTGCAAAGTGCTAAACAGACAGAGCCAACGACCGACGGAGAGATCTGTCGTACACTAAAACTTTCTCACACGTCGAAGAGTTGCTGTTCGCTCGCTGGCATTCACACTAGCCAGGCGACTCTATCGCCATTATTATATCGGTCAGTTTCATGTTCCACGTGACGTCATCACGTGACACGATGACGTCATACTGGCGCTGGCAGTTGATGACATCAGTCGCACTGTCGATGAGTCTTGTGGTCTCCTGCGTTTCGTCGTCAAATGTTGAACCGACTGCATCCGGTAAGTATACATGTGTTGAATTCGACGATATTTTGTCAGTTTGTTGTATAATTGGCTACCGTGCCGCCTTGCTTGTGTAGGCCTACGGGATATACTGACACTTTGTGGGTAGTTTTTGCTGACGAAACTCTCTACAGTAACCGTGACGACGCTGTGCTATGTGAGGTATATGTGAGAAATAATACCCGTTGCAGCGGGATGGATTCTGAACTGATTTGGCGAGAATGTTTTTGCCTTAGCTATATCTTATAATCATATGTCACAAAGTGCACGGAACACGCTATTTTAAGGCAAGATTTCGCACTTCTAAAATTGTTGGATTTTTAAGTTTTACCACCTTTTCGGCAATACGACTTTAGTGTCGGTACAGTGTGTGGGCCACCTATTGGCGAGGCAAAGTGAACGGTCGGTAACCAAATCATTTTTGCACCCTCTTTATTGATAGAAGAAATATATAACCTTAGTTGACGGAAGTAGACGATCTTCATGCGTTGTTTTAAAGTTAGTTTAGACACACTTTGTACAAAATAGCAGATTTATCAGTGATCTTGAAGACGCATTTATTGCAGTAAATGTAGTTAGAATAACGAAAGTTAGTCGAAAAGACAAACCGACGTGAAGTGACATAACTTTTCAGCTAACTTTACGATCAGTCATGTTTTTCGTAGTTATTCTTTCGCTTTCTATTTCCGATCAAAAATCGAAAAGAGGAGGCGAAAAAATTGCTACGAAAAAAACGTGATGGTAGAGTTAGTCAAAAGGTCACGTCGCAGCGATTTAACGATCAGAACTGTAATTCATACTTCTCGACATGCGACGTCAATACAGCGTGACGTTATCGAGCGATGACAATGCGTCCTGTGTTCGTTGGCTCGTATGCTATAAAATGCACGCTAATACGGGAGCAAGTACTGTGTGTTCGCAATAATAATTATCTCCGCCAGTGGAACGTAGTGAACATTGGAGGAGATTATGAAGTTGGTCGATCTGTCCGTCGTTGTATGTGTGTGTGTGTGTGTGTGTGTGTGTGTCTGTCTGTCTGTGTACACGAATTGGAGGAAATGCACTCTCACGAGCGCCTTTTACACTGTGTCTCAAAAAAAACATCCCCGACATTTTCGACTGTAACTTGAAAACCAATTATCAGATTTTAATAGTTTTTGATACAAATATTCTTGACACAACTTGCCATCAAATGACCGTTCAGTTTCCCACCTCACCCAGTGTATGTTTCTGCACTACCTAGGGAAAGCAGATCAAGCGAAATATGCGTTAACAGGAACAGAAAACCTGAAAAAAACATCCCCAACTTTATCCATCGTAACTAGAATAAAGACCAGCAAACTCTAATAATATTTGGCAGAAATATTTCTGACACAACTGGTTATTAAATAAGTGTTTTAGTTTTCACCTCACCCAACGTCTGCTTTTGCACTACCTGGGAAAAGCAGACCAGGCATAATACGCGTTAAAATGAATGGAAAAAAACGTCAGTAAATTTTATCTGTCCTAATTTGTGGGCCCCAACAGCAGGTCTATTACAAGGTTTGACTGTCTTGCAGCAGTGTGTCTATTAGATGAAGTTTAGGAATGTTTGTAAAGTCAGAAGTGACTGGTAGAGCCTGTATTGGTCTGGAGCAGAACATTATCGATACTACTGTCAAGTGAATGGAGAAAGCGTCTTTTTGCCTGTGTTCGTACAGTGGGCCAACACTTCAAGCAATTTTAATGTAGGCAATTGAAAAATGAACAACTGAATGAATTGTCAGCCACAGTGTCAGAAATGTAAACAAAATGTGTTTTTACGCGTTATGTTAATTAAGCAATCATATCGC
>Ga0209454_1001315_pt1 | contig 15250 bp, 14 predicted proteins | sample WorMetHERISLAND1_2_FD_187400 | JGI IMG/M metagenome (GOLD analysis project Ga0209454, IMG submission 187400) | Marine gutless worms symbiont microbial communities from Max Planck institute for Marine Microbiology, Germany - Olavius geniculatus... | ecosystem: Host-associated > Annelida >...
CTACCGGGGGTATAAAAAATTCATAGTAATAATAATAATAATAAAATTCACAGAGTGAATTTCCACAGTGTATCACAAAGTGATACATTAGTTTTGTTTCCCAAATACAGAAAAGACTAGTGACCATTGTATGAGCAATTTTTCACCGAGTTTTTAAACAGACCTGTACTCATAGCACTAGGTTGCATCACTGCGAGTCACATGTGAATTTGACTGACAATGCAAACTTTGAACAGAAGTTCCAACGCAAGTCTCCCTGTCTATTGAACATATTACTTTGGGGCCACATGAGTGTCCTTAAAATAACATCTCATTCCACCGAATGGCTCTAGCAGGGAGCATGAGTGTGACAGAGAAAGAGACAGACCGACAGACCACACTATCGTAACATCTGTTGCAATAGCTGCCACACTTAATAAACACAGCTCATTAACTTCCAGTCAACATGTATCTGTGTAACCAGTAGTTTTTCAACAACTGCACACTGTTCTACGCAACAGTATCATAAGCCCATCTGATTACACAGCAATTTGCGCAAATCTCGTGTAACATATCTATCTACAATTACAAGTCAACAAATAATTCACATTTCTTGGTTACCAGAAGCTTCAGTGCAGCACTGAGGCAGAACAACAGGTATCAGGAAACCAAATTATGGTCCGAGATGATGTGATACCACAGTGCACGGACGTCGAGAGCCACAGCAGGGCCCCAGGAAAACATTCTCACAGGGCCCTTAATGAGGTTGTCTGGGGAAAAATTACGAATTTTGCTTTTTTAAAATGGCGCACTATGGTGTAGTTTATATTTTTGAGCGACAACAGGGCCATCAAACTTCGCAGGGCCCAGGGAAAAATTCCCCCTTCCCTCCTCTCTCGACGGGCCTGCCACAGTGCCAGCGGGTGTGGTCACAAATGATGACCAGCCTACATTATGCAAATATCAGTCAGTAAGCAAAGTGTGAATCTACATAGTGCATACTCGAAAAAAAATCTCTCAGCGAAGTCTGTTCAGCATAAACGCTATGTAGTGTTCCACAAAGACAGCTGTTGGCACCAGGTGCTGACATGCTATACAACTGTATGCCCAGTTCAATCGTGCCAGGCACTAACAGTCAATTAGGTTTATTAGTGGTTAGACCTAGTTGGCTGTCAGTGTTTGAGGTGCTTGCCTATCTCTGAATCTGCCACACATGCCTGGTAACCTAGACCGTTTGAAACAAAGGCTGGTACCGACTACTGCTGCCCTGGGAATGTTTGCACAGTTTTCGATCTCTTTCTTTTCCATGCCTTTTTGTTTTCGAGTTAGGAACCCATACAGGACAGATGGGTGTACAACATATGGTACATAATGCAGCCTGTGGGACAGCTACAGAACCAGAATTTGGTGTTAAATTTACATCTACCACCAAATTTTACTTTCATACACTAGTACTTAGAAAAACCAAAAACTTGTAAGCAATACCACTGATAGTAGTTTTTCAAACAGCATTATGAACTATTTAAGTGTTTAATCATTATAAATTACTAGAGGGCCTACAGTTAATCTCTGGATTATCACTGTTTGTAGTTGCAGAGGTTAACAGCTTGTCAAAGTGTCTTCTCTGATTGTCCTCAATTATTCTCTGAAGCCTTGAAGCCCAGAATAAATGCTTTACAGAGATAATAGCCATAATAATAGCTCTTCTACCAGTCAGTTACTTGCAATTCCACGGCATAATTTATCCTCCCGTTCCTTTCGTGTCTCTGCTCCGAGAATTTGGAACTCCTTAACTCCTCAAATTCGTCAATGTCAGACCTTGGCTACATTCAGATGTCACATAAAGACCCACTACTTTCAGTCAGCCTTTTCTGCCACCTAGCGTCCATCATCCTATGTGCCCTGATTCTTTCTGAGACTTTGGCGCTTTATTTACTTACTTACTTACTTACTTAATACCAGTTACTGGCAATGATGTGTAACTAAGCACTGCAAAATGAGCTGGAATGCAGTAAGCAAGTGCAACATATACAATATCAGTTTGCATCACAAATTACATCAACACCCGGTAGACATCAACAATGTCTTGAAGCGCTCAAATGAAATGCAACACAGACAACACTTTTCACAAAATCATCAGTCTGTGTATTCACGTAGCAGAGATGTGAAGACAGGGGACTGCTGTGTCTCGGGACAAGATAAACAACAAACTAGTGCAACCGCCACCGAGTCCGTAGATGAATTATATCACATTGGTAGGAGCCGCTCATCGTATTCGTCATTGTCGTTTGGACACTCGATCTGGTGGTCACCAATGCCGTGGTAATTCATCGAAGAGTCGTAAGGCTTCGAACCACATCGACAGACCAGGTCACAGCCATCCTACACCAGTCCGGCAATCAACTGGTCAACTGATCAATAAAAACGTTCATAAAATGCAACATGTTTCTAGTAAATCAAAAACAAAACACCTCAATCAGTTAACATTTGATGTAGCTCCAGTATCCATTATACAAAAAAACACAACCGTCAGCTTCCTATGCTCGCCGGAGGCCGGCCAATTATTCTCGATTTAGTCTATGCGATGCTAGGTGGCACAAAAATTACAACAAGTAAAATTGTCAGAGATGGACATGTAACAGGCTGAATGCTTTTCTTCTCTGTCATTTCTAACAGAATGAAGGACCACAAGAAAATCATCTGTCTAAGCAATAAATATTTTCATTATGAATCGAAACAACAGAAAAATAATGATAAAAAGACATAACTGCCAGACACACACACAACATCATCAACATTTAATACCATCCACTAACAACTATCTCCATCCTTCTGGCTATCACTATCGAATCTACAAATACACGTAGTCGTTTTCATCTTGGAGATGACAACCATGTCCAACCAACAGCCAAAGCAGTAAAGGCTAAACCTGCAAACTGTAAAATATGCTTTATACATGTTAAAGTTAGTACTAATTAAATTCTTTCAATCGTTAACTATTTGCAATTTAATGATTAACTAATCACTAATTTCAATTAAAAACCGAACTCTGATTTTTGTCCAAAACACTGTGCTTTCACTTAAGACATTATCAGTTACTCAGCTAGCAGCTATCTCAAATGCAGTACCTGTAAGACACAATCGTTCACTAATTCCCACTGCTTCAATACATTTACATGCAACACTAAAGAGTACACATGGTATAAACAAGATGTGCAGTAAACCGACCGCCTGCAGAGCACCAAAGTCTCGCCAGAAGCTGTAGTTTGGTATCTGGTTGAGACTTTTTGCCTTCCGTACGAGCCGCATGTACAACACTCCGCCAATCAGGTAAACGGCAACAAAACAGAATATGCTGCACATAAAACAGCAAACACATTCACTATCTCTTATACCATGCTGACAGGCAGTTGTTTATTATCCCACTACCAACATTCAGAATAGATCTAGCGCTCTGTAAAAGTGTGTGACAAAGATGGTCAAAAATGATACTTCTCTGCTACAAAATCTTTGAACAAAGATTATGGCACACACTGTATGGTACAAAATGGGTCCACTATTTAAATTATAACTACCTTTGATTTTAATTAAAATTGCTAGATGTTTGAAATTATTCCAGGTTATGCCGGGTCACCCAAAAGTGCACTTTTAGACCAGAGATCTCAAACCTCTGGTAAGATTAGTGCTGCCACCTGGCAAATGTAACAAAGTCACAGTTTATACTGTATCCTTAAATGGTAATTTAGAATCTTGTATGATCCAAAATCAACAAAACTCTTGATCACCATCAAAATCTGGTCAATTCGTTCTTGGCTCACATCCAACCTCTCCAAAGAATTTCATCAAAATCTGTTAAGAGTTTTTTGAGTTAAAACGGATAGACCAAAAACGTAACTTTCTCATTGAAGATAACAACAAACTGAGCAGATGACCACCAGGTGCATGCTGAACGGTGTACATATGTATACATGTAAGTCAGTGATTTTCAACCGGGGTTCCGCGGAACTGAAGGGTTACGCGAGCGTCTGCCAGGAGTTCTGCAGCTGGCCAGTAAAAATAACTTAGCATGCGAAATCATGCCAGACAATTTTGTTTGAAACTGCAAGTCTACATGTCTTTTTTTGCATAGACTTACTGTGTTGAATCACTTTTGTTGTTAGTAAAATTTTGGCATATTTGCATTTTAGGCCTATATTATAACATAAGCTTCCTATGCATGACATTATTCAACTGCAAGGCATTATCGAAAATAAAAAAGAAGAACGTATTGATTATGGTTATGGTTACAAAATCGTTTAGCCATTTACTTAGTTAATTCAATTATTTAAAAACTCAGCTAGGGAAAATTAAAAAGACACATAGGCCTGTCTTTTCCGAGGGTGTCCATGTGATAAATTTTCTGGGTTGGTGGCGGGGCTAAGCAGCTGTCGACGACTGCCTCACCCGTCGTGTTTGGTTAAATACAATAACATACTGCTGCCTACTAATGCGGTCAAATTTTATGTTGGTCATCTTTGTCTGTTTTGTCGTCTTCATGACGGTTCTGCCCTCAATGCCCTGCTAGGGAAATGAGTCCGTAAACCCCCTGTGGCTTCATCATCGCATACGTCGCTGGACTCACGGATCAATGCATGGGGTTCCGTGAGTGACCTTCACGCTTGTGTAGGGTTCCGTGGCATCAAAAAGGTTGAAAAACACCGATGTGAGTACATGTGAGAGGCATTCAAAAAGTTTGTAGACCAACATAATGATGAAAAGAAGATATGCATCATATTTTGTTACTTTTCAACCTAGTTTTCTCCAACTGAAATGTACTTGGTCTAGTTTCTCTCAAACACTCGGATTCCATTCTAGAATAATTTCTGATCTTCCAGCCAGCAATTTGCCCTGTAGAATACATGCCTGTCAGCAGCAAATTTCCATTCTTCCATGAATTCCAATTATAGCCCAATAAAAGCTCTGCAATATTGCAGTAGTAGATGGTTCTAACCAATAACACAATGTCAATGCCAATTATAACTCCATGTATGTTAAGTTACAAAATTGTTGAATGCCAATTGTAATCTGCATGGCAAGTTGCTGGCTGGAAAACCAAGATGAAAATTTTTCCTACAGTGAAATCCAAGCTTTGAAGAAATGCATTTTAGTCGTGTTGGAAAGTGGCCAAATATGATCTGAATACCTTGTGGCTAAGCGTGTCAGTCTACGTACTCTTTGAATGACCCTTGTATACAGTGAATACGTACATGATGCAGACCACTGAGCCAGTACTCAGACCGGAGGGCAGCGGAGTACAAGCTGCTTGATGATCCATCTCAAACAAATAATAACAATCACCTGTCTTGTTGTTGTTCTCCTCCACCCACCGAAACTTACCCTACAAACACAGCAGTACAATGCAAACAATAACAACATATGTAGGCATCTCAAGACACTTGAATATAGTTTTTGACCCTGAGTACTCGGTTCCTAAGAAAAGAAAAAACAATGAAAATACTACAAAATCACCCTATTAGTATTATTATTATTATTACTAGTAATAAGTACCATCACAGCTGTTTTAGCAAATGTCTCTGTGGCCACGTAGAGAAGTCAGTGCAGTGAGCAAAAGCCAATAAATGATGGAAAAAGTGCCATTTGGTAGGGACACTAGCTTTGCCATAACTAACAGTGCATTAGACAATGGCCTGAGAGTACACCCACACAAATGAACAACATTGTACCCTACAACATTACTGTTAATTTAAAGGCAAACAAGACATACCTCGGTTTCTCCCGACTTGCACGAGATCATGATGATTGTCCGCTTTCCTTCAGAACTGCAGTGAGTGTGGAAGTTTTCTCCACCCTCGTACTCCAGCAGTATCCAGTTATCTTTCAACAAAAAAACAATACAAAATGCAACATCTAAACAATCAAAAAATGCAATAATCCTAGTACTTAATCAACAGTACACAGCTATGTACTAGAGCTTATCAAATTTGTGAACAAGTCAGGCAATCTGCAGGATGGGTAAGGTAAAAATGATCAAATGCTACCCTTGTAGATCAAATTTTCAAATTAGCATGTTTGCCAAAAAGTGCACTTCATTTGAACAAATGGTCATTTAATCCCTCTTTGTACGATAGCAGTTTATTCTGTAAGCCAATGATCATCCGTTGAATTCTTGATTCTGACAAAATGGCAGTGAAAATAAAAATGGTGTTATGCCGGCATAACAGACTGGATCCAGGGTTGGAGAATATTGTGATATTTTTGATCAAAAATATAAAAAATATCATGATGTTTTTGATATTTTCGATATTTATCCACTGACGTATTTAAATTAAATTCTATATAGCAATATATCAATATCATATGCTTCTGTATGAATGAGATATTGATACAAAGCACTTGCATGGCAAAAATATTTTTTTTGTTAATATCAGCAACATTTTACTGGTATTATGGCACAGAATATTTATTGAAGCTCTGGATGAACAGCTGTATTGTCAGATAATTTGGCTGGTCCTAGCTGGCCCGACCTGGCTATTTAGTTGCAGCCATCTTGGGTGGCCTTAGCTGGTACGCAACAGCTCGTAGGTACTGGGCTAAGGTTGTGTCTCTGCTGTAGTACAATGACTTACTGGACACACGAAAACAGTCTGCTATCACAAATGGTGCATGCATGTGAATGGGTGATGACAAGGAAATTGGCCACCAGATGTACGGTGTGTACCAGAGGTGCGCGGATCTCACTTTTCAGTATCCGTATCCAATTCATATCCATTACCAGCTATCCGTATCCGCAAGTTCGTCAAAAACAATATCCGTATCCTATCCGTATCCGTTCGCCAATTTTTTTTTACTAAAGCAGGGTTTCCACTCAACACAATGCATGCACCGCATGCAATGCAATGAATGTAGGCTAACAAAGTGCAACTGACGGAGCTCATGTGACATAACTGACGCAACTACCGCAACACACAGACATGTAAGGCAGTGAATGCAACTGACAGTACGAATGCAACTGCCTTTTCCGTTTTTGTTCCGACCGGCAGGCCTAAGCTTAATGGTCTGCCTTATGTTTCGTCCTGTCTGTCTGTCTGTATGAATGTAACGGATGTACTGTGGCTAAACGGTGCGAGGCACATAATGATAGTACCGTGGCGCCTCCTTGTGAATGATAGACTTGTGTCGCAGCCCGAAATTGCCAAAAAATCCATAAAACCCCCTATTTTGGCGTTCAAGGTCATCCAAGGTCATTGAATTCTGCGCCAATTGAAAGCCAGTATACAATTTCCTATTAGTGATTTTTAGTAACCTAGGCCTTATCTCGCACCGTTACTGATATACAGTGACTTATTGGCCAAAAATCGCAAATTTTGCCCACCCCCCTCTCATTTAAGCTAACACACTACCGTGTAAAACGCAGATGCTCCAAATTGTTTCAATGCGTGGTGATTATCAGTATCAGATTGCTCACTTGTGCATAAGCAATTACACAAAGGACACCATGGACGGTATTAAACATTTTATGCTGAAAACAGCAGACAACAAAATAACTGATTGATGAGCTTAAAACACATTCTATCCATGAATGAGTGCTGTGCATTTTGATCAGTTGATGATTAATGCCACTGTCAGCTGTGGCGTCATGTCAGCGCCGTCATTTCAGCAAATTGTTGGTGTCTCACTGATCCTTGCGGGTCTTGGAAATCTGTGTGTGTAACATATTGTTTTTGTAGCAGTAACACTGTTTCAAAGGTATGATTTACAGAGAAAAAACTAAAATCGTAAATCCTTGCGGGGTCCATATAGACCCAGCCCCCACCCCAAATGATGCCCCTGCATCACCTCTAAGCCATTGTGTACACTTTGGACAGAAATTCTGATAATTTGGGAGCAAGTTGTTACAAAAACTTATAATTCTGCTGAATGAATCAGATTTTAATTTACTGTGTGCTTGATAAGTCACTAGAACTTTACGAGACAACAACTGAGCATTATGCAACAATATGGAGCATCTGTGTTTTACACGGTAGTGCGTTGACATAAACAAGGTGAGGTAAGCAGTGAGTAAACTTTACATATTTCTATTGACTTGGCTATCTGTATGCCAAAAATTATCAAAGTTGGTGGAGATTTGACGAAGTTCTGACAGAAACAAGTTGGGTCAATTTTTGGCACACCCTGTATATTGGATTCGATATTTTCGACAATTTATGTCCGATATTTTAAACACCGATATTTTAAACATCAAAAACATCAAATATCTGACATTGTTGGCATCAAAAATATCAGATAAATATCGGATATACATCAATGATATATATCATGGATATATATCATGCCCCTGCCAACCCTGACCCTGTCTGACTAAAAATCGAGAAAAACTACACAGCATACCTAGACAAAACTGGCTGAAACAAAAGTCAACAAACCAAGACGCATAATTCCAGCCTCTGCACAGGTTTGGTGCCTATATAAACAAGACAACATCAGTTATGTAAAAATATTCCTAAGCGAGTGAATGAGTTATTCTGATGGATTACGGCAGATACAAATGACTTGCTGGATTAGCTGCAAAATATTCACTCAGCAGTGAACAAAACAACTCACTTCCAGACATGATCTCGGTCTTCTCAATGTCGCCAATGACATGCGTACGGCTATCGAAGACTGAACCGGGTGTTTTCTTCTGCACTTGAATGGCTCCGGCAGTTTTCAGCTTAACATCTGCGGTGTCGGAAATGTCCCTCAAAGCTGGGACACAGATACCAACTGTGTACTCAAAGCCATCTCGCTGAGCATCTTCTGCACTGAACCTGTATACAATGTCTAGAATAACTACAATGAAAATAAACCAGACAGATAAATATGGCATACATCAAGATAAAGTGCTGATATCTACAGCATGACGACAATAAAATGACGTGCAACTGATTCTGTCCGTAATCCACAACCGCCCTGGCGTTCACTCAGGATCCGGCTTCAATTTGAAGTTTTATGATATATAACTCTATGTTTTACTTATTTTCTTACTGCAATGCATGCATGCATGATTGACAACAGTGAACAGTTCAACAAGAACAAAAATAGGGAATCAATCGTAATACACATACATTCAATAGTCAACTACGTCTACGGTCAGCAAATGATGAACACAATAAAGGGTCCATCTCACCGTTTACCACACAGAGGTCGTATGTCGTTGAGCAACTCGGGATCAGGCTGATGATGTTTCGGGAACTTGCACATGCATTCCGAGGGCTCGTCTGCAGGGCGCATCCCGTCATCACTGGCGACTTCTAGCGATAAGAATGAAACGCAGACTAGAACGACAATGGTCAATTTCTGCGTCCACAACATTCCGGTCATATGATGATGTCCAGTAGCTGATATCGATTTAATCGCAAAAATAAAAAAAACCACAACAAAAAGAATCTCACAGCAATACAGCTAACAAAGCTATCAAGATATTTCTCTGCTCTCTGTCACAAAGTAGCCAGTTATCGCCTAAATGCGTAACAAACTTTAAAAAATAAACGCATCAACACGTAAACAAAAACAACACTTTGCCTAACTTCCGCTTTTGCTATCAAAAATAAGTAACAGGAAAAGCAGAGAGTAGACTAAAGTCACAGTAAAGATGAAGCGAAAACATTTTCTGTATAAAAGCATAATTTTTTGCAGTTGCGTAGTTAGGAAATTTTTCCTAGGGGAGCAAATCCAGTGTCTCACATACGTACTTTCTTTGTTTTTCTCTCTCTTTTCTCCTTTCTTCCTTTTCTCCCTTTTCCTCTTTTTTCTTTCTCTCCTATTTCCTCCTCTTTTTTCTCCTTTCCTTCTTTTTTCTTTCCCATCTCTCCCAGTCTTTTTTTTATAAATGTAGAACCCCTTAAATTCCTGCATAGGGAATTTATACCTCACTGGGGTTTGGAGCGGAGCGCCACCAAAATCGAATCTTATGCATTAAAGTCTTAAAATATGGCGACAAAAGTTATGATTATTTTCTTCAGAATTAACTGACTAAATTTAGTGCAGTGCAGCTTAAACCACAAAGACAAACAATGAAACAGGGTGGCGCCATAAATTCAAAAGTTGGGCTACAATTTAAAACAAGTAATTTGAGAAAAGTTCACGTGACGCGCGATAGCAGCGGTCCTGCTACCTCGGCAATCAGTGTACAGCAGTAAGATATTAATGCATCTTAAAATTGTGAATAAATTTAATTTGAGGCCTCCGTATGGATCGACTCCTTGCATTTAAGAGATCGACACTTAGATTCTTAAGAATGTAGGCCTACGTTCTATGCTAAAAAAATGTCATACGCTGGTTGACAGGTCCATCTCCAGCCATTTCGGTGCAGTTCACTCTTTAAATGTCTGACGCAGCCGAAAATTGCAAAAAAATCACTAAAATTCCATATATTATGGAGGTTCAAGGTCATTCAAGGTCATCGATGTGACACCACTAAAAGCTTAATTGTCACTTTGCTTGTTATGATAAGCAGCATGTCTGTACCTATCTGCAACCGTTTTCACGCTACAGCATACACGAGCCAATATCAATAAAATAACCACTTTTAGGGGGGGTAGCCGTATTTGACGCTCGCCTGCGCCGGCCTCCTTGAACCTAGAGGGTCGGAACTTGGACGGCTGAAATCTACGTTTAGTGTTGAAAATTTCATATGCAGGTTGTCTTGGTCTATCTGCAGCCAATTCGTCGCAATTCAGTATTAAAATGTGCGCTGCATCCAAAAATTGCGAAAAATTCACTAAAAAAACCCTTTTTGGTAAGTTCAAGGTCAATCAAGGTCATTGATGTTGATAAACCTAAAAAGCCTATTACCGGTGTCTTAAAACACTAAAATATTCAGTTTAATCAGCAAATGCGCCAGCATAATATCCATGGATATATCCATGGATATCCATATCCACGGCAAGCCTGTAAATAAACGTATAAGAGCGCCTATTAATGATAAATTCGACACTTCTACAGGCAAGTACGAAATTTGGCAACTGCCGATCTGTGGTGGCCTAATTGCTAGGCTTGAGGTTGTCTGTTGGTCGGCGAAGAGAGCTCGTCGTACCGCCTCAGAGACGCGGCCTTAGCTGGTACATACAAGCACCGTTGGGAGCTAAGGCCGTCCAAGTCGGCGGCCGGATAAATAGCCGGCCCGGTAAAACTGGATCTGGCAGCCGTATCAATAACGGATAAATATTATGTGCCTTAATTTATTTTAATTTGAGTTTCGAACAGTTTTAGTCCTTACAGTTAACGTGCTAGATTTTGTAGATTAAACTTGAAGTAGGCTACGCTTGCCATTTTTTAACCCCAAAATACGCAGGCCTATCATTATCATACCATATCATACCTGTTGCGTAGCCATCGATGCACTAAAGCTAACGTAAAGTAATATATGTATTTATGTCCTTGATGTCGTTTGCATGCAATGTGATAGGCCTACAATACTGTAGTCAGGCTTCCGAGACTTGCGTGCATTTTTCGCATGGGCCCAGATTTATGATACCGTGCAGAAGTTTGAATACTAGCCGGATGTATATGCTATAGTGTAGCGGCATGAGTTAGACAGTTAGGCGCGCTTACACTTCCCTATCGTTCTTTGTAAACGTTCGCCGGAGGTGTAAGAAAACGTCTTGACGACAGTACAGACTAGCACAATGTTGTAAGCGCTCGCAGGCAAATGCGCGCGACCATGTCGAATCACGTCTACTTCTCAGGTAGGCTCATCTTTCTATATGCATCATTCGAAACAATAGGCTATTTTATGCGGTCGTTTTGATAGAATGATCGCATTACAAATCTTGCCCGTCCGTCGGTTCGTCCGTACGTCTGTCCATCTATCTGTCCCGCAGAGGCTCCTAACTGAAAAACGGAAAGTGTATAGGACAGCCAAAGTTATCGTTAACGTACCCCAGGCTAAGTAACGGTGGCCCATTTTTAGTTCAAAAGGTCAAAAGTCGAGGTTAGGGTTTGGCTTGCTCAGTTCTAGGCAGACGGCCGCACAACGTGTGGGCACTGGGCCGACATTTTTAAAAATAGTTACACACAAGAGTTTTGCATTTGTTACGCGCAGCACAAACAAGCGTAGTTCGAATCAGGAAAACGAGTTGTTGCTCTCTCTCCCTCTCTCTCTAGGCGGGTGGTTGTGAATCAACGCACTCGACCACCCACAAGTTCACGCCAGGCTCAACGATCTTGTGGCACCTCCACCAGTTCGTCGGTGTTCATTTTGGTCAACCTCTCAACGTAGTTTAGTCAAGGACAGCCATCTTGATAACAGGGACTGAAATAAAGAAATCGCGCTGACTCCAGCGTACGTCCACAAAGTAACGCCTTTGTACGAATAGTTTAGTCGTTCAAGTCTAAAAATTCGAAATTCAGCCTAAAGAAGATAATTCTGAGACAGTAGATTGACAGCCATTCAACAAGCATAAGAGAACTATTACGATTCGAGTAGGGCTGATGTTTCCGTGTAATTGTAATGACAACGTAACTCGCCAGTAAAACGGCAAGATGTGGGGCTAGTCACAGGTTTGCAGCATAACTTCGTTGATCGAAGTTGAATCATCGACCCAAACGCGTTGCCACTGAGTCAAAACGCCATCTTCAGTCAGGGGCGTACATCCCCCCTCAGCACCAGGAGGCAAACTCGACCCAACTCGGATGCCTTTCCCTTTTTCTCTTCTCCCCCCTCTTTTTTCTTTTTTTCTCCTTTTTCGTCATCTCCCGTTTCCCTTTCTCTTTTTTCCATTTTTGTTTTTCTGTTCCCCCCCCTCTTTTTCCCCTTTCCTCTTTCTTTTCTCTTAGACGTAAGATCTCTCAAATTTAGCTAGGAAGTCTGTAGGGGCGCTGTAAGCTTCCTTATAGCGGGGTCTGGAGCTGAGCCGCAGCCGAAATCAAATTTAATGGATTTTAACCTTTAAAATATAACATCTGGTGGCAACAAATTTAATTATTTTTCATATAATTAACTGACCAAATTTAGTGCAGTTTAAACAATATAAGAAAACAATGGTGGTGTGACACCACAACTTTAAAAGTAGGCAAAGTCGTAGCCAGAATTTTTGCTCAGGGCGGAGTTAGACCTTTCCCTTTCTTTCCCATTTTTTCCTACTTGTTCTTTTTTTCATCCCTTTCTTTTTTGTGTCTTTTTCCCTTTTCTCCTTCCCTTCTTTTAGAAGTAAGACCCCTTAAATCCAGCTATAGGGCTCTGGGAAGCACCGTGAGCTTCCCCAGCGAGGTCTGGTGCGAAATCCCAGCCAAGATCGAATTTAGTGCATTTTAAATTTGAAATATGACATCTGGTGGCAACAATTTTAATTATTTGTGTCAGAATCAACTGACGACATTTATTGCATACAGCTTAAATAATAAAAACTAACAAGGACTGCAATACAAAATAATTTAAAAGTGGAGATAAAAACAATCTGCGAACGAAGCTAGCAGAAAATTTTTTTGAACTGTTGTACGCAGAACTGTCACATTAACTTAAAAATTCCGTGAGGGGGTTGAACCTGCTACCTTTTCCTTCAAATACGGCTTTGAAAGAAAGGGAGAAAAAAAATGAAATTGTTGTGCCGAGAACTGTCGCATGCTGTGTCATGCGTTTAGCTAGGCAATTTGCCACTAAAAATATTTTTCCTCAGTTTTTTTTATTTTTTACTCCGCAAATTTTTTTCCAGGAGGTATTTGCCTTTACCTGTCAATAGAGTGGACGCCCCTGTTTTTAGTCTGTTTTATGGTATGATGTCACTTGATGTTGATATTTTTGGTGTGTTTGGTGAAACGCAGATTTCTTGATGTTAGCCGTCGCAGTTTCTTTGTCGCCGTTGACTGCAGGAACTACGAGTACGTTTTCAACAGAAACTACAGCTTCAACAGTTTCAACAGTATCCACAACCGCTACTACGCCCACAACCTTTAGTACGGAATCACCGACAACCGTTACTACACCCACCGTCACTACGGACTCGACTGTTTCTGACACCACAGTTACGATGATGCCTACGACGTCTCTGCCGTCATGCCAGGAGCTCATCTGCTACAACGGAGCAACGTGTGTAGTCGATCCAACAGACAACACAGAGAGATGTGTCGGCTGTCCGGCCGGGTTCACCGGCCATAACTGCGCAGGTTACCGCGGTCTTATTTGTTGAACGTTTGATCGTGGTGATATAGCGCTTTATGAGAAGCTCATCTCAGAGCTACGAAGCGTCACCTACCGTATGGGATCACACAGTGTTACCTGCCACCCGACACAGGTGAACGCGCCCCGCCTTAAGCTCAGCCAGTCAGAAAGGTACCTTGTACCAGCTCCCAGTATGAAATTGCACTAAACGAATGCTCAGCTATTATGCGCGAAGTATTTTTATCCCATAATTGATTCACTAATCGACTAACGTACAAGATAATTACCGGTAGGCCTACCGTAGCTATCTAATTGATAAATCAACCGATTGAATGATATATTGTTTGTTTTGTTTGTTTGTTTGTTTACTTGCGTCGTTTTTACTTGCTTGCTTGTTTGATTGGTTGACGAACTACAAGATAAAAAAATTGTATTGCAGTCGCATTTGTACGTACGCACACCTTGGAAATTGCTTCAAGCTAAATTTATTCCATAAAAATTTGAACACTCGTAATATCTCACATCTATCGGAAAGCTGGAACTTGCTGCTCTCCCAACTAACCAACGAAGCCGCTGGACCTTGACACTTTACACGATACTGTGAGTGTTGTTTTGACTTATTTATTCGAAAAATTCGAAAAAAATTACAATGGCGCCTGTGGAGAAAATTTAAAAATTATTTAAACTGTCATAACTTCCGTTGTGTGCAAGATAGAGTCGTAATTTTTGGTTTTAAGATATGGTTTTCGGGGTCGGCCTAACTAACGGTGACATTTATATTTACCCCCCGGTTGACCCCCGTTGCCATGGCAACGAAATTTGGGACAAAATTGGCTATAACTCGATTTGCGTAAGAGATTTTTGCGAGATTTTTGCGCCTATAGGGGGTGTTCGGGGATGCGCCATTGAATGCTGCCAATTGCATTTTTTCCGACCGACCCCCGTTGCCATGGCAACGAAATTTGGGACAAAATTGGCTATAGCTTGGCTTGTGTAAGAGATTTATGCAAGCTTTTTTTCATTTGATTTTATTTGTCGTATTAGGCTTACTTGCCCAATGGTTACCGATTTGGCCGAACTGCCCAAAATGTGCACCGTAAAACAACAGATAGGCCTAAGCGTATAATATAGGCC
>Ga0209454_1001316_pt1 | contig 15250 bp, 11 predicted proteins | sample WorMetHERISLAND1_2_FD_187400 | JGI IMG/M metagenome (GOLD analysis project Ga0209454, IMG submission 187400) | Marine gutless worms symbiont microbial communities from Max Planck institute for Marine Microbiology, Germany - Olavius geniculatus... | ecosystem: Host-associated > Annelida >...
AAGTCTTCTGACTTGCTAGCATGGTGGACTTTGGACGAAGCGACACTATCACGACACTGTCACGCACGCACGCAAGTCTGAGACTTGCTAGCGAGCAGGTCTCCAGCGTGCTAGCGAACAGGATAGCGTAATGGACTTTGGCCTTTACGGAACGAACTGCCGTCCGACATCAGCCACGTCACCCTGGATGGATGAAGCGCTATACTCTCTATCTGGACTGCAGTCAACGCCCGAAGACCTAACTGGCGTCAGTGCTGCTGTACACTCCGACCTACTAACTAACTCTTTTCCAAGTCATTCGACATTCAGCAGCAGTGCATGGAAACCGTTTATCAGGGTTACTCTGACTCACTCATAACACATTTTGCTCTCTCTTTATTTGCGAAAAATGCAGAAAATTCGGAAAGTGAAAAAGACAATGCCAACAGACAGAAAGACGTTTATCAGTATGTTGTTATAGCCTACAATCTGACATAAAATACGTGCTTGCAAAATTGCGATTGCGAGATTTCTATTTACATCGTTAAACGGATATGGCTGTAATTAATTGATGCGTATATATCCGGATACGTGATTGCATGCAGACGTATTTATATAGCCCCATATGTCGTACAGACCGACGGCGGGTGATCGCAACTCTCACCTAGTACCATGGAGTCCCCACGATAATTTAATTTGCACAGTTTACCGTTGTTGCGGTGGAGTCCGGTCGCTCCGACTCTATGCTATGTGACCGATTGGCGCCCGTCGGAGCGAGACGAGTTATATTTTTCGACTAGTCGACGACCGCGACGCTAGTCCGTCGGGTCGAACTAATCACCAAGCCAGGCTCGGCACGGACGGATTGGGCTCGGGCCCTTCCGGTCGCGGTCTGTGACTGGACTGCCGACAGACAGAGAGGGAAAGAGAAAGGGAGCGATGAGCGCTGGTCGGTCGGTCTCCTGCGATATGGTTTGTTTGCACGGTGGGTCCGCACGATCAGATAGTTGCTACCGGATTTGGCGTCGGAAAACGAGGAAAATAGCACCCCTCGTGCCCGGCACAGGAGAGAGAGACGGAGACTAGATGATGGTGCTTCTATGAGGGGCAACTGCAGTGGCCGGGGCGGGCTGACGCGGAGAATGGCTATTGGGCTGCGTGCGGGGTTGTGTGGGTGTTGCTGGCACATTTCACGTTTGAACGGTCGTGCGCTGCATTTCAATGACGATGCGCGCCACGCCAGTCGTTACTGTAGGGTCTACGTCGCCCAGGTCTCCCTGTTAGCGCTGCTTCTGAGACTGCTCTAATAGGACCAGCTGCAGCCGAGGGACGCGGTATTGACTGCAGGCCGACGAATGCTGAGTGAATAGTCTTGTGGGTGACGAGTTGTCTGCACCCAACTCAGGACACATTGTCGCCTTGGCAATGGGGACACGGGGCAATGAGTCTCCTAAATTTTAGCCTGTTAGAAAATTTTTTTAAAAATTAATGGCTGAAAATTTTTCATTTTGCGGGTATTTGGAGACAAAAATAAACTTTTAACACTCGTGATCTCTTTGTTTACGTGAGTGTAGCGCTTATGCGTGTGACACGTCATGTCAGTGTGACAGTGTTCTGCTCAGCTTTATCGGTTTACTTGCGACTGTGTTTGTTACAACAGTCGCAAACAGTTCCGATCTAAGCTGAAAACCTATCTTTTCAGACAAGTCTATACTGCATGATTCCTCTGAGAACGTTGCTGAAGAGTTTAACTGTAACTGTAACTGTTTAAAATGATTTTTAGCTGTCTGTGGGAAAATTGCAGCTAGGTCCTATTTGCTTTCTAATTTCTTAACGCACACGACGCCTCTGTGACAATCTCGTGCTATTGTCACTCAGTCACTCGTTGAGCTAAGGAAGAAAGCTATATAGCACGGTAGCACTGCAGCATACTTCCGTCAATCTATTACCGGTTTTTCACTGTTATGAAACCGTCCAGGCTTGGAAAGGCGATGGTATTTGACTATAGCTAGCGGGAGATTATGGCAGTCGTTTGACCTGATGCTAGATGCCGTCTGTTTGAATCGATCAGGAAACGCTTTCGGTTAGTGTATTCTCATATATGAAATTGTCTTGCGTCGATCGCTGGTAAAGCACAGATTTTTGCAGTTTTGTTTTAGGCCTTGCTTTAGGCCTTGGCCTGTGTTCGAGCTTTGCATGCAGAATGCCGTCCGTAGATTGAACTCTCTGATACCGCCATCGCAGCGCTTAATTTCACCATTACGCTATTAGGTATCGATCAGTCGATTGTCGTGGCAGCTATGTGAAATGGAAGAAGCAGGTCATTTTTTGTGCCTGATTTCTTATGGGCCTACTCTCACATTGCCGTCTTAGATTTTTCCGTGACTTATTCCTGATAGTTATCGATTTTTGAATTTCCAAATTATTTTTTGATTTTCGGTTTGTGTTTTGGAATGCATTTGCATTGAACGTCAGATCTCTATAGATCGGAGGTCAAAAAATTGCAAGATGTGTGTTCTAAGAGTACTTCGTGTCTCATGGCAAACGTTAATCGGTTGAAGTATTTCAAATTGACATAATAAAAAGAAGCCAACATGTGAGTAGGCCTAGCGGTACATCGGTAATACTTCAGAGCTAATACACATGGTATCATGGCCATAAAAATGAGATATCACGGCCGCGTGCTGACTGCTGAAAACTGACGGAGACAATATGAAAAAAGATATCCAATCGTGGGACCGTATACCAAATGCCGACTGTGAAAAAGACGGATAGAAGAAGACATCGTTTACTGGAATGGATCGATGAAGCTGCTCGATTGACGCAGTGAAAAAGTCATGTCGCTGACCCTTGTTCAGAAGATGGCACCTGACCTCGCCTGACCTACTGGCATTTTACCACTCCACTGCAGACAGTGTGGTCTGGTGACGCACGAACCCAAGCGGACATATGAACGGCTGCTGCGTGCTGCGTATTGTATTGGTTTCAGCGCTTGCCGCCTGCAGTGTTCAATCGTGTCGTGATTTCTATATCGACCGGGACTCGGCGCCACCAGTCAGTGCCCGTCCATGTAACGATCGCCAGGTCTACGCCATTCCCTACTCTTCCTCAACGCAAGGAGCGGGCCGAGGGAGGGGACCGCCGGCGGGAGAGGCGCCCACTGCAGGGAAATATTGATCGTCGACGCTTCGGCCGTCACTTAGCATAGAGAACCGACCGACCGGTACTGCGCTATAGCCTACTAACGAACGGGACGGACCCACGGACGGAATCGACCGAAGACGTACGTACGCACGCGCGGTGAGACCCTCGTTCGAGGTCTGATGTTTACACGTGTGTTTTCAGCGGCCTCAGTGCTTTCATTCCACGTGGGAATCTATCATAAGAGATGTCACGCAAGAAATAAGTCGTTTTGCACTTTTCTCTTCGTTCTGCGACTTTTCCTCGTTTCTTTGAAGCCCACTGTAGTACAGAACCTGAATTTGCTGACAAAGTTCGTGTCATTGTGGCATTGACAAAAAATCGTCGCATGCAAGCACCTTACTTTGCCTGTTGACTCGAATTTTTCGGTTCAGAAATGCAAGACAGCATTTGCCCTGATCGCAACTTTTTAGAAGAGGGTATGGCGTTTCAGAATTGCAGTCACTGGCGTAAAATCGAAAAAAACTGCAAGAGAAACGTTATCATTTATTTTTGCTTTATTTATCTAATAGAAGGCTTGAAACACGAGTAAAAACGCAGAAATGCAATGTAAAACAATAAACACACATATCAGTAAAGAACACGGCACCAATGCTTAAACAGAGCTGACGGAAAATAAAGCTTTCGAACGCCAATGACTTGAGATCTATAGGCTCTGGGGAAAAGACGTGCCGTATAGAAAATTTCGTAATTTTTAATTTAACCATTATTACTTAACAAGTGAAGAGTCAGCATTACTGAAGTCGGAAACCAACTTAGAAGCTCATTCGGTTAAACATACACTTTTTGAGACACGGTGTATGCTATAGATGTCAAATCGCCGACGGCACAGCCCGATGCTGTTGGCTAATGTCCTGCAATAATGGCGCATTATCATTTTATGGACATCCGCTATATATAGCAAGTGCACGTTCAACTGGTAATATCTCGGGAACGCGTCACGTTAATAGCAGAACGGCGTCACCGGAAAATGTGTACATACTGCACGCATTTGAGCCTATTTTGCCGCTCAACTGATGGGCAGTCACTGGGTGTAATGTATAAGTCGTGCACTAGGCCTACTGGAATATGGCGCGATTGGCGTTACATCCGAACCGGATGGCGCATGAAAAAAGTGGAACTTTAGTAAGTCGAGCAATCAGACAATTTTTGGAAACAGTTGGCCGCAGTTAGGGCAGTTAATGGTGGTTAGTGGCTGATCAGACAGAGACGTTACGATCAGCTCTCACGAAATTCCACCAGACTGCTGAGGATCTTGATTTGCACATATCGTGGCAGAAAACTAAGGTACAAAACCTGGGTTCTGGTGATCCTGCTGCACACATAACGGTTGCTAACAGCACCATTGAAGCAGTTACAGAGTTCCGGTACTTGGGCTCCATTCAGTAGTCTTCTGGCAGGTGCTATCCAGATCTACATCGACGAATTGGACTGGCCTCCTCCGTTATGCACTCAGTGCAACGCTGCTGGCGTCAAAAGGGTCTAAGTCTGGACACCAAGCTAAGACTATACCAAACTTGTGTTCTCCAAATCCTGTTGTATGGAGCTGACATATGGACCCTACTGGCAGACGACACACGCAGATTACAATCCTTCCATGTCATGCCAACGCCAGGTACTGGGTGTGAAGTGGCAGGACCATGTGAAGAACGTCGACATAGACGACAGGACCGATCTGCCAAACATTGCAGATCAGCAAGAGGCGCCAAGCACTGTTTGGTCACGTTGTTCGACAGGATGCCACCACACCTGCACACCAAGCATTATGTTAAGTCACTGCAATGAAAGGCGGTCAGAGTCCGGGAATAAACTGGCGAAAACCTCCAAGGCGTTCTCAAAAGACCTGGATACAGCAGATCGGCAACGGAACACCGGCCAGCTGGAGACAGATGTGGCAGAGTGCAGATAAACGTGGACATCGTGAGGAGTCGTCGCAACGGACCTCAGCTGTCTACGCGTTATGATGATGATGATGAATGGTGTACAGTTGAACCATATGACTACCCTACCCTCTACTGTTTTTAAAACTGTACCATCGCTCGGTCTATAACTGACACTGTACTCGTATGTTTCGGTTTTCTGCGCCAGCCTGTATGTACGAGAACGTGGCGTCGTATATAGAGCGTATGAAAGTAGAAGCAGCAGGATGAGCATCATTCAATCATCAGTGCAGTGCGGCATTCTCTTCGTACGTTTTTTTATCGCTTCAGTGCGTAAGTGTTACAAGACAGCTGCGGTGAAACGCCATGCATCATGACGTGCGTAGGTAACGCGCGTGCGAAACACGCGCACGCCAGACCGCTGGCTAATTGAAAGAATCGTCTGAGCCGCATCATTCTCAAGATCAGAATGCGGCGTCGCGCCTGGTTTGCGTTTACTCAGCAGTAGCAGCAGCAGACATTGCAGTGCAATGCAGCGGCTGGTCGAATTAACTGACTTCGTTGTGCACGGTCCAGTAGATACATTGTAGGCCTAATATGACTGCACAGAAATTATCACAGAAATTTCTGACGTCTCTGTTGGAATCTTTAACACGCTCTTTGTTGCAGTAGAGAATTTGCATGATTTTTGACACTTCCTGCAGGAAGAAAGCTTTCGGTCAAAAATAAATTTGGCACATCTTTAACCTAACAGACGACGTCTGTCAGAACGATAGCGCAAAAGCGAAGGAGAATTTTTTTGGCTTTTATGGCCTTCTTTATTGGTAAAATTCAGTTCTTTTTAAATTAAATGTTAGATTAAACTGGCAGCTTGTCTCAATTTTCAAGTGCAAATAGATATCATATAGTACTGGTAGGAAACGAGGAATTTATTGTGCTATTTTTGTTTGCATTCGTAGGATACGTTATTCACTGGTTTGGGGGCATTGCAGTGCAATTTGACCCCATTGACTATGCTAGGGGTGTATTTATTCAGATTAAACATGACAGTCTTACTGTTTTTCCATTTTTTAGCGATATCAAGTATTCTTTTCTTGCTTATGCCTGTTAGCGTTCGAAGTCGCCGTCACTCTCACTACTTGTCGTATCTACTCTAGTTAACGCATCGTCGAGTCTGCCGCCGCCATCTTGGATTCTGTCGGAGCGACCAATACCGTGGGTCGATAAAAACATCCACATAGTTTTTTTTATGATAGCTGGACCTATTTCAACAACTGTTTCATTTTGCATTTTAAAATGAACAACAACGGTACAATTCATAATTATTGTTGACTTAACTTTCTGTCTCGCCGCTTTTCTGACGAAAGTACATGCGTTAATAGAAGAGTTAACTTGTAAGCGAGAAACAAAACACAACGGAACTGCTTTGTGTGCGTTAGCTGTATCTACATTGTACGGTTGCTGACTGTTTTCAAACGTCTGCTGCAGCTGGCATATAGTGTGTCCGGTCGTTCAATTCCATCCTATTCCATTTCATTCGGACGTACGTGCGTGCGATACATCACCGGTGTGAAGGGAAGGGGATGACGTGGGGGGAGGGAGGGGTAAGGAGGGGATGTTGTGACGCCGCAATACCCCGTTGGTCAGTAAGTCATCGTTCGTCGTCGTCGTCGTTGCACCGTGCTGTACCTACACTCCGGCGGCTTTGATCGTCTGTTCCCGCCCCTTCCCATCACCCTTCACTCACTCACCGCCGCAGCCTCACCAGCCGTAGCCATGACGACCATGACGTCACGGCTGTCATGGCGACGACGATCACGTGACGATGACGTCATCACGCCCGACGGGCTGATGAATAGTGACGGTAACGACCAGACAAGCAAGTGCTGGTTGATTGGGCAAAACTCGTTGCCAGCAAAGCAGCGCAGAAAATACACGGTAGCGTTAGAAGTGCGTGCGCTTAGCCTTAGTGCATGGTATGCACTGTTTTTCTTGTTCTACTGAGTCAGAAAAATACTCCCCGAATTGTTTGAATAATTTCACAACGACTGCATGAACAGTGGACGCTATTAAATGAATGAAACCTCGCACAGGCAGTCATAAACGTTTAACGTAGGTTACATAAGTAAATTTCAAATATTTCGAAAAATTCGGGGAACGTTTTTGATTGCGTCTGTAGCCAACGTTTATTCTCAAGATTAATCTTAAAGCTGATCACTCACTTATCTATTTTTACTGTAGTAAAAATGTTATAATGCGCGTAATGATTGGCGGCTTGGTCTAGCGATAACATCGCGTCAACGAAGTTACTCCACGCCCAGCCAAGTTAGTACTGAGATGGGTGACCGTTCGCCGGTATACCGTCTTGGTAGGTGAAGCCATGCCACTCAGATCAACTCAGCCTGGCCATCCCTCTGTGGGTAAGCACAACACGTACCAGCGAAAGATGGGGCGTAAACAGGCACACCGCGCGATGCACTGTCCCTGGTCTGACAGTGTAAACTGGTGTCTGGCTGAGAGCTAAAGAAACAGAGATCAATGCCACCCAATGGGCCATGTTGCTAGGGAAGGATTTAACGTTAATGATAAATGCGCATGGCTGATAAATAGAACGCAGCTAAATGTCCTTTACAAACAGGAAAATGGGCACGTATGCTATGCTTTATTCAAGCATGTAACCAAACGGACGTGTAAAAGTGAAAGTCTTCCATAAAATAATTTGTCATTTCATGAAAAGTGAAGAAAAAATGAAGAGTCTTTGCCTGAGATACATTTATACGTACAATACCGGTAATGTTCCGTGCATGCACACGTGTATAAACAAATGGATCTACAGGCGGCGCTTGAAGTATAACGGTCCGGCTACTTGATATAGCGCTGCTTACACGAGTTAGAATCGTGACCAGAAGCACTTAACAATCTCGGAAGTGACAGCTGATTGGCATGAGCTAATAATACTGCAGTGTACTATGCGGCCATCCATTATCGGCGCCAGCGAACAATTTGGCCCACAGTGCAGCATGCAGACACACCACCGTCCCAATCACTTATGCTAGGTCTGCAATTTTTAGCCGGTGTATAAGAGCAACTACTCATTTCCTGTCGTGCTGCTGATAGGAGGCTGAGTTGGCCTGAACACACAGTAGGTTAGCTCGTTTTAGGTTGCTTGCGAATTAGCTTGGCGAGATTCGAATTGCAGCCCAAAAGTCACTCACGAGACCGTTAAGGTTGGAAAAAGTTAAAAGGCGAATCTTTATGCGAGTCCATCTCAGAGTTACGGAGCATCACCTGCCATATGGGATCACTCAGTATCACCTACCCGACACAGGTGGACGCGTTTGTTCTACAATGTATGTATTTTATTTGTATGCTTGCGTGCGTGCGTGTTATGTACCGTATGTGTGATTTTATATGCTACCTTGTTGGCGTAATGAACGTCGATGACGATAAAACGACCGTTGCTGCTTTCAGGCTCGCCTGGAAATTCGAATGTTCACTTCTGTAGGCCTATATGCCGTATCAATGTTGCCTTTATATAGTGCCTGTTTGCGCTTCAGATATGATTTTTTCTGCCTTCGATGTGTCTTGCAGTACGCGCGCTTGCCCGTTTTGTAATTTAGTTTTCTGAGAGACGACATCTGCAAGGTGTGAAATGTGTCGCACTTTCCCCGTCTGACTCTGCAATGATCACTGGTACTATTTATAGGCTACGCACGTCGCAGTCGCAGCACGCGACGGCGTTTTACACGCTGCGAGTCTTTTTTTTTGTTTGCGCCGACGCCGTTCGTCGCTTTGGTCGTCGTCTGTGTCGTTTAATTCTGTCAATTTGCGTCGATTAGCCGCGTGTGCTGGCTGGCTCCGCTAGGTGGCGAGCGTTGGTGGTCGACTCGACGATTATAGCGCTGCGTCACACGCATGCAGTACCGCACATTGATTTTCAGTGCCCGTCGCTGCGAGTCTGAGGGTATGTAACAAGACTGCACGTCGCCGCCGCCGCCGCCGCCGCCTTAGCCCATCAATTCTCTATCTTGTCTGCGGAACTTCGGGGAGAGACGAGCAAGCAACGACCGATTGGATTCATTTATTCCCTGCCGTTAAGCGTGGTGCCACAGCGTCAGTACGCGACGCGAGGTGAACAGACGCGCCATGGGACAGACGGAGACAAACACACGGACACAGACGGACAGACGCGCACATGCACAGACGACCGTAGCATAGCGTAAGACAATTGAATTTGGCGAGGAACGCAGCACGCAATGGAAGAAACCGTCTGCAGTAGAGTTGCTCGGTTTATTTCGATCTATGCAAGCACTCTGTCCCTACAATGCAATCTCGACTGTGGAACAGTGTTTCGCTTGTAATAGAAGCGTAAGAAGTCACGTTTTTGCGGCAAATTTTAGTTTAAAATGCGAGCAGAAAAGACGCATCAGTCATTTGCTGCGATGCTTATGTGTAATGTGTACAATAATGCACGTTAAATAAATAGATAAAGTACACGTATCATTAATAAATATTTAGCTTAAGTTTGCTGTTGTCCGATTGCTATGATCTCGAGCTGTAATTTTAACTTGGCTAAACGTACTCTAGCCACCGCTGGAGTGACTAACGCCGTGGAGCGACCTCTATGGAATTAAGACCAAAACACGCAGCTCGGCCAGAGAACTTTGGCATTTCGACGACGACGCTGCACTGGCTGCTGAAACAACGACGACGACGACGACGATATAAACATTTTGACATCGACGCTCAGCCACGCACGCCCAGACATTCAGCCTTTTTCACGACGTTAACCCTTTGACTGCACGTACATGCACTACAAATCATCGGTCTGTTCTACGGAAGGTTAAACGACGTCTTGATGTCTGTAATTGGTGTTTTTAGAATTGAGAAACTAAGTAGGGGTGTACGTTAGGCGTCATCTATTTTATTCACGTTTTTTCTCTTACGAGTAGTTGTTTTCCACTGTTTTCGTTAGCTTTTTAGACGTAATCGCTGTGACACAAGCGATTCCGCCTATAGCTAGACGTTTATCTTTAGCGTGGTTTGTTCGGTTGTTTGTCGCCTTTCAGACTTGTGCGCCCTGCTCAAACTATTCGACAGATTTGTATGTCATTTGGCAGGTACAGGTTGTGCTAGATGAAGGTCCCTGATTGCGAGGGAAAGAGAGATTTAGGGGGGAATTCCCAGTTAAAGGATGCAGTTGCAAATTGCTGCTGCCACCTGGCGAATAAAGACGAGGAGATATTTCGCGTTTTACGAAATTACTTTGGTGCTCGTTTTCACTTTTAAACCGGCGCAGGTGCAGGGGTTTTCTTAAATACTGCACCGTTGGCTGCCGCTTGCCCGTCGGGAAATGGCTTTTGGGCGTCGCCAAGAGTTAACAACAACACCGACGACGGTGAACAGATGCAAGCCCGCAGCTAGGCTGCAGCTTGGCTGGCTGATTGAAAGAAGAATAGCCATTAGACAAGAAGAATACCCTGCAGCCGGATGCGAGCGCGCGTGGGATGCGACTGACGTCACGTCCACTCATAAACTTCACTGCAGCAGCAGCGGCAGCAGCAGCAGCAACAACAACAACAACAACAATACAGCAGCAGCATAGGCCTAGCGTCGTCGTGAAGCTACAGTATGCAAACATTGTGGAACATCTCCGTTTAACACGGTGGTGTGTTGACGCGGATTAGTTGAGGTGGAAAATGAATGCATCTGGCTTAACTACGCCGCATATACATGTAGTCCAGTCAATTTAGGATTCAACCCGGAAAAAATACCACAAAGCTGAAAATTTGCCTGAAACATCAGTACACTGTCTGAAACAAAATATGAAAAGTCCGCTTAAGTCCACATTGGGCAAAAAAGTTATGACCATTTTAAAAACGTAACATTTGAGAAAAAAATAAAAAGAAAATTATTTTATTGAAACGTAGGCATATAACATATCAGATTAGAGCTTTTGACGCGACTAATACAAAAACAGTACAATTTAATTTAAAGGAGGTCATTTCACCGAGATATGATTATCTATTCTTTGTCAAGTTAAGCTAACCAAACCGGTCATCGTAAGTGTAGCCAAAAATTTGTATAAGAGGGTGGGGCACTCCTTAGGCCACTCCCTTTCTTCCTTATTGTCTCTTCTCTCAATTTTCATGTCCTTCTTTTTTTCTTTCCCACTCTTTCTCAATGAAAATTAACATTTGATGAAGCCAATTAGCGCTTTATACCAGTTGCGCAGTTACGTAAAATGGTGCGACCTGGCCTTTAAGTCGACTGATAGTACGTACACATTGCTGCTAGGAAGAAGTGATGAATAAGGAATCGCTAGTTTTGAACATCAATGAGAAAAAGATCGTTTGTCCGTGTGCTCGCGTTTAAGTGATTTCAGTGAATATTCGGTGCTTTAATCGCTGAAACCGTTGTTTCGACGGTTGGGGCGATCGGTTGCAGCAGTCGGCAAGTACTACAGTATACTGAGTGATCGCTGGCAGTCGTTAGCAGTATACAAATTGAGCCAATTACTGTCGCGGAGATCGTTTAGAGCCGAGATTAATATTCATGACGCTGACAGCTACGTCATCGACATCGTTTAGTCGTTATCACACTGCCTGCAGCAGCAGCTGCTGCAGACAGCATAAATATCCTTCCTGTTTATGTCCGTTCTGCACCTATGCACCTCGTTACTATTCGACGCTACAAACAAATGCGGCTTTTGGTTGGTGAAATTTTTAAGCGCGTCGCATTTGCTGCAGAGAGACTTTGCACCAGTCTTCGTTGCAGCAATGGCTGAACTCTTGCAATGTTGCAGATGCACCATATGCGAGCGACAAGCAGGTTTGTTGGGGAGGGCCGGGAATAGAAGCATGCCATTAGATGGAGTATTGGTAAATGTCTATCCTGTTTAACATAATGGTAACCATTGCGCTGATGCAGTTTGGCCGTAATGCCGCTGCGCCATGCAAATTTTGGAGGTATGGGTTCTTGGCCCCTGTTTTGGGAAAACAGGTGAATACGGGGTCGGCGATGATACCGTTGGATAGCGCTGATGAGTTCCTATAGGATGCCAGTAGTAAGTTGCCGCGAACTGAGGCGGTTTGGCCACAATTTGCAATGCAAGTATTTGAGGTGCAGTCAACACCCCCATTTAGGGGAATGGGAGATCGTAGGGAGTCTGAATTAGTGCCACAGGTAGCAGTCAAGCATTCCTATTAGCATCTTCAGACAGTTTTTTTCGGTAAGGCGTACCGTTTAGCCACAATACGTGCGTTACAGATACCAACATACCGACAGATGACAGACGGATACGATGTCGTGCCATAAGCACCGCTGATAGTACGGTCGGCTGAAAACTGGTAGTGGCAAGAAAATCGTTGGCGTGGTCACTGGACGCCGACGAGCTCAAAAAACAAACGACGAACTTATGTCTGAGAGTAAATTTGTCTTCAAAGAGCCGAGTGGCGTCAGTTATGACCTTTCGCTGAAGACCGGCAGGAAAACACATCAATCTGACGCAGCAGCCGGCTGCGACGCAGCATTATCATCCGTCAGTCAGCAGCAGCAGAAGCCAGAAAGCTGCGGTTAGGCGAGCGTTACTCGGCCGGCGTCACATTAAAATGTCTCCCCCATGAAGAATCCGCCCGGGGAGAGATAATCACGAATTTGATATGTCTTCCCTTATTAAAATATCGTTGGCCCCATAAAAATCTCCCCATTATAGGATCACCCCCCCCCAGATAAGTATCTCCTGGTCGACAATTAAACGGCAATTATCCGCCCCGCCCGGGCCGCCGCCGGGCGGGGCGGATTTTTGCCGGTAAATTGTCAGCCCAAGGGACTTTTCTGGTGGGCGATTCTATAATGGGACGCCGGCTGCTGAGCAGGGTTGAGCTGGCCAGTCGCTGCCAGGAGTCTGTTACAGTTCGTTGTATTGCGGTGATGAATACGTTACGTGATCCCATCCACTCGCAACGCTGCTGCCGCTGCTGCTGCAACTGCTTCCTATTTGAGCGTTCCGTCCCAGAATTAGCCGGCATGTAGTCAATAGCGCCAGCGCGAAGAATGATATATGTCAACGTAAATTAGAATTCAGGCAAAGAAGGCGGGCTAGCCACTCTTCTTTCTCCCAGAAGCCGCTAGCTAGCTTATGAGCTTAGATGATGAAATAATAGGTAAATGAACAGATCCAACACAACACCGCATCGACAGACAGGTGCAACGTCATAGCTATACAACGAAAGAAAGCAGTGTGCAAATAGTCTGAAAGAGATGTGGTACTGATTGCAGCTTAAGCCAATTTCAGTTAATGTATGTTTCAGCACTTTTTCGATGGCTTTAAAAACTTTTCCTTTGTAGCTATGCATATAAAATATGTTTTAGTTTCTTATAGTGCCACTAGCTTGTACCTGACACCCCGCATTTGTCTGTAACTGGCGCTGTACGATCAGATTCTGCATAAATTACGTGATTTGCATGTTTTCCTGTCTGGTTAAATGATAGTCAATGTTACAATGTTGTATTTAGGAGAGGAGGAGCAGCAGAAGCAGCAGGAGTGTATAGTCATTGATGCCAGTGTATGGTCGATGTCGAGTAGATGATAAGCACGTACAGTTGCTGAATCCAATCCGTAGCATCTCCGCATCACAGCCACCGCCATGTCCGAATCAGAGGTCGGTCTTGCATTTATTGCTTAAGATATAGAACACGAATGGCACAAAAAGACCCGCTCCAATACACGAGTAGCTGTTTTTCCACATATTATCACTTTTTAATTTCGGCATTCTTTTGATCTCTGTTTCTTCATTTCTCTCACACTAGTGGCCTGCATTTTTGTTTCGTTAATGGCAAAAACTTGCCTTTAGTGATTTTGTTTCACATTTTTTGTGCGTGAACATAAATCGTTGACAACATGGCCCGTTGCAGCACCAGAGTGCGTGGAATTTTAGAATTATTGTGTATTGTGATAATTTAGCAATAAGATAGCAACGTCGTTTTTTCTGTTTACAGTACGCTGCGACATTCATGCCATATAAGTCAGCTGCATATGTTTTCGCAACACCCTGTGTCAAAGTCGTGCTAATGACTCTTTTTGGATAAGGTGTATGTTCTGTCGGACACGTTCCTTTTCGTGTACTTCTCTTCACCCCCTCTCTTCTTTTTTCTCACTTTTTCCCCCTGTCTGTTCTCTAGAGTCGTTGAAGCCATTAGCGCTCTTGGCCGTCGTTTTTCATGCTGTTCTGTTTTTGTCACTTCTGACGCACTGAGTATGCTATAGACGGAACGTCCATAGTTCTGTTATGTCGTTACTCCACTTTGCCTCTCTCCTGGGTCTTCTCGGAGGTCGCTTTCCATTAACTGTGCCCAGCGTTACTTTCTCCATAAACCGCTTGTCTTCGTCCATATATAGCCATACGTATCTGCCCGAACAGCTGTCGGGAGCTTTTTCTTGCCATGGTCCATCGGTCTTCTCACTTCTCTCATTCTGCTATATTTGCAACTTTTGTCTAGCGCACCTCAGCCAAACCGAAATTTGCGGAATTCGGCGGTCGACGAAGTTTACGGCAGTAATAAAATGGTGCATGCGTGTATCGTGTATAGTTACACAGAACGAGCTCTGGTCGGATGATAAGTTTGGCGTGCAGGCTCTTGCAGTGTGTGCCTCGCGATCCAATCACGATATATCGTGGCCACGGTCTCTAGCGTATGATTTACCATCGCACGGCACAGATACGACATTATTGTTCCATTTATTCGAGGCCGGACGCGAGCCGAGCGCCGATCGTCATTCTATTCCCGAGCATTATACAAGCGTCTTCGTCTTTGTCGTAGCGTCCCCTAGCGGCCGTCCTCAGTACCATTACTCGTCCGCCTCTATACTCGTTCCTATCTCGCTTCATCGTGCGGTGATACTTTGTCGCGGAAACGCTTGCTGGCCGGTGCGCGCCGAAATATTCGCGAAACTGCACGCCGGGACGACGTGAAAAGCAGACTTCGACGGGAAACCGCAGGAGACGGGTTGGGTTGCGCGCGTCATTGTCATTAAGTTATGGCGATATTGCCCGGCGTTTCTTTTTTTTGCGATCTAGTCCACTTAAATCAAACTCCGTCTGTAGCTTTTTCAGTAACAAGATAATGTTCATACGAACACGGAGTCTGTCCAATGCATTTCGATAGTTTACAGTATATGTCTGTATAAA
>Ga0209454_1001317_pt1 | contig 15245 bp, 7 predicted proteins | sample WorMetHERISLAND1_2_FD_187400 | JGI IMG/M metagenome (GOLD analysis project Ga0209454, IMG submission 187400) | Marine gutless worms symbiont microbial communities from Max Planck institute for Marine Microbiology, Germany - Olavius geniculatus... | ecosystem: Host-associated > Annelida >...
GTTAGCTATAGCAATTCCGCACTATACATTCCGCAAATTACCACCACGTCAAGCTCGGAAGGTTGGCAGTAAATTGCGGAATCGGGCTGATCACGTGATCATGCCCGTCAACCAATCATCTTCATTCCGCAGATTTCGTTCCGCAAATTACCCATACCCGCCGACGACAGATGAGACCGGGGTGCACACATCTGTCCGGTATGACGGCGCCAGACCATGGAGGCACTTGAAAGTGATCATCACTAGCTTGAAGGTGATTCGCTGGGGGACCAGAAGCCAGTGAAGTTGATGCAGCACTGGAGTGATGTGGTCGAACTTCCTAGTTCCGGTCCCGACACGTGCTGCTGCATTCTGGACAGTCTGCAGTTTCGTCAGCAGGCTGTCATCGATCCCGTACAGGAGACTGTTGAAGTAATCAAGACGGCTGCTGACGAATGCGTGCACCAGTGTCTTCGCAGCCTTCAAAGTCAGGGAAGATCTGACCATCCGTAGCTGGCGTAGTTGAAACAGGCACGACTGGCGTAACGTGGCGACGTGGTCAGCCATGGTAAGCTGGCCGTCGATGTTGACGCCCAGGTTGAGCACTGCGGATGACGGCTTGAACTATTTGTGGGTTGTGTTATTTGCAGCTGTAAGTTTTGTATAATATCTTGTATTTTCTGTTTCTGGTTTGATAGGCTGATGCAAACCACCCATCCCTGTTAAAAGGCTGTTTCCGTGATCTTCACCCGTCACTTGTTACTTGATTGTGGAATGGCTGGGCGTCAAACCCATTACCTCGCGATCATTGCTTTAACACCATAACCTTAACTAGCATCTATGATGTGTCTTCCATCGCATACCGGTATCATTTAGGATGACAATTTTATTTTTTTCTACGTGCGGGTGACTCAAGTGTGTGTGTGTTTGCTACCGAAATATTATGGTGAATAGAAGTTGACATATATAAGCTGACAGTAGGGGTGTAAATGCTACCAGAGCCCATCCTGATGGATATGGCTAATTACTTCACTTGCTGCTTAGTTGTCTGGAGAAACCCCAACTAATAAGTAATTACTTTATCTCTTGCTGCCAGTGAGTAGGGACAATAGAATATAACGGAAACACGGAAATCATGTAAGCCGTTATTTTTGTCAAGTGTCGTGATTTCACCAAAATGCCATGTTTTGCCGTGTTTTTGCCAAAATGCCGTGATTATACCGTTTTTAACGTTTTTTTTCAATAATTTTTTGTTTTTAATCAATCAAGTAATGATTTTAACACAAAATATTTAATTTTGTCTACTGCTACCAAAGTCTGTATGCTTTGTTACTTACTGGCTCAATATGTGACCGTGGCGTCGTCGTAGAAATTTGTATTTTAAGGCTCTGCAGTGATAAAATTTTACAAATGAAAACTGCACTTCATGTAATGATGGTTGTCAATGCTAGATGCTGAGTTTTATGCACTTTATAATGGTTTTTGAGCCCGTAATTTGATGCAGTGATTTTGCTGTGATTTTTGCCATTTTCGCGAAAGTTTGCCGTGTTTTTTGCTATTTTTTGCCGTGATTTTCTACTGTCCCTACCAATGAGATATTTAAAGATGCTGTCATGGCCAGTGACGGCATAGGTCTGCAGCCTGCTATGCAACTGCCAGAACCGGATGTGATGCTGATGATGGTTGGTGTACTTGTCCGGCCTGCTTCACGGACAAGTTGGACAGCTGCAGGGAACTAGCTGCAACTAAAATGTTGTCACCAAGTGAGTGGAAATATCAGTGTAAAACTAGAGCTAGAACAGTCTCATAATGAAGCCGGATAACTTACCATTAGGGACAGTAGATAATCATGGCAAAAACATGGCAAACTTTTGTGAAAATCGCAAAAATCACAGCATAATCTCGACAAAGACACGGCATCAAATCACGGGCACGAATACCATTATACAGTCTATAGTATGCAACATATAGCATTAACGACCATCATTACATGCAGTAGAAGGTTTTCATCTGTGAAATTTCATTGCTCCGGAGCATTAAAATACATATTTCTACAATGATGTCATGCTTACATATTAAGCCAGAAAGTAACAAAGCACACGGACTTTGGTAGCAGTGGCAAGAATAAATATTTTTTGTGTGTTAAAATCATACCATAAACTTCAACTTATGCTGATTTAAAAAAAAACAAAAAATTCTTGTAAAAATGCAAAATCACGACATTCTGGCAAAATCAAGGTTTCCGTGATTTCCGTGTTTCTGTGATTTTCTACTGTCACTAGTTACCGCACACATACATACCTTTATGAGAAGCAGTATAGTCTTCATTGTAAAGGTAAAGGTAAAGGTAAAAGTTGTCAATTTGTATAGCGCATCGTCGTGTATGACGTACACCTCTAATGCGCTTTTCGTCACTAACCAGAGCCGTCGATCGCACAGCCGTTGCATGCAGCCTGCAAACATAGGCTGGCGCACTGGCTGGCCAGGCAGCCCAGTCAGCTGTACAAAGGTCCCCACCTTCCGTAACCCATATAATGGGTTGCTACTCATTTAACCAACCCCGGAGGGATGGCAGGCTGAGTTGGCCTTGTTAGTTGACTGATAGCGGACGCTGTACCCACAAAGTGGTCAAGCAGCCATCCATCAGTCTAGCGCAGGATAAGAAAAGTCCGCCGGCCAGGACTGACGTTCTAACCACTATGCTGCGCCACCAACTTTGTACATTGTACATTGTAGCTTATTCATTTAGCAAATATTTAAGAGTTGCATGTAATTACACTAGTTTTATTGAAAGTAATAGTCTTATTTATTGTTAGGTGGTGAATGTTGTTTTGTGATTGTAGGGGGTTTCCTCGATCAAGATGGGCATCCATTTTGGTAACTTGGGTGTCCGAGTCAATGGCTTAATTTACTACAGCTTATCTCCGCATGAGCAGAAAGCATTTGCAGGATTACTTTCCAAAGGTTTTCCGAATACCGTGCGACGCGTTCGATCCAACATTCTGGCTGTGGTTCCATGTTAGTGATTTTTTGGTGTCTTCGATATATCACTTAGGCTGCTACGAAAACTTGACACGGTTCCCCGCAGTCAGGATAAGTCAGGGAATGTAAAAGTACTAGGGTGCAAAAGTTAACAAAGATGCAGAAAAAAATTTGAACTGTTGTATGCAAACTGCGCATAACAGTTCAAAATTTTTGTCTGCTTGCTTTGCTTGCAGGTTATTTGTACCTTGACTTTTAAATTTGTTCCGTCGCCCTTGTTTCTAGTGTGATTGCAAGCGATTGAAAACCGACATTGGTATTTTGTGTGAACAAATTAGTCAGGGAAAACGATTCATTTTGTCCTGGAAAGTCTGGGAAAAGTCAGGGAAAATGAATACTGGAGAGTAGGAGGAATCATGACTTGAGCTGTCCAAAAAACTAATTTTTTGATGATGTTAATTTAAAATTTATTGGACTTGCATGATAATTGCAATTTTAATACATTTGTGTTGCAGATAAGCATCGTCAAACAATGGCATACATACGAGGGTCATTTGATAAATAAATTTAATTTACAAAGTGGTGCCATTTCATTAACTCTTAAAAAAATTAAAATAGGAAAAATCCTAAATATACATTACATAGGGAACTATGTTCCTAATGTATGTGGAAATTCTTTTGATGATGATGTTATTATTGTGATGTGTATCTGTTAATAGAACACAGTCTATTTGTGTATTATTTTCTCAACCAGTAATCTATCATAACTCACATGTGACAAACAGCACAGGAGTGAGAAGAAATGAATAAACTTAGCAAGTTAATGTTACCTCTTGAAATGTTACAACATCAGTGTCTCATTTTTCAACATATTGTCTGAGTTTGTAAACATTTGTCCCATCTGTCAGTGTCAACAAGCTTCTAAATGTCTGATGCAAAGAACGAGGCTGGCTGCTGTCCAAGCCACTGATGAATGACCGATTGCACCTCGGTGTCCGATGCAAATTTTTGCCCACCTAGCATTTTCTTACACCAAGCGTGTACTGTTGGCTTTGTAAAACATTTGTAACCATGTACTGGGTGCATCTCGGAGAGAATCTGAATCGCATTGCGCTTTTTTGTTTTTTTTTTAGCTGAATTCTAACTGGTAACTGTGTTTGTTGACAGCTTTTGTTATCGGTTATCTGGTCTACGAGTGGGCCAAGCGGGAAAATTACAAATTGCACCGCAAGAATCCCCTTGACTATGAAAATGACGTGTGATTTCGCAGGTAAACTTGCCAGAATTTGTTGTTGCATTTAGAAAATGGTTGTCTTTGCTGAAAACTAAGTGTGGTTGGTGCACTTATTGCTGACGCTGATAATGCTGACAACGGGTTTTACCCAACTGTTAAATGCAATTATTATGCAGCCATGCTATAGGACACATTATATCTTACCAATCCATCCATCTGCCTGACTGTAAGGTTTTTAACTCAAAAGTCAAAAAGGCATAGAGAAACCAAAATTGAAACGAAGTCCTGTTTTTTAGAGCAAGAGCAAGTGGTGTGCATATTTTCAGTTCTCTGAGCGTCAGGATTACCTGACATCAAAATCGACTAAAAATTGACAAATGTCTTGTATAATGACGGCTTGTGCAGTGACCTAATTCACTGTCAGTGCTTGAGATGCTTGCCAGCTGGTTTTTTGGCTGCATGTCATGTCGGTTATCGACAATTTTTGAGTTAATTTACTTTTAGATTTGCATTTTGCATTTTGGGGATTTAGCTGTGTTTATATGTAAAACAGTCGGGACCTGTTTTGGCACAGCTGACAATTTTTGATTACCTGTTCTTCATTGGCAGTTGTTTGTCTGAGACGTTTTTATGTATTGTACTGCGTTGTGTAAATTTTTTTAAATGTTAAATTGCTGCAGTAATTTTTGTTGGCTGTAGACTGTGATAGTCATTTTATCTTTTTAGTTTTGGTGATGACTGTAATTATGATAATGATGGTTATTGTTCGGTTGATCCCATTTCATACAGTTGACTAGCGTGGTGTTGTACATTGCAGGTGCTGGTGTGCATCGAATGAAAAACAAAACCAGACATTTACTTTCTAATTAACTAATTAGCAGTTTTCTTGTTTCTAACTGGCAAACTTTGGCATTCTATTAGTCGAATCTGATCTTGTGAAATAACGTTATTATTTTGTTCTTGTAGAGTTTGGACGTTTCTCTGTTGTTGTAGTGCAGTTTCTAAGCTGTAGTGGAAACCAAATGCTGTTGTTTGATGTTTGATGCTGCATGTTACCTGCTGCTAGATTGTAACAGTTGGAAATGCCAACATGCTGTGAAAGTGTGGAAGCTGTTGCACTGATTATTCATTGTTAGTTGCCTTTGTTTTGTGGCCTAAAATAAACAAATAGATAAAAGTTTATGCTTATTAAGTAGCACTGGTTATGCATAAGTAAACTTTTCGTAGATAGCAGCATGGCATGGCCATTTATAATTGTTTGAAAATCGTGCAAACACTATGCCCTTTTTGTGCTGTGATTTTTACCATTTGAATATTTTACTGCTGAAAAGCTAGTAAAGCTGAATGTTGAATGTTGAATGTTGATCAGTGGTGATGTTGTAAATTGGGTATTGCACTTAGATATTGTGGGGAGACCGGGGAGAAGTTACACAGTTAGTGACCAATTGTGTTGAGTTAGGATCTGCTTATTAATTTGTGACATTCGGATGATGACAAGCTGCAACAGACCGTAAGAATGTTGTCATCCAAAACACCTTTGTATCGGCAAATACTGTAGGGCAGAGGAAACTTGTCTGGTTAGCCAATAACAGATTGTTCATAATGAAAGTGTAAAGTTGCAGAGAAGCTTATATATAGCATGTTGCAGGAGTGTTAATATATACAACTTTATTCATCAAAACACTGACAGCATAATAAACAAAATAAAGTACACAAAAATGAACAACTTAACTAAAAAACAAAACTAATAACTAGAAATTTGGGGTAAACCCAAGGTAAGTCCACCCAGTGCCGTAAGTCCAGTTGGGGGGAAATTCAGGGGGTTGAAATTCCACCGGTAGTAAAGTCACGTGTCCGAACTTGTATGCATTATCGTATGCATTATCATATGCAAAATGTGTATTGTTAACTTATGGTGGGTCAACATCAGTGCCTGTAACTTTTTTGATAGTGGACCAAAGTTCATCGATTTTTTTGCTAAACCCCTGAAGGATAGCTGTCGATTAATTTTGTTTCTGGTTTTTGATATCTTGGTCGGTTTTTAAGTCGTTCGCGGTCAAAGTCGTAAGTTGTGAGAAAATGTGCCAAGTTTTGACGTTTTTGTCCTCCCAAATTTTTGGGGTGTGGCCCCCGAAAATTTGTACATTAGTGATCATGCCCCCTATATGGCACGTCATATATTAAAGTTTTGTGGTCTTGCTCCCTTTACACGCAAAGTTATAGGCACACATACGCTAAATTTTAAGCCAATTTTTGACCCCCCTTTGAAAAGAATTGTAAGGGGGACCCCCATTCCCAGTGGGGGATGCGATAATAAGACTTGGTCATTGTCTAGTACATGTAAAAAATTGGGGGCGCAGCTCCCGTAGGGGCTGAAATATAGTCTTCTGAAAAAGTCAATTTGGTGGGTATGATTCCACCCTTAGATCTCTGTAATTAGTGGACCAAAGTTCACTGGACTTCTTTCGCCGAACGCGGGAAGAATCACAGTAGATCAAATACTTGTCCAATTTTGAATATCTTCGTCTGACGGTTCTGCTGAAAAAAATCCACGATGATCAGCATGTGAACGATTATCCAGTTTTTGGTGACAACATTGAAAGCAATAATGCCTGTCGTAACATTCTGCTATGGTGTGCTCCAGTGATTTTCAACCAAAGTTCTGTGGAGCCAAGGGGTTCCGCGAGAATCTGCCAAGGGTTTCGCGGCGCGTCATTGAAAAAAAAATAATAATTTGGTGTATGAATCTACGTCAGACCAAGACATAGAAGAACTATGCACCAAATGCTTAGTTCCAAATTAGTGCTTCTAGCCGTCTACTTTTGCACACAGTGTGAAATATTTTTGTTGTTTTTAACAGTGTTAAAATATTTGCATTGAACACTGGACACTTAACGTGTTAAGAAATCGTTTGTCCATTTATTGAAAAACTTTAATTTTTTGAAACATTCTGCTTGAAAAATATATAAAGCCTCGCGCATTAGTGTAACTGGCTGGGGTCCAGACCTCTGAGCTGTTCGCGAACATAAAACGTAATAAGATCCAATGATAATTTTTGGGCCATTGGTGACCTCTTTGTTGGGTGTTTTTGCTTAAATACAATAACGTATTGCTGTCTAAGAGTGAAGTAAAATTGCCAAATAATATTATCTAATGCGGTCAAATTCAACAAGTATTTTGCCTGCTGATTTATCATCGGCTTTTGGGTGCTTTGCTTTCAGGCCCCACAGGTTCTTTTGCCTCTTGACTTTGCTGGAGACATTGGTCCCCATATACCCTGAAACTTACACTTCGCCTATATACGCCACTAGATTCACGAATCATTGCATGGGGTTCCGTGAGTGATCGTCACACTTATGTAGGGTTTCGCTGCAGCAGAAAAGTTGAAAAACACTGGTGTGGTCTTTCTGTGTAATCTGTGCACTGTGTTACCGCTGTTGGACGGAATGAAATCCATTTGGCAGGATACTCATAGCACTGGGAGGAGACAGGCCATGGTCCCCTACCCACAGGAAGGGAGATTTGGTTACAGAACCCCTTAAACCCTACCCCTCGAATTCGGAGTACTTGTAAGTACATACACACCAACTCAACTGATATGTGACGAGTAGCAGTAGCACATTTGACATTACTTTGGTAGATATCAGCTTTGATGTGTTTCAGAAATGCATTTATGACAGAATGAGTTGCACGAAATTAACAATAATGTAATATAGACTTGGTACTTTTGAGGCAAATTCATACCAAACAGTGCAGCAAACTGTATTAATTAATAATGCATAAAAACACCTTGATTATGTAGAATGATAGTTTTGTGCTACAGCACAGTTGCATAGCAAATTAGTTGGGCTATATTAAAGCAATGCAGGTTGTTCAGTACACGTAGGTATACATTCCGTAGACAGCGCTGATGCAGAAAGAAAAACCCAGCATTACAGTAACAGCAAGCGCGTGAGATGTTTTGAATCAGTATCTAGTTGGTTCAGTCAGCTGAAGTATATAGTTTATGGGATTGATTGGCGGGTATTTGTTGGAACCGTCGATACAGCGGACAGTGATGTCAACGTCAGGACAGACAAAGAAGACGATTGATCTTCGCTGTAGATGTCTGTGCTCGTCCGCTGGAAGCAACACGCGATGCTTCTACAACCACCGACGACAATAACGGCGTTGGTTAAACTGAGCATTCACGTCCGATATTTCAAGCGACTGCTATAAGGTGCTACTTCGAAAATTCTGTAGTAAATCAACGTAGAAAGAGAAAGGTATTAAGAAGATAGATGTATAGGCCTACCGCCGACACGAGGTAGTCGGACGTCCATCGCTGCAGTAAATCGGCGACGTTGACAAGTACGGTGTCTGGTATTGGAACTGCGTCAACCCACTGCCCGTCTCGCCGCTGTATCTGTACGACATCACAATGCAGTAAGCCTACAATAGGGCCTACCACTTGACAGCAGGCGTTTCAACATAAATGAAGGAATGGCAGGCTGGCAGCTGTCACAACTTTCAACTTCCTGATCGTACATCAGTCACCAATGACAAAAACTTGCTAACATGCCGCATTAGCGAACAACAGGACCCGCGGAGCATCTACCATGCTGCAGACATATCACCGCCCCAGTCAGCCACACTATAGGCCTTCACCCCGTAGCTTGTATGTTACTACTCATTTCCCATCCCGCTAAGGGTAGGAGGCTAAGTTGACCCGAACACACAGTAGCTTAGCAACTTGCCTAAGTTAAGGTTGGTTGCAAATGACCCGTGGTGAAATTCGGCTGCAAGGAAAATAAACATTGGTTCAACATAATTTATTACAGATCACTGTGAGATGGTTATTTCAGCATTCCGGGTTTCATTGCATTTTGCAAACCCAACCAAGTTGCATGCTTTATAGTTTTGACGCTAGAACGAGGTCGCTAATAGGCAGCGTCGGGCAATTAAGCCAAAACTAGTGAACGGGCGATCCCCATTCGTTTTTTCCTTCTTCCCTCTTCCCCATATCCCTTTCCAGTCCCTCTTTATTCCTTTTCCTCTCTTCTTTCGTCTGGCCTCTTCCCCTGCCTTTGAAGCTTGTTCCGAGGTATGACCCCCGAGAAAATGTTTGAAACTCTAGATTGTTCGTCATTCATTCATTCAGAGTGACTGGTAGGAGATTTTGAGATACGTGAAACAGACTTTTTAGTTTTTTTTTGTTAACGGTTTCGTCGTAAGAAAATACTGAAAAAATTATCTATTGCGGCGAAATGCTTGGAGTGGGAGGGCGATTTGTTCGAGAGGATGGGTTTTCGCCCACAGAGTTCATATCTAAAAAGTTGCTCTGGCAACGACAGGAATAGCCTAATGATTGAGGCCTACACGTGAGCGTTATAATAATAATAATAATCTGACTTGTAAAGCGCCAGTATGTGCTAAAAAAGACTTCAGTGGCGTTCTTACACGGTCTGAAAAAAACTTAGGTTTTTAAGGGTTTTTTCCGTTTTAAAAACAATCTTTAAAAACCTCTCAAAAGTCCAGCTTTAGGATTTGTAGGTTTTTAAAAAATTATTATAAAATTTATTACATTCATAGTTTAATAGTGATTTTTGAGTTATGACGTTAATCAAGTCATACTAATAAGGGGGTGTACAACACGTTTTTCCTGAATCGTAATTTTGGACACGGTGTTCACTGGACAAAAAAACTTTCAAACCTTTAAAAAAACTTTTTAAAAATTTTAAAACCTTAAAAGCAAAAAAAAACTTTCTTTAAAAAACCTAGGTTTTTCCAGCCCCGAGAACAGTGCATTCTGCAAAGTTGAGGGTTTAACCTGCAGACCTCCGACGTCTCTCTGAAACACGAATGACATGGTACAGTAGTCGCTGTGTTCTCCGAGTCGCACTTGATTCGGTTTTATTTCTAAACGACACAGCAACCATAGCACTGTTAATAAATATTGGAACTTATTTCAATTAGCAAGCATTTGCCATTGAATGCTGTACGCTGACATCAAGTCGTTTATTCTGAAAACAGCAGCTGTCACGATGCACATCAGTTTTGCGCCTCACCTGTCTATGGTTCAACGAGTCCAAAAGATATTTGCGATCAAACGTGAAGCCGGTCGATTTTTTGCTTTTTTGGCGCGCTGGCCACATGTTTGGCACGCTAATTGAAAAAAAGAAAGCCTAGCTAACACAAAGCGAACGCGCGACAGCGGTGCATGTACATGAAGGCCTATGTATGCCCACTGCAAACCAATCTGAGCTCACCGATGCTAGCAATCGACATTCGACACGATATGATGACTGACAATGAAGGCTAATATCTATAGCGTTGCATGGACAATCGCTAGGGGACGTAACCGGTCTCGCGCGTCAGCTACCGTTTGAGCGGCCAAAAGCGCACATTTTGAAGAAGTATTCAAGTTTGTCGCCATCGTATGGAGGATTCCTTGAACGCAGGGGACCAAAATTTAAAGTAGTGAAAACTGCGTTTAATGCTGAAAATTTCAAACGCAGGTTGTCTTGGTTTATATGTCGGGATTTCGACGCAATTTGCTCTTGAAACGTGTGTCGAAGCCCGAAATAGCACAAAAATTTAATAAAAACCCCTATTTTGGCGTTTAAGGTCAATCGAAAGCGCATCTACGACTTTCTATTGGTAATTAATAGTAGGCCCTAACCTTGGCTTAATTTCGCACGTTTCTGACATACGGCGACTTATTAGCTAAAATCGCAAATTTTCCCTACCCCTTTCTCATTTAGCGCCCTCGCTGGGGCTGACCCCGTTCGAATTTAAGGAACAGCTTTACGGATCTTAACTAGAGTCTGACAGGCAGCCGACAGTAAGGACTTGGTGATATAGCTTGCACCGTTTTTGTCTGATCCCCCCGTGTGACGGACAGAAAGACGGACAGACAGAATTGCGATGGCTAAGACGCGCTAGAACAGTACCTGCTGTCGCGCGTAAAAACGCTTAACGATAAAAGCAGTACCGTTAAATTTTACGTTTCACGTTAAACATTTTGGTATAAAACTTATTTTTCAATTTCCAGCCGTTTTAATAGTGAGCACACAATATGCTCTTATTGGCAGAAAATAGCGAAAAAATGGACATTTTTGCTAAACGTTGACCAAGACTTTTTTCTGCACCCCGTACACCCAGCGCCTTCCGCGCCTCGCTTAGGACATTGGTGCCCCTGTACGTAGATTTTTTAAGGTCTGAAACTGCTGTGCAAAATTACAATGCACCAACGCAAGGACGTCGACTAGCGCCGTGTAAATCGCATACGATCAAAAAAGTAGCCCACATTCGTCAGACTATTAGGCCGAAGCTCATCGAATAAGACACTTTGTAGAACTGCTATTCAAAGCTGACACAACTGTAAACTAGTGTAAAACAAGTAGGCCTAAACTGCGCAATCGTCGCAAAAACGAAGCTTCAAGTAATGCAGTCAGTCACCTTGATGAGGTGGTATGGGCGGGTACCTCAGCAGCCTGACCGTGGACACGCCGCTTGTAAATGACAGCGTCTTGTGACAGTCGTTGAAAAAGTTCACGTCCTGTGTACGTACAGATCACGAAACGATATACTTTGTCGTAATTCAATAAACAACCAAAAACGCGACAATCAAACAAAACCCTGTAAGTTAATATAACATGCGCACAGTAGGCCTAATCAACACATCTTGATGACTCTTGTAGCGCACCCGTTTAGACATTAATCCGATGTGTAAAATTTCAACAAACTGCTTCTTCTTTGGCCCCTATCGTTATCATTTGTCTTTCAATATTAACATTTGAAGCACGAACAAAAAACGGAACAAGCAACGAAAAGGCAACATACAGGCTAACTCTCGTGAAATTTCACTTTCGCATTTATTTTATCCCTAATACTTAAAAAACAACGTAAAGCAAAGACGAACTGCTGCTAGCAATGAATGTATTATCAATTTATTGAATAGAATATTACAGCAGGTTGCTTATTTCTAAATGAGCGAAGCTAAAATATTGGTAACAGATGATCTTTGCGAGCAGCGTATGCATTACGTGCATAATTCAGCGACTGAGAAAGCAATTAACGCAACACTGAACAAATAAATGTCTTTGTAAACGTACGACCGTGTGCGATCAACAATGGACAAGCTGAAGCAATCAACAAAGGCCACTTTAAACCAATGAATACTTCAGCATTTTAGTAAACAAGGAAGTAACGCACAAAACATATTTTGTTAACATTTTTGACATTTAGCTGACATTTCATCCAATTCAACTGCCTACAGCAAAATTGCTTGAGATATGGGCGCATTGGTGTAAACACAAGCATGGAAACGCTTTCTGCATTCATTGACAGCAGTATCGACAGTTCTGCTTCAGACCAATGCAGACTTCACCACACTTCTTGAATTCATAAACATTCCTAAACGTCATCTGGTAGACACACTGCTTCACGACAGTCAAACCTTGTAATCGACTGGCTGTTGGGGGCCAGAGATCTAAATAGATATAATTTACGGAAGATTTTTAATTCATTTTAACACACGATTTGCTTGGCCGGATTTCCTCAGGTAGTGCAAGAGCAGAAGTTGAGTGAGGTGGGAACTTAAACAATCGTTTAATAGCCAGTGGTGTCTGAAATATTTAGACCAAAAATTATTAAAATCTGATAATGTTTCTTCAAGTTATGATTGCTAATGTCGGGGATGTTTTTTCACCTTTTGCGTATTTCAACGCATATTTCGCTTGGTCTGCATTCCTTTCGTAGTCCATAAGCAAACATTGGGTGAGGTGGGAAGCTGAACGGTTATTTGATGGAAAGTTGTGGCAGGAATATTCCCACCAGAAATTATTAGAATTTGATAACTTTTCTTTCTTGAAGTTGTAATCGAAAATGTCGGGGATGTTTTTCTGGAGACACAGTGAATGTAGTATCTACTGCTATTATGGGCCTATCTTGTCCAGAGTATCTGTGCGGTAACATGGTAAGTAATAAAATTTACACAAACACCTTTAGGCCCAGTCCTTTAGCGATAGCGGTCAGAATGCGTCGCGTCAGACGGCAGCAGTCGTGAAAGAACCGCGTTATTACATCTTTGAACTCTGGAATTTCATCGCTCGGCCAGCGCTGTACACAATGAACAACCAAAAACGCGACAATCAAACAAAACTCTGTAAACTTGCATGTTATAACATGCGCACAGTAACGCACACGTCAACGTCTATACTGCTTGCACTCGTGCTGGAGAAGAACATTTTGAGCACATGCTGTAATTCAGATGTTGTGATGTGATACGTGTGATTTTTTTATAAAGATAATAACTGTTTGTCGTGTTTGTCGCTATTCAGTTATTTATTCCTGAGCGGCACATGCGCTACCCAATATGAATTCATTGTTGTAAATAACCAAACTACGACTTCTGAATTTCACAAGGTAGTGTGGCAACAGTATTAAGTTGAGTTGGCCAAAATTAGAGTTATTACGTCAAGTTTGTTTTTAATATTACTTGTTAAAAATTAACAAAATTAGTCAGTGTTTACGGAGTTATTCAAAGAATAAAAGGAGCACGTTTTTAAGACACTGTGCACACTGTGAGCCATAAAAAGGTGCCACCAAACTTTTGTACATATTTTCGCCAAATATTGAACGATTTTAAAAGTTATTTTACTGGAACATTCTGTAGGAAACTTGCAATAGCCAATTATCAGATATCCCAGCACGCCTTATCTGCTTCGCTACACAACCTTGTAAAATATAAATCTTCAAAAATCGTCATTTGATGACGATTACGATAACCCTATGTAACTAGCCGGTTCAAATCTAACTTTGAGCAAACTTCTAACCCACTTTTGATACAAACCAGTGAAAAGCCCTAAAACTGGACGCGAGTCCGGAGTAATCACTTTCAGTTTGACCGTGACGCGAACCGACAATGACAAGTCACGTTGGAAACGCGCAAATCTGCAACAGCGCTGTGAGAAAAAGAAAATCTCTCAAAAATAACTATCATCGATTTCCAATCCTATAAAATCTTTCGTCGACGACCCGACCCAAATAAATGTGTGCGTAAATTTTAGTCGATTTCCTGCAAGTCGGTGTTTGTTACTTTAATACTTTTGTGGGGCTCACTTAGTATCCGCTAATTCACCCGCACCTGAATTATTATCGTTAACGCTAACGCTGACCATAACCCTGAACCTGACCCTAACGCTAACTCTTACCCTAACCCCAATCGCATACCAAACCCTATTCTTATCCATAACCCTAACCCTAAACCTAACGGTTAATTCGGGTGCGAGTGAATTAACGGACAAGAACCGCTTACTTTTTTCTGGACACACTGTGGCCAACAAGATTGTGTCAGGCGTATTATGTAGTTGATGATGTTGGGTAGTTGTGCTCTTGCTCTCAGATACTGTGACCGCCGGGGATCATGTACGCGTACGCGGGATAACCATTTCGTCGGATCTGACCCTCGAGAAGCATGTTTCCAAGACCTGTGCAGCTTGTTTCTACTGGCTGCGCCAACTTCGTCGCATCCGGCGATCGCTTGACGAGGGATCGGCAGCAACTCTTGTGCATGCTTTCGTGACGTCACGGATTGATTATTGCAATGCTGTCTATGCAGGAGCTCCGAAGACGATCACAGATAAGCTGCAGCGAGTGCTCAACGCCGCCGCTCGAGTTCGATTGTGGTCTGTCAACACTCCTGCACGACAAACTGCCTTGGCTAACTGTGCCTGAGAGGGTCACCTTCAAGCTGGATCTCATGTCTACATGCACAAGCACCTCGGTAGTCGGTACTTCGCCGATCACATCACCCCAGCCATCAAAGTTACATTTCGACATCGGCTGCGTGCCGCCAACCGACACCGGCTCATCGTACCACGCTGTCGGCTCAACACGTAGGCCGTCGAACCTTTCCAGTCGCTGATCCAACGGTCTTGAACTCACTGCCAGATGAACTCAGAGATCCGGCGTGTGATATTGACAGTTTCAAACAATTCTTCAAAAACAATCCCAGTCAATACCAGTGTGAAGAGCGCATTAGATGTTAATTTAACTATATATGCGG
>Ga0209454_1001318_pt1 | contig 15239 bp, 7 predicted proteins | sample WorMetHERISLAND1_2_FD_187400 | JGI IMG/M metagenome (GOLD analysis project Ga0209454, IMG submission 187400) | Marine gutless worms symbiont microbial communities from Max Planck institute for Marine Microbiology, Germany - Olavius geniculatus... | ecosystem: Host-associated > Annelida >...
ATATAACCCAGTTATACGGCCGTGGAATGTACAAGAGTTGTTCAACAGTTGGTGACGAACGTCAGTGAAGTAAGATTGTAGTGGTGTAACAGATTGCTGTGATTGGCAAGCAGCAAACAGGTAACAAGACAGGTAACCTACCTGGCACGGTAGACAGTGGCCCAGCCAGACAGGCAGACTGTAGCAGCTTATGTATGCTTCATATTAGTCCGTTGCTGACTTCCGTAACTGCGTCTACATTGAATGTCATACTGACTTGATCAGACAATGATATCGATGTTGATGATGATGGTGATGATGCAGCCTTGCCGTGCAATCAGTTAGCAAATTTTCTCTATCGTCGTTGTCGTCAAAACGCTTTCGTTGGAATTAGAACATTGTCTGTTGCAATAAGAACATTAGTGTATTATAGCCTGTTATTATTATTCAGCGAATCGAGTGCGATTTTGTTAGTTTTATCGTCGCCTTAGCAGTGAGCAGCATTGACGATAACTTGCAGGTTTTCATTAAACGAACCTTTAACTCGCACTTTGAGGATTGTTATCCGCAATTCATTCGTAAAACACCCCGCTTTCTTCTCCTGATACCTCTTTTTTGTTGGAGACTTGACGTGACGAGGCCTGTCAGGTGTCCAGGTCCAGACCTTTGCCATGACCCTGACAGCTCCGGCAGTCAAATCTTTAAAAAAAGACCTCGCTAGCTCATTGGCTGCAGTCAGCTTTGCTGTTAGTGCTAATTTAGCTTATTTAAACTTTATTTTTAACGGTCCCACTCCAGCCACAGCTGCGTACTTTGCGTCAATCGCACTTAGTAGGATCTAATGTAAGCATGTAGTTTTTTTTAATTTTTACGTCCGCCAAAGAAACATATTATGTTTTCAGGCCTGTCCGTTTTCTAAAAAACGCTCGAACTGAAACTTTCTCGAGCAGTGTAATGTGGTCCGAGGAACGAATCGGTAAATTTTGATCCTAGTCCCGGAACTTTTTACTAGACACGTTTAGCAGCTAGCTGTAGTGAGTCCCTTGTATTTTCCAGGTGACAGCGTTATTCTCGACGGAGGATTAAAATTCCTGGTCGCTTTTTGTTAAGAATTCTTTTCGTTGAATAACACCTCAAGACTTCGAACTGTTGTTTTTTTAGACACGTGTTGATTTGCATAGTAACACCGACACGTATGCAAACCAACTTTATGCGTTTTATTGTATTGAATATCTTACATTCCGGTGAACATATACTGCGAAGTTCTAGAGTTGCTTCAACGGACGATACTGTACTTTGAATACCTAGAGTTACTCACTTGGCACAGTAATATAAGTCGTCTATTTACGGATGTTAATATGCACCATAGTCCAGAGTATGACAATGTCATAACTTTATCAGATATTGACCAATTTTTATAAGTTTTGCTGAAATACTGAACTCTGCAGCATGAACTTTGCAATTAAGTTACTTAAGTGATTGAGAAATATTATCAGCCTTTGCATACATACAAGGTAGCCTAAGTGCCTAAAACCCAAATTCCATTACGCCCTCTTTGCGACAATGTCCGCGACTTTGTCGGGAACTTGTCGAGATAGTTTGTGTTTGCGACTTTCGTGATTTGTGTCCACGACATTCCCCGCGAAGTTTCGGTGAAAGTCGGCGTAATGGAATTTGGGCTTAATGCAACGACGCGTTAGAGGTACGGTGCACGGGATGTATACATTGTATTTGAATGAAAATTTACTGCTAAGTAATGCAGCAAAAGAATTCATTCTGAAAATCGGCGAATATCTGATAAATTTGTGACATTTTTGGTGACTTATTTGCTAGGATACATCATGTGCAGTTGAAGTTTGCAATTTGTAATCTGGATTGATTAATTACATTTTGTTCTGTCTACAAAACTTGTCGTTTTTCTACTTTAGGCCTACCTGCATTAATGTAACGTAGCATAGCATTTACGCGAAATACATGTAATTAACTTAGAGAACATGCGTGTAAAAGAAGTTTAACTGCATATTGTAGGCTTAGTAGGCTAATTAATATAAGGCCTAGAGGCTTATACGTTGTGTTTATCTTACTCTTGTGATGGATTAGCCTAAATTGTTCAGTCTACTCAGCACCGTTATGGTGGTAAACACGTGCATCTGTCATTCAGAAAATCCGTTTATTGCGTTTCTTTCACAAGTCCCCAGAGCTCGATAAAGTGTCACCAAGACTTATTGCAAGAACAGCCGTTAGCCCAAAGTTGCCCGATTAATGGCCAAACAGCTATGAGCCTCTTGCCGTTTCCCGTCGTTCATCAATGTCGATTTGATTTGTGAACATTTTGTTTGAGCGTTTCGTGGTCGAAAACTTCTCACTCGTCACTAGAATTACAATAAAATAGGCGTCCTTACTTTGCAAGCATTCGACTGGATGAGTTAACATGGACGTATAATTTTGTCATTAAGTCTATTGGAATAATTTCGTGAGTGTTTGACGTCATGCCCAACAAGTTCCGATCCACTGGACGACGTCTTAGACGATCTGACTGTTACTTCACATTTTTAGGAAAAGTCATAAAGCGGTGTCGCTAAGTCTGGACATATTTTAGTGGACCCAGCAGCAGTTCGTATTACTAAGCTACTTAGCCCATTTTTAACATCTCGGATTGATTGACTTACTGATTAATTGACTGAGATACGTTTCCTTACTCGTGTTCCGTTCTAAGTAAACGTACAGTGTAGGCTACCTGTGTTCGCTTGTCTGTGCGTGATGCGGTTTTATGCTTCTACGGAATTGTGCTTGAAATAAAAGCTAAATGCATTCATTCACAAATGCAGTCCCAGTGTGACCTAATAGTGGCAATAATCTTGTCAGTCAATATGACCTGTGCCAGTCTGTCTGTCTGCAGACGGACGCTGACTCTTAGACGAGAATTATAAATCTAATCGAATTTTTAGACTCCGGCGGCGACCTGGCGATGGTATGACGTCCGCATGCTTCATAAGGTCGTTTTATATCACGACGTTACGTGACACACGTGATCTATCACGTGATCTGCCGTCAAGAACGGACGTCATACTGACCGACTGACGGCAGATTGACAGCGAGATTGTATGATGACGAGTACATGCAATAGGCTATAACTGACCGACGTCCAATATTTTGTCGTATTGTAGGCCTATAAACCCCGCAATTCTCAGTACCAACTTAGTGCGTCCCTCAAAAACTGACAGTTAAACTCAAACTTTACTGATCCACAGCATATCGAAAGTATACCGCAAACCCACGTACAAGTTTTTCAACACTATAGTCCACAAATATCGGAAGCGTACAACAAATCCGCAACAAAATGTAAGCTACAACTTGCTGTCCGACAATTCTGCAACAGCTATTAAACGTCACAAAACATTCCATTTCAGTTACAACGCATGCATGCTTTTCATTCAATCTTACAAGGTCCTGTAATCGATTAAAATTGAAACAGGGGAACAGAAAAAAGTTACCGTAATTTAACAATTCATTGAGAACTGATACACAAATTCACAAATAATCCTTTGAGAATTAACATGTAGCATAAAAATACATGTCTAAACTCAAAGTTAGCGTATTGTAGAAATAAAACTACAAGGAATATGAAACTGTAACGTAGGCTAGGCCTTGAACTTTTAAGTTGAGACTACGATAAGTGTCAGTGTCAATCTCAGCATTAAATATTATTTTTATAGCGTAATATCATGAAGCATCTTTGTTGCGCTGATTACACTATTAGTAGGCCTACATGTATTTGGCAAGAAAGTACCGTTTTTAAAACTCCGCCTAAAGCTACTGCTGCAGAGCGATGGATCACGGAACTGTCCTGTAGGCCTAATGAGTTAAAAGCCATCGGACCTCCAACAGCGAAGACTCGATGGCCGAATGTATTTCGTCGAAACCGCGGAACAGTGAGGACGAGTGTGTCGACTGGCAGATATCAGATGATGTCAACTGACGACATCGGACACTGAGATGCAGTGGTCGACCAGGTATTTCGGCGTTCTATTTTAAAGGCACCGGTGAACTGTCAAAATGCAGCTAGCTTGTGCTGCACTCGTTCAGGAACGTTGAGCCAGTGCAATTTGTCGCGCAGTAGACGGGACAGGCATTGATTGAACTTGTGTGTGCCGGAGACGTGACGAGCAGTAGCATTCAACACACGTTGAAGTGTCTCTGCTGGATAAAATATTACATTCCGTGCGACGGCTTTAGACGGATGTAGGGGAAGTATCGAGGGACAGACAGACCACGCTATACGTTATCATCTGTCGCAATAGCCGACGTCGCTGATGCTTTTACTATGCCGCCTAAATTGCGATATCTGACTTTGTCTGACCAATCATTCACTAGGCTTACTTTGCCACGTAGTACAGGTCGATATCGAAATCGCTCGATTATGAAACAAGAAGCCCAGCTGTCGCTATAGGGAGGGCCGACCGTACGCGGGTGTCGGAAGGCCAGCAAAAGTGACCTACGATTTCCGTTCATCTACAATACCGCACGATTAGCATAGCAGAGTGCGTAATGATCTTTCAAGGTCATCCAACGTCACAGATTTTCGTGTTATGTGAAAGTGCTTATGCGACTTTTTATTAGTGACTAAATAGCAACCTTGGCCCTGTCTCTTACCGTTTCTAAGATACAGCCAGTTTTCGGTTAAAAACACACATTTTTTTTTGCCTTTACCATTTAACCCCAAATGTGAAATTGTTCTCCTTGTGCTGCATCGCCCAAATTTTGTACGCAACGATTTTTAACACAGCGTTAATTATTCGTTTCAAAACGTTTTTCCGGTAAGACTTACTGTTCAGCCACAATACATAATTACAGTTTAATAATCGGCCCAAAAATATGCCGACCAATGCAATACGAAAATTCACATTCAAGTTTTTGTTCATGAAAAGAAAGAAGCGTGAAACGTCAGAAAATGTCAAACGAAAAGGCGTACGTTAAATTACTATACGTTTCACAAAAACACTTAAAATAAAGATTCGCAAAAATGGTTTTCGGTATTTACCGTCATCTCGTAGCGTATTTTCTTAAATCAATCAACCTATTATCATTCTCGTGCAAGTTCTTTAAACTGATTTTTACTATTGGCTTAAACGTTATGTTAGCAAATAGCAATAAAAATATTTATGCCACCTATTTTTCGATATTACCCTGTCGACGAATATACCTGCTATCATTCTATTTTCGTGGACATGTGCCCTTTATTGCCGTCGCAATGTGAATCCCTGACCTTGTGGTAATGACAGGTGACCGGTATGCGCCGCAATGACCACATCATAATGTCCGAGTCATTCGAGTCACAATAAACTTTGTTTGACAAGCAGCGCTGTTAGTGGTCTTTCTCTACAGTGTATGTAGGCCTGTTGCATTATTAGATTTAGGCCTAGCTACCTAGGCTCGATTATGACAGGTCAATGAAATAGTTTTATTCCATTTCTGTCACCTGTTTCAATCTAGAGACAGACGCTGGTACCGACGGGAAAAGGGCCGAAAATAACAGTTTTATTAACTTCATAAACTTCCAAAGCATTTTGACTCTGCAGTGACCGTATAAACCCCGATATTCCACTTCAACAATTTCTGCTATTTGGTTATATCATACGTCTTTAGGAAACTAAACAGACGGAAATGGACCGGAAATGGTTGAAACTGCAGCTACAGTAGCGTACTTAGCATGAGCTCGGTTATTATTAAGTTACGTGAGCGGCGACCTTAGCTGTCGGGTCAGTTTAGCGTCGACTTCTGTGACCGTGTGCAACGTCACTCCATTACCGCTGCTCTATACTTCTTCGCACACAAATATTCGCATTAGACAGCCATCGTGTAACGAAGTTGGGACTGACATCTCTACGACACTGCGATACTTAGGGACTATATGTGATTCTAGCGGTAAGAACTAAAGAGAGAAGAGAGAATATTGTTGCCACCGCCGTATGCGTGAAGCAACCCGTAAGCTGTCTGCTGTCTGTCCGCCGGTCGTCTCTCACGTTAACGGGTGGTAGCTATATAGGCTGGGCTACTTGAGAAGTAATTACGCGAGTAAATAGCTTAGGGTATTCGACTTGATTTGCGATCACTTCTGTAGACCTATAACATTCTCCGGCGTTCTATTTATCCCAGCCAATGCGACCGCAATGGTTCAACAGGATTACTGTGTGACACATTTAACAATCTAAGATCGTAAGCACAACGTGACATCAATGTACGCATAATGTTAAATATAATGCTCAAATTATTGAACCGTTTGAACTGATATACATGAAAAAATCAACAGAATTTATGCAATTATTATTCAGCCGTTCTAATAGGCCGCATTACGAATCTTGCGCTTCCGTTCGTCTGTCCGTTGATCTGTTTGTTCCACGCGGGTGCTTCTCGAAAACAAATTACGTAAAAAAACCATAGTTGGTGCGAACGTCCCCAATGCCAATTTTTAGTTTTAAAAGTCATGAATGGTTTTCGGTATTTCCAATCCGTCCATGCATTAAGCTTATCGGTTAGAACCTCCCATGTCACGGTCATGGTCAGGGTTGCGCAGCTATAGGCAGACGGCCGCATAATACGTTGGCACTGGGCCGACATTTTAACACTGTTATAAGAATGTATCTTCTGCCCGCTCATACACTATCAATCTCGCCGGCACACGCTATTCCCAGTTCAGCATAGACCAGCTTGCGTCACAGTCACAGCATCCGGCTTATTGCGCTCTTAGCCTCGCACTAATGCCCTGACACACCACATTCATCACGCTTCAGCCCGGCGTCGGCACCTAATGAAGAAACAGCTACAATGAAACAGTGAATAGCAGCAGCCGGCCATTTCAGCAGAACGAAATCAGATGAATTTCACGCCAATGTGCCGGCTTGCAACAAAAAGCGCAACCGCGTTAGCTGTCAAGTGGTAAACTGATGAAAAAATGTAAGTAGGCTTAACGACACTGAACAGTGGTATGCGTTTGCACGATGTCTGGAGTCGCAACAATGAGACTGATCGTTGGCGACCGTAGAACAAATTGTCAAATCACTGCCTGGAGTGCAAGTTTGTTTAACACTTCATGTTCACTTATCTCACTCCAGTCAGTGGTTTAACATACACTTCTTGTCACCTAATGTCTTTTATTATATTGTGTGCTTACTGTACATGTACGGTACATAAGGAAGCACTTGGCATATGGTCGAAATTAATTATCCGAATATCAATATACCGGTAGTTCTATTCATTCTAATCAGTGTAATACAATGAGACGACTGATTCTGTAGCGGATTAACGTTTGTCATCAGAGCAGTTCATCCGAGTGTATACGTATATTCAACGAAGTAATCGGAGAGGATTAACAGATGATAAAGCGGATGAGCGATCGGCAATCATGACCGGGGCAGATGTTGCCATGCAGATATTTACGTCATCGAACCTACTGACGTGACGTCACTTCCAGTCGGGCATTCCGTCGCTTCGCCCTCCTGTCCACCATGATGTCTTAATCTTTTTATCGCAGTCGACGCCGGGCGCGTGTACTTCAACAGTAGATCAGACTTCTGTTCATACGAAATGCGCCGGCGGCTGCTCGTCCTCGAAGCTGTTTTCCATTTAGTCGTCAAGGCCGACGCATCCGGGCAGAATGCAAGGAATGAAACGGAAATACAATTACTAGTACTACGACGTCTGCGTCGTCGAGAAAGAGAAATAAATTAACTGCTGTTGTGTTTGCGACATCCTTTAGTGAAATTCTAGCTGGCGGCCTTTGTAACCCAGTTTCAACAACCGGCAGCATTTGATGATAGGCCTATATGTGACATTTTGAATGCTCGAGCTAATATACTGCGAAAATTTTTAAAAAAATCACAATCGTGGTCTTGGAAATAAACATATTATTATCGGCACCGTTAAACCCTTTTATGATGATGATGATGATGATGTAGGCCTACTTCTTGACTCACGATGTATAGTACGCCGCTGTAATGGCAATATCAAGTCAGTCTCATATTCACACCGCACGCACCGGATATCGTTCAGACACCTGACACATGCCTGCACCTGCAGTTTCAGCTTCCTGTCATTGTAAGCCATGTCCAGTAATACTATCATACTACAATCATATAATTAATGTAATGTCAGAGTGCACGATGAATGTAAAGCTAAACGCTAAAGATTAAAGGTTGAAAACTTATTGTCTTCCAAACACAATGTAGCATCGTACGTATCATTCACCGCGATCCTGGTCTAAAGTGTTTTGTTCGTTTACGAACACGTTTGTTGTATATTGATGTTTTTCGTACATTTGTGTTTCATAAAGTAGTGTAGCAACGCAGTTTAAATAAAGTGAGATATTTAATAACCGCATTATTGCAAATTGTCCAAAAATGTATCAGTAAAAGAATTGTGAAAATCTGTTAATATTTGGCGAAAAGATGAACAATAGGCCTAAAAAATGTGACGCTTTGTGTGCACATTGTTCATCCTATAAGTTAGTCGTAAGTCTATTCCTAAACTGAAAAGAAATTTTGGTGCTGATCTGATGTATGTGTGTAGTTTTTAACTGTGTTTTATTTAGTAATTTTACATAATTTTGTATTGTTCTAGGCTTTTGATATCTTTTTATTTAGAATTGTTTTCTGTTGCCTTTCGGTGTAGCCTAATAAAAATTGACAGCGCTGCTTGCGCGAGTCTGACTCGTGCGCAGACGCACGCTTAATCTCGGAAGTGGCAGCTGATTGACGTGAGCTAATGAAAATTTATATTTGCCATAATAACGATAAAAACATACGAAAACAAATACTTTAACTAAATCTTATGTTACCAGGGTAACTATCAGCGACAGTTTTTAATGGCGCGTAAAGCGTCAAAGCCGTGGTAACATCTAAAACACAAAGCATTCTTCAATGAACGCTTTGCACATGTTATCTGTTTCCCTTTATACGTGATCATGGTGAAGCATTAATTTTCATAAATGTTATAAAATATAAACCATTTTCGCAAATGGTTATATGATAATTATTGGTCTGCTTATACAGCATTTTTTATCGTTTAAATATCACTAATGTTTTTTGTAATTCTTTCATTCGAACTTGATGAAGAAAGTGAGCAGGTTCGATCCACCCACTCTTTTTTAAGTTCTGATAGCTAGACTTTTTAATCACTTTTTTGTAAGTAAGTCAGTAAACAAAACGTAGATTTATGTAGCACATACTGTTTCAAAGCTTTTAATAGTGAATAACTTAAAAGATTTTATTGCAAATCGCAAAACAATTTAGAAAAAAACAAAAAACTTAAAATTTGAATATGTGATATTTTAATTTAAAAAAAGTAAAAACCTGTTTTTTTCAACTAATTTTTAGCTTCGATTCTTGGGCAGCGGAAGTTGTGACAGTACGGCTTCAGCAGCTGACGTGATCACGGTCGGGTTAAGCAAAGATGCGGTAATAGCACGTCATGTCTCCTGTGTGATTGGCGTCTGATATGACGACGTCACTTATCAACGACAGACAGTTTTTGCTGAGTAACCGGAAACGTATCTGAAGAAAAAGCCCGTCAGTTACCACTGACTACGTCTGCATGTATCTGCTTTTCAGCGATTGCTCGGCTACGAAACATAACTGTAAATGGTGTTAACTTTTTATTGTGTTCGTTCAATTATTTTTTAGTTCACCTTTCTACACTGTGTCCCAATGAAAAGTGGACCCAAAACAAGTACCTTTCTATAATTTTTTATAAGTATCAACAGTACATGGTTAACTTCAGTGTATTGCCGCAGATGTGCCTACATTTGTTATCTGTATATTTTTACTCAATAAAATATTTTTCTTTCACCGAAAAGATTATGTATTGATCGATAGGCTATAGTTACGAACGTTTTATCGTGTTTTTGTTTTCATAAAACGAGTTTTAACGTTTTACTCACACGTCTAACGTTTACTACATCTCCTGGGCTTATAGAGGTGCTATAAGGTCGACGGTAGCAGCGCATAGCAAGACATATTTGGCTGTTATGGCAGCAGGCAGCTGGGGCTAGTTTAGCTGTCTCTCGGTAACTACGTGCGCGCTCATGCAAGTCGACTAGTCGCCCGATCAGACTGAGTTATGTGGAACTGGAGAGAATCCGGAAGCCGCGGACTGAAAATATAACCACCTACTAGCGGCCAAACCTTCGGTTATGATGCGTCACAAATCTAGTATGCCATTCCGTTTAATACCTGCACCTCATCACCAGTCAGCTCCTTCAAACACCATCAGATTCAGTGAGTTTCTCGCTGACATTGTGCGCTTTATAAATTAAATTTACATCTCAAAAGATTCTATTTTTCCCCCGCTTTTTAATCCTCGCCATGTATCAGCCGTGACAGCCCGCACCGCTGATTCTGACAATTTGACGGACAATCTTGTGCGCTTTACGCATACGAGTATTTTGAGTATGAATATGAGTTAGAATGAAATTAAAATGGGAGCGAATCAGGTGATTTGGGCCTACTGACATATCACTATTATTCAGCTGACTTCGAAATCGTGTCCAAAAAAGGCGTCGCACGATGTTGTTTCAAAAAAGACATATATTGCACTTTTCTGTCGTTATCAGCGAGAGAAAACTGTTATGCGGCTGTCCTATTATAGACCGCATTAAGCGTCTTGCTTGTCCGTCTCATCCATCTGTCCGCCAGTCCGTCCGTTCAGCACGAACTTCTGAGTCGAAAATATATACGAGGCACAAAAAACAAAATTGATGCTGACTTTTCCCAGGGCAAAAAGAAAAGGCGTAACAATTTTTTCCTTTAACAGGTTAAAGATCAAGGTCACCAGTATGAAAATAACGGACATCTCAGGTAATCGGAACTATTCCAGGCTAACAGAGACGCAATAATGGGATTTCTATCACCATTAGTGACAGTTATGTTTGGCACTTATGACTGGCAATTCCGATGATAAAGGGTACGACGATGTCAGACGGATTTGACATTTTTTTGTTGAAAACGGCTTTTGAAGTAATCTCAATAGTCAAAATTGAAAACAAAGCGTAACTCGGTTGGCCGTCACGACGGACGCTTTGACGGCCCGTCTACCGTCTGCGCAGTTAATTGTCTAGTTCTATCTCTTCTAATGCAGCACGCGTTGTTTACGTTGTTTCTGACAATAGGCCTATATCGACGACCGTGCGTCGTGGATGGGAAGCGACGCTGCAGCTGGAGCCTGGATTGTAGTCGCATTATTCTCGCCAGTCCGTCTGGAATAATCGCCACGGACGACGCACCCAGATAGGATGCACAGAAAGTTAACTTCGTCGATCAGTGGATGGACGATTTGGTCGCTTCTTTCGATCTCTGCGTTAAGAAGATTCGGACTTTTCGGTAGAAAATACAAGATCAAGATTGACAGCACAGTTTACCGGAGTTTGATCTTCACTTTTCAGTATCTAATACTGCTTGGAAGTCCATCGTCATTCATCGTCATCGTAGTAGATACTTAAAATGTAATAAAAGACTTCGATGAAAACCCATCTCCGAGCTACGGCAAAGCATTATATGGGGCGACTTAAAATGCGATACTGTAAAATGGAGCACAAAATGTTGCTGGTTGATATGCATAGTTCTACAGTACACTGTCCGGAAAAAGTAACCCCCTAGACACCGTACAATAACATAGCAAATATCAATTTATTAAAAGTTAAGCGTAAGAAATGTTTTTTTCAGATTCGTTCATATTTGTCATTTATATTGTACAATGTCTAGGGGCTTATTTTTTCCGGACACAGTGTATAAGTGCTATGCAAGCAATGAAACGAATTCCAACGACATCTATCGGTTAGCAGACCTTGTGGTCAGTTGATGGCAACGACTGAAATCTGCCAACAGTAGTGAGGTCATGTCTAAAATCCGGCCTAGACGTCTCGTGGCTCAATGTACAAAGAGGGCCAGTATGAAACACTTACAGTAACTGTTTACTACTGCGTAGGCCTAGGTTATATAAATTATGGAATATCGTGCGATATCAAAAAGCATTTTGATAAAATAGTTTTACTTGATTTTTGAAATTCAGTCATATCGTTACGATCGTTCAAGATTATATTTTGCTCTCGTAATATAAAAAGTGTAGACGGTTGAGGCTAACCGAAGTTTTGATACGTGATAGGCTTATTTGCATAACTGTTATGTGACATTTATTGAAATCAGGAAATTGTGTGTTTTTAACGAAACAGTTTTACGTGTTTTTTTGCATGCAGCTGTAGCCTTAAACGTATATTATATTTTTGTAACTACATTAACCACACAGGTAGGCCCCTAGTTTGTTTTTTTCGCATTTTCCGGCTCTGCATTTTTGGCCGCCTTTGTGCCGAAAATTCCAATCTCGCATTTTAGCGCCCCCCATAATTTGCCATTCTAGATCACACAATGTTACCTGAAAAGTAGTTAGTTAATCATATTCCGACATTGTTTAGCGGTCCTCAAACAGTCATCAATCTAAATCGTAACCGGGCCGGACGTACAACAACTTCAGTGATTCACGGTATATAAGGGCAGATCTAGATTAAGCGCCAGCTTAAACCCGAATACCTGTCGACAGCGTTCGATGTTATTGTGGCCTATATCACACCTCACACGGTAGTGTGAGTGTTGTAAGAACGACCTTCAAAGTCTATGGGAAAAGGCTGACTTTGACCCTCAGCCAACCCAAAACCCCTGAACCGATCGTCACCAAATTTAACTGGCGTGATTACGTCGTGGACGCCTACCACCAAAAATTGGGCTCAATCCACCCAGAGGTTTTTGCTCCCCATATAGGTGAAATATGCACCCCTCCTGTTCGAAATTTACTACACTTTTTTGGTTCTTGAACTCGCCTACAGGCGAGTCTGTTAGACCGATTTTACGCTGAATACGTCAAATGACACGGTTCTGCGCATGGAAGTGCCTTTTTTAATGTTACAAAATAAAAATTTAATTTTTGATTTATTTATTCGAAAAATTCGAAAAAAAATTACAATGGCGCCTATGGGATGAATTTAAAAATTCTTTAAACTGTCATAACTTCCGTTGTGTGCAAGATAGAGTTGTAACTTCTGGTTCTAGGATGTGGTTTTCGGGTACGGCCTAATTAACGGTGACATTCATATTTACCCCCGGTTGACCCCCGTTGCCACGGCAGCGAAATTTGGGACAGAATTGGCTATAACTCGACTTGCGTAAGAGATATCTGCGAGATTTTTTTTGCATCTGTAAGGGAGTTTTCGGAAATGGGCTATCAAATGTTGCTAATCGAATTTCACCCCCGACTGACCCTTGTTGTCATCGCAACAAAATTTAAGACAAAATGAACAATATCTTGGCTTGTACAACAAATACCACTAAGATCCTTGCATCTGACGGAGGTGCGGGTTGATGGTTTGGCAGTTAGATATACGACAAATAACATCAAATGAAGAAGGTTTTAGACTATGTTAGTGATTACCAACTAAAGTCAACTTGTAAGGACGCCATATGCATAGCCCCATCTAAGATTACCCAAATGATTTTTGCTGTTTTAGAGGACACATCGTCCTTACACACAGTTGTAAACTGGTAAGTTTTTTTTACATATATTATAATAAGCTGCATTACGCGTTTTTCCGTTTCTGCTTCTGTATGTCCGTCCTTGACTTACTTTCTTCTAACTCGAAAACACGAAAAACCGAAAAAGCGGCTGTTTTTCTGGGCAAAACCAACCGATGTAATTCAGTAAAAGGTCAAAGTTATTAGACGTCAAAAACGGCGAGAAATGGCGCACATATCGCTTAATCACATCTTGTGTAATAACTCACCTATTTACTGTCATTGTCAGAAGCGTTCGGCAATTGAAGGGACAACCGCATATCATGTTGGCTTTCTGCGTCGGCGTTGTTACTTATTTACTTACTTGCGGTGTATGCGACCAGCAGTAGACCATGAAGCACATTGTCAACTGATATCTGCTGTCAAAACTCGCCGGCGGTTTACGATCTATCCATGATACTGTGCGTAAGAAAGGCGGTCAGTCATCAAGATGAAAAACACGGCGACTTACGCATGCATTCGAGACATTATATGTAAGACTTCTTTTTCTGGCGAGTGTCGGGTGATTGTTTGCACACGTTGCTCTCGTTCGACGTCACATTGAATAATGCTACAGTTATACCGCACGGCAGTATTATTTCAGACTCTGGTTTCAAGTAATAAGCACTGCCCAGCACGGTATAGGTAACCGAACCTAAACGGATTTTATTAACATTCGACGACATATTGAGCAACACCAAGTAAGAAGTGACTAGAATTTTTTTATCATTAGCAGATATCGGCTGATGCTAAGTCTTTACGCGCGACAGCATGTAATGCTTCGCGCTTCTTAGCCATGGCTTGGGCGTCTGTCCGTTTGTCCGTCCATCACATTCTTGAGCCCTATCAAAACGGTACAAGCTAGGATCACAAAATCTTCACCATGGGCTGCGCAAAGGTCTCTAGTTTATCGCGACAAAATTTCGTGCCCGGGGTGAGGGGGTTCTCCTCGAACAACCGCTTCAAAGAGGGGTACCACTCATAAAAGAAGTTATTTTGCCGCTATTGGCTCCTATAGTGTGAAAACGGTTGCAAATATGTACAGACTTGTTGCATATCATAACAAGCACTGGTGACGGGCTTTTTTAGATTTGTCAACATCGATGACCTTGAACAACCTTGAACCCCCAAAAGAGGGGTTATGGTAAATTTTTCAATTTTTGGCTGCAGCGCACATTTCAACAGTGAATTGCGACGAAATAGCTAGAGATAGACCAAGACAACCTGCGTATGAAAATTTCAGCATTCAGTGTAAAATTTAGCAGCCCAAGTCATGACCCCCTAGTTTCAATGGCTACCCCCTAAATGTGGTTATTTTACCGCTATTGGCTCCTGTAGCGTGAAAAAGGTTGCAGTTAAGCACAGACATGCTGCTTATTATAACAAACAATAGTAACAGGCTTTTTAGTGGTACCAACATCGATGATCTTAAATGACCTTAAACTCCCAAAAATGGGGGTTTTAGTGGTTTTTTCATGCAATTTGTGGTTGCGACGCAGATTTCAAGAGTGAATTGCGACGAAATAGATGGAGTTAGACCAAGACAACCTGTGATCAGGAACTGCTAGGCTGCCGCACGTCTCATGAGCTTTATTCATTAATTTAGTTTGTATTTGCTAGAGAGCAGCACCATTATCGCTAAACGTTTGAGATCTCTGGTCGCTTCTGGTT
>Ga0209454_1001320_pt1 | contig 15234 bp, 7 predicted proteins | sample WorMetHERISLAND1_2_FD_187400 | JGI IMG/M metagenome (GOLD analysis project Ga0209454, IMG submission 187400) | Marine gutless worms symbiont microbial communities from Max Planck institute for Marine Microbiology, Germany - Olavius geniculatus... | ecosystem: Host-associated > Annelida >...
CATATATAAACCAAAACATCAAAAACTGTAACATAATGCCGCTACAGGATTATGTCAGAGTAAACAACAGTAATGTCACGAAAAATAAAACTTTGTAGAAAACTGCCCGATATGCCTGATGGAACAACAGGTGCTGTTTTCATTATGTGTGTCCTTTGTGTGATTTACTTAAGTTTATGGCTTTTAAATCGTACAGTTAGTATCCGAACGTGGTGTCAATGAATGGTTGCAGGGCACCACGAGGTAGCGGCCAGGCAACGTTATTCACTTCTTTAGACAGTTTTTTTGGTAAGATGTACCATTTAGCCGCAATACATACGTTAAGCAAACAGACGACAGACAGACGACAGACGGACGAGATATCGTGCCATAAAGAGCGCGACTGTTAAAACCCTCAAAACCGAAATGGAAAATCAAAATATGAAACAGAAATAGATGTTTTATCTTCACATACAGACGAAGCAAGAATAAAAGCACGTGAAGACGTGAGAAATACTGACCGCCTTCTTCCTCGGAGTCAGACATCGGCGCTTCCTGCATCGTCTCTGGCGCCGTCACTTTGTATTTGTCCTCAGTGACCGCTGGCGTCACCGTCACGTCGGTGACACGGCGTAGAATCTCAACCACGGAGATGTAACCCAGCCGCTGGGCAATAGACAGCGCTGTCAGTCCGTTCTGTGCACAGAACGTCGCCGGCAAGTTAAGAGCAGCCTTTAAAAAGTTATACCCAGTTTACACGATCAAGCTGTCTCGACGAGCTGGCTATATGTTAGCTAGACGAGCCAGCTCGATGTTCGCTCGATCGTGTAAACCGGGTATTACTCTCATGCAACAGCTAGCCTAATTCTAAGCGGTTTGCGCTAACACTCCTAATTGTTTCTACTGTATTTAACGCTCCATTAAGTGATAAATTACAATAACGTCACACATGTTCGCGCTAATACGACTAAACGTCCTTCTTCTGACGTATAATAGTTATCTGGAAGTAATTTATGTTGGCATATCAAGCTACAAATCTAATTGAGCCCCTGATACTGAACACTTCTGCATCAGCAGCAACTGTTGACGTTACCATATCAATAGAATAAAACACGAAAAAAACTTAAGTGAGCTCAACTAAGAATTAAATTTTAGATAACCATGAGCCTATTCGTTGCAAAGTAGATCGATCTATCTTCAGGCAATAAACAAGTTAATTACACATTTATCTAGTTACACATTTATTACTTAAAATTATCAAGGCAGAAACTGTTCCGAAGAAAGCAGCAGCTGTTGCCGAAATGTCAACCATATATTATTAGTAAACACAGGCTGTAATTTGATAAACTCATACGACGTATTAGAAGAATCTGCAGCAAAATCCGCAATACAGAGCGTTACTGACGGTGGTGACGGAGTTTGGTGACGCGTTGTACTTGAGCAGGAGATTGATGGCCATGACATGACCTTGCTGGGCGGCCTGATGCAGTGGCGTATAACCCATCTGTGCACCAGACCACAACTCAACCACGTGATAAAACAGCATGAATAAACACACAAATATTCACGCTTATCACGTACAGCAAGAATAATAGATGGTAAACGAAAGACAAATAAAGTAATCTTGCAGCTTAAGCTCCTAAACTCATGGAAAACCCTATACACAGCTGGTAGAAATAAGGCTAGAGTTAGGGCTAGCCCTAGCCCCTTACCCTAACCCTAAAACTATAGAGTAGGCCTATAGACCGCTTACCCACTACTTTCAGTCAGCCTTTTCTGCCACCTAGCGTCCATCATCCTATGCGCCCTGATTCTTTCTGAGACTTTGGCGCTTTATAAATCATTTACTTACTTTACTTACTTACTTATTTACATGTGAGACGACGAGAAATATAGTGCACTTGTCACTTGTGCAATCTCATCTAATAACTGTATATACAATGTAGTGTATAAGGTCTTCTGTGGGCTTACAAAGCTAAACTGCAACAATACTTTGAATGTAACGAAAACACCAGAATATGAAAGAGAAACAGATCACAGCTTCACATATAGGTTAAACAAGAAAATTGTCAGTTTAATGCACACATTAAACTTTTACGGTGTATCTTAAGTGTTTAGCGTTGTGTCACAAAATATTTTCTAAAACATATATGAAGTGTTGTAGCAAGATTTCAACGTCAGTAAATCAGTCATATACTGGCATTACAGACAATATATTATCATTACGAACCTTGGTAACGGCGTTGACGGCGACTCCGTGATCCAGCAGAAACCGAATCATGTTCACTTGACCGAAATGACAAGCTGTGTGCAGTGGTGTGTACCCAGCCTACGACGACATACACGTGCTAACAGTATAATCACTATTCACCATGACACAATTTCATGCTGTCTAACAATAATTTAACACAAAACGCTGTACTTATTATTTATCCATCTATTTACTCACTCACTGCACAATATCTAAAAGTGTAAGACAAAATGCACTTTGATTACTAAGTAAGTAAAATGTCAGGCACACACAGCTCTGTGACAGAATGTCGACACTTCCTCACTGAACTGATGGGCCCTAGGCCGACCTTGTATATGACGTACAAGTACAATGTATGTAGCCTACGAGTAGCCTACAATACATATATATTCAGTGTAAAATATAAATTATTTTATTGCACATGAAAATGACTAGGTTTAACTAGCACAATTCAACAACATATAAGAACCACGGGCGGGCGGTGAAGTCAGTCACTTCTTACTGTGCACTATACCGGAAACTAGGGCAAGATCGCCTAGCGCACAAAGCCCTATATCTGAAGTGATCTAAACTTTAAAATCACCAGCACATGCACAAGCTATCACATCTCTACACCAAATATGTATGATAGTTCGACAATGAAAAAAAGTTTCCGGAGTGTTGCATGTATGCCTTAGTCTGTGGGTCAATGCTGGCGTGATGCTGGACCAGTATCTCCGCGGTTGCCACTCCGTCTTCCTGGGCAGCGAGATGCATCGGTGTCAGACCGTTCTTAGCGTGAGCGTTCACATCGGCCGAGTGTTCCAGCAGTAACGCCACCATGTCCGAGTGACCCTCTTGTGCCGCCAGGTGCAAAGGACTGAACCCGTTCTGCACCAAAACGATATTAATTAATCACTTCGTAGTCGCACGTTTTTGATTTCGTAAAATTAATGTTACATGTACTTTCTCTCGCTATTATGATAGTTATGCCTTTGTCAAGTTAGGTTTTGTTTTGTGCTTCGATTTTAGGTGCCGTTATCATTCACACTGGAGAACGGGGTGTGCTTACATTATGTTGCAGGTCCCCATGCGAGCACTTTGCTGTATTTAAAGTAGCCAAAACTGCTTTGTAGAATGTTTGTATGAAGAAATTTTAACGGTTTGCAGCTAATTTCAATTTTCAACACTGGAGACCATAGTTTGGCAATAGAGGTTATACAGTTCGGACTAAGACGAAAAACAATAAGGCGCTCACATTAGGCGTCTTTCCCCATAGGCCAAATGGTCTTGAGGTTTAAGCAACAGCGTCACAGCAACATGGAATAAACATGAATTATTTTGACCACCACAAATAAGCATCAACTAATGTATAAACAGTAGGCCTAGTAGCATCTGTAAAAAAATCAACTAAACACGTACCCTGGACTCCGCACTAGTTCGAGCGCCGTGCTCTACCAGCGTACTGACGATGTCCATCTGGTTCTTCTTGGCGGCAATGTGCAAGGCGGTGTATCCATTCTGACACAGCACATCATTACATACACATCAAATATATGATCAATAGCTCAGTGTCTAATGCAAGCGGTTCAGAGATTGTTGAATCACACAAGTAAAATTTATACGAATAACGTTGACGTTGCAGATACAAAAATGCCAAAAAATGCAGCTGATACGCATTAGCTTTTTGCACATATATTTCTTTTCCATTTAACCGAAATTATTTTTCTACACTGCCTGAGAACACACTAACATCGGTCTGCCCGAACACCGCAGATCGACCGCAGATCAGCTATGGTCCCCAGAATATGCTTATGTTAGTCACTGTAGAATGTAGATCAGTCTACGGTACCAAAATCGCAGCAGATCACTAACTTAAAGTAATTCTGTGACGTAGCTGCGATCATTAGCATCAGCAGTTGCTAAATATGCGGTTGATCTGCGATGAACGCACTATGTTTGTGTGTTTGGCGCCTTCTGGCAGCCGACCTACTTACTGTGCATCGGTTTTCTAAGTTTTCCTTTCCTCTCAATTAAACTCTTTTTTTCCCAAACTCTTACAGCACGTTCCCACAGTGGTTTAGCAGTTTTCTGGAACATTAGGTCACTATAAAAATCATTTATGCATATGCACTAACACCCGCAACTTTGGCTATTTATGAAGTATACCAAATAAAACGTGAGGCGCGTTTCACCTTCGTAGCACAATGCGGACTGGCGCCCTGCTCGAGCAGGTAGAGCGCTATGGCGATGTTATTGTAGTGGGTGGCAACATGCAGTGCGGTCAATGAGTTCTTGCCCTCCACATCTGCGTTGATGCCTTTCGACAGCAGCAGGCGCACCACCTTCAGGTGACCGTACTTGGTCGCTATGTGCAACGGAGTGAAGCCCTTCTAAAACGTTGACACAGAAAAACGACACAATGTTTCATTGACGATCTCCGTATATTGTCACATTCCTTCATCAAATGATAGAAATAAGCAACTGTATTGAACAAACACAACGCAGTTGAAACACGACTGCAAAAACTAAAACAACGATAATGATAACGATGAGCGACAAACACAATTTAGATTAGAAAGGCAAAGCAAGACTCTAAACTAGACGTTTTCAAATCGCGGTATCCCAAACTAGGCCTATATTTAACTTGCAATTTGCCACCTTTTTGTGGCGTGTTAGTATAGAATATCACTAGCTCATGCCAATCAGCAGCCACATCCGTGATTATAAATGTAAAAGCGCTTCTGGTCCTAAGGCCGTCTCATGTAAGAAGCGCTATACTAGTTACTGGACTTTAAAAGGTTAAGGTTAAAAGAGGTGATATAGCTCTTAATGGGAAACCCGTCTCAGAGCTACGAAACGTCACCTGCCGTATGGGATCACACAGTGTTACCTGCCACCCGACATAGGTGAACGCGCCCGCCTTACTCCAGCCAGATAGGCTGATACTCGATTTACCTACCCTGGAGGGATGGAAGGCTGAGTTGGCCTAGGCGGCTAGTTACATACCGAGTTGGTTTACCTGCCGTCAAAGTACTAACCCGGCCCGGCGTAGAGTAACTTCGTTGATCGGATGAAACGCGTTACCGCTACGCCAAGCCACCAACCTTTACCTTTACCTTTACCTCTAGTGGCCTTTCGATGTATTTTATCAATACAGCAGTAATTAATTAATTGACCATGCAGCTGTGGCTGATTGCTACCTTGGTGAGTAGCGTCTGGTTGGCGCCGTGGTCTAGCAGCACTACGGCGACATCTTCGTGGCCCTCCTTGGCGGTGATGTGGATCGCCGTGCACAGATCTTTGGACGTGGCGTTGGGCTGGGCACCGTGCTGCAACAGAAGAGCTACATTGTCGACATTGCCCAGTCGCGCTGAGATGTGAAGCGCCGTCTGCTGTTCCTGCAACGACAAACCCAGGCCAAACTCACTGTCTAGTGAACAGCAAATAACATTTCACAGCTGAAAAATTATACTTGGCTGTGTAAGAAAATAGCTCACTGCTAAACTGACAGACTTGATTCGGCTTCTTGTGATGTCGCATAATTAAACGTACTAGCTGAAAGTTAATATTTTATCCATAAAGAGATATTTTCATTTCATCTCCTTTTACTTCAATTCAGCCTTGTCAATGCAACTTATCTTCTTGTGTAACTGCGTCTCAGATCTACGAAGCGCCACCTGCCGTAAACGTGTCCTATCTCAACCGCAGCCAGAAAGGCTGGTACTCGACTTTACTACCCCATAAGGATGAAAGGCTGAGTTGACCTTGGTGTTAGTTATACAGCATACACTATACAGAGATGGTTTGCTTGTTTGCAGTCACCCATCCAAGTAACCACTTGATAAAACGGGAATCGATCCACGACCTTTCTATCTTAAGTCCAGCGTACTATGCACTTCTTAGATGATAACGATGATAACGATGAGTTTCTCCTCAGTAAATGAACTGAGGCTCAGTTCATGCTGCAGTCTAAAGCAACAAGAAAGCTTAGCTAACGCAAAGGAAACGCGCGACAGCAGTGCATGTATGAAGGAACACTGCCCACTGCGGTGTTCACGCTAAGTTAATATACAAATACCAAAATCTCCATCTGCATTGCATAACGAGTTAATTGCGTGGCGACACCTTGCGAACGGAATAGAGTTGTGTCGCAGACCGAAATCGCCCAAAAATCCATAAAAACCCTATTCTAGCGTTCAATGTCATATACGCTTTGGGTGGCAATCGAAAGCCCATGTACGACTTCCTATTAGTGATTAATAGTAACCTAGGCCCTATCTCGCACCGTTTCTAAGATACAGCGATTTATTGGCTCTAAATCGTAAAATTTTTTTACCCCCTCTTACTTTGCGCCCTCGCTAGGGGTGACCCCTTTCGAATTTATGAAAAAGCTTTACGGTTCCTGAAACAAGAGTCTTCCAGGCAGCCAACAGTGAAAATCTGGTAATCCTAGCTTGCACCGCTTTTGACTGATCCACCCGTGTGACGGACGGACAGACAGACGGATGGACAGAATTGCGATGGCTATATAAGCCGCGCTATAGCAGTACCTGCTGTCGCGCGTAAAAACTAAATCTGTTTTCTTACTAAACTCGATGAACAACAGCTTGCAAAAATACAATTATCATTTTAGCATTATATCAAGTATAACGACGTATCTGACTAACCCTAGCCTTGGCGTCGACGTGGGCGCCGTTGCGCAGCAGAACACGCAGAATGTCCGTCTGATTGGCTCGCGCCGCCAAGTGAAGCGCCGTCTCACCGCGGACCGTGGTCGAGTTGGGATTGGCGCCGTGTTGCAGAAGGAACAAGACGACATTCATGTGTCCCATGAACGCAGCCACGTGCAGCGGCGTCAGACCAGACTACATCACATCATAACCAGTCTACGTACTACACATTCTCTGCGACAACAAATACTATCACCCGACGTTCAATCACATCCTGATTTTGACGGCCGACCTTATAATAGCAAGGCCGAGCCGTTGCCTACTTACTTCATGGCGCCGTATAGAAATGTTGGTCTTAGACAAAACGGCAAAAGTTCCGAAAATATACGCACCCGAAATGATTGAAAACTGCATTCTCTGTGACCCCACTGTCGGAACCCCGAAGAATATACGTGTCACCCTTATACCGGCTGAAAGTAAAATCTGGGCTACCTTTTTGCTGCTAACAGGAATTTGCGTCCAAAGAGCCTGAATACTGCATTATTTAACCGTGTAATAAAAAATTTCAGGTAGCCCAACGTATGTGATTACAACGCATCAACGTCACACGAACAGACAGACAGACAGGCATTGCTCTGACAATACCGCCCCTGCATGCATGCATAGGAGGGTAATAAAAACTAAAAATGACAACATTACTAATATACATACGTTGATAGTGTACTGCCGCTAAATCATAGGTTAAACACGTAGGCTACAAAAACATATTGTCCATCTACAGCGAGCGCAGCATGTACTTCATAGAGTTGTCACGCAGCAGTTCACTCGTTTTTCTCCGCTTACATCTACCAACCTTCTGGAACAGCTTCATTGGCTTCCTATCGAATGGCGAATCAGGATCAAGTTTGCTTCTTCTACCTATAAAGCTATACATACCGGTAACCCGCCTTATCTCACTGATCTTCTACATCATCACAAATCTGCAAGGTTCACACGCTCATCTCCTAACCATCTACTTGACGTTCCAAGCCATAACTTGTCTTTTGGTTCCCGTGCATTTCAAGTTTCCATTCCTCTTCACATCCATCAAGTTCAAACACTCACCTCTTTCAGACGTCATCATAAAACTTATTATTTTCAGTCTGCTCATCTTGCCCCCTAGCGCTCCTCTCCAATGCGCCCTGATTCTCTTCTGAGATTTTGGCGCTATACAAATTGGTACTTACTTACTTACTTAGTCACAACGACGTTGATGAAAAGATGATCATTATAGATTACCTCGGTCGTTGCTTCCACGGACGCACCATATTTCAGCAGAAGCTCGACGATTTTTATTCGATTTTTCTTGCAGGCGATGTGCAGAGGCGTGAAGCCATTCTGAAACAATATTTGTTAAAAACAACGCTGCAGCAGAATGGCGAAACTGATAACCGACGTAATCCAAATTCAGATTAATCATGACAATGGTTATCACACTTTTTTGTAGTCTTCGACTTAAGATGCATGGACGCTGTAAATTACAGCATGATTTTGATTATAATTTAAAATCATTTTTAAAATGATTTTACCAAACACTGGCTAATGACCGACGTAATGATGAAAGCAGTACAAATGTCATAAGCGAGTACTTGCTTAGCAGCACATCAGCACACAAAAGAACAATTTGTTCCAAACTTCCAACTACTATAACCGCTAGATAACGTGGCTTACGACTGCTATACACAACAGCCAAGTTGTGGACAGACAAACATGCTGTCTGACGTTAAGGGTCGCTGACAGCAGTTGCAAGCCAATATATCTTATATATGATGATGACGATGACGATGACGACACTGCAGCGTCAGGTATAATTAGCAGACTGAAGCATGAAGGATCATCATACCAGAGCACGGGCGTTGACTTCGCATTTCCTGTCAAGCAGCAGTTTGGCCGCTCTGACGTTGCCGCAGTGTGCAGTCACATGCAGAGGAGTCAAGTAGTCCTAGCATAACAGACAGTTCACTCAATGCTATCGAATCCTTTTTAGTAATACAACTAAGCAATTACTATTATTACTGCTACTGCTACTAAAGTGTAGGCCTACTTTTCATGTTTTTGTTTCACCGAACAGATTTTTTCAGTTGTACATCGGGTTAAACTGGGATCCAAAAAGCGAACCTTTAGACAGAAAGACTGATATTTAATGAAATGTAGCCATCGTCCGCTGAAATGATATAATGCAACAAATATATTGAGGAACTCGATAAGTCAAATATCCTTACACTTAGCTGAAGTCATTGCCAGGCAAACTGGAGACAGCCAATTGTTTCTGACCCTGTATCCTCTCAAGATAGGCAGAATCTCTGAGCTCTGCAGGCCTATGTTTCTTTCTTTTTTTCTTTCTTTCCTTCAAAGCAAACGCTGAAAAAATCTACAAACGCATTCACTGACAGTGTGAGGGTTGTGCTGATAAAAATAGAGAGAACGACATGGCGCCGCTGTGCTTCAGATGACGGAAGCTTTAGCAAGTTCTACGATATGATATGATATGATGATGATGTAATGATACGATGAAATGACATACGATGGTGACGTCGTCGATAGCGGCGTGATGATAGAGCAGAATGCGTGCACAGTCGACGTGGTCGCCCTGGACACTCATGTGTAGGGGCGACAGTCCGTTCTTCGTCTTGGCGGTGACTGGAGCTCCTCGCTCCAGCAGCAGATCCATCACCTGGTCGTGACCACTGCGAGCCGCGCAGTGCAGCGGAGTCAGACCGTCCTACATCACAGCACAGCATCGTAACTGATCAGAGAGTGGTAAACAATATAGCTCTTCGTGGAAAATCCATCTCAGAGTCAGAGCTACGGAGCGTCTCCTGCCATATAGGATCACCTGCCACGCGACATGGGTGAAATTGGTGAATGCGCCCCACTTTAACTCCAGCCAGACAAGCTGGTACTCAAGTTACATACCCCGGAGGGATGGAAGGCTGAGCTAATCTTAGTGTCAGTTATATACAGTGATGGTTTACCTGTCCAGTCCGCAAACAGTCACCTATCCAAGTAGTAACCACTTGAAGCTATACAAACGCGAGTGGAACCCACGACCTCTTAATCGTAAGTCCAACACCTTACCGATACACTTCCAAGCTACCAAAAAGTGTTCCATTAGAAAGTAAGCCCCCACGTTTTTGAGGTTATAACTGCATCAAATACTGTTCATTTTAAGCAATTTACTCCGCATTAAGTTTGCAATTAAACGACCAATAAAAATCTTTCTGATAACACACCAAGCGCGTAGCTACACTACCTCAAAAAATAATTTATTTGTCAGATATATCACTAAAATAAATAGATAACGACAACAATTAGAGAAAATATGTTTTCCAAAGTAATCCCAGGGTCTAGGCCATGGAGTATGTTTAGACCTATGACATGTCACAAAATTTGAAAATATATTTGGCAATTTTGGTATTCTGTAAAATAAGTGATTGTATTTGATTACAACCATTACAGGGAAATGACAATTCTGAGTCTACATCTACATATTTTGACACACAATATAATTCAGTTTTCACTAATACTTAAAAACAGACTGTGGAAAAGCTATGCAAATACATCTGAATACAAACTCGAAACCTGTAACGACGTCATGTTGCCAAAATGTGCAGGTATCCATAAAGTCTGCTGATTTTTTCTTACATCAGAGTAATAGTTCTTTAAGTCGATACTGTTACAATATGTGAATGACTGAATATGAACATATAAAGATATCAGATTGACTAACGAGCATAATGCACAAAAAGTGGCGCATAAAATTAACTGCAATGATTAAAGTTTGCACTACTGTTGGATTGTATAATCTATGTAAAACTCTGGTATGTTCCATACTTTCATGCGCCACCCAATAGGTCGAAAAAGTCTCGTTGTATACCCGAGTTCTGCAGTCGACAAGAGCATGGCTGTCCAGTAGAAGCTGGACCATGTTGGCTCGCCCCCATTTGCCGGCCACGTGAAGCGGGCTGATCGAATTCTGCAAGCAAACCGCGCGCACACACACACCCAGCTGATCAGTCGTTTACGTTTGCGTACTAGATACTGTATTGCTGAAACGGGTAAGCGAGTACGCAGGTACAAACTTATACCAGTCCAGACAGTGCGGTATCACACTTTTAAACCAAATTTAGCTTGCAACGGTACTTTTTCTCAATTTTTCAGCTGCAGTTATGCGTTATAAACCGAACGACGGTGTAGTCTGTGCCATCTGAGCGTGGTTTAAATACGATACCGCACTGTCTGGAGTGGTATAAGCTCGCACCGAGCGCATGGACGTGGTCAAATACGGTTGTTACGACGATCGCACATGTATAAAAAAAATCAAATGAAACTAGAAGGTGCTCGTAAGAGTGCATATTTCCGCCAAGTGAAGTAATTTAAACATTACAACAACCACAACAACAACAACAACAACTACTACTACTACTGCATTGTGACCATGCGTCTATCTGGCACCGTTATAGAGATATGGCGCCTCAAAGTACATGTACACAAACAAAAAAACAAACAAACACACGAAACGACGGACAGAACGACCATTCTTTTTATCTCCTCCAATGTTCACTACGTTCACTTGGCGGAGATAATAAAACAGCTACAGACTATCGCAGTAGACTCTGTTCACTGTTTTTCACACAGTAAAGCGTGGCGCTACATACTTGCAAAAAGATTATATTTTATAGCGGGGGTTTGCGTCCACTGCAATAAAACAGAACAGAAAACTACGTCATCGGCGCAGTGCTAACATAATGTGCGGCCGTCCACCTGACTTTTGACCGTTTGAGCTAAAAACTGACACATCGGCTATCGTTTACGTTAATTCTGTTTTTTTTTAAATGCAAATTTTTATTTACGCGTTAACAGACCGTACGTACGCCACGGACGGACAAACAGACAGATGCAAAGGTAAGTACTAACAACAAAGTTACGTCAAGCATAAACGCAGGCCAGAATTAAAGAATGCATATTGACGCAAAATACAACAGACCCGTGCTTTGAAGTTGACATCGGCGCCTTTCTCAATAAGCAGTCGACCAACGCTGGTATTGCCGTAGTGCGCTGCAATGTGCAATGGAGTAAAACCGCTCTACAAAGTAACACAACAATAAGAAATGTTTACTATTTCACGGTATATTGCAATTTAGCTAAACAAGTGGAGATTTGGCTCGAATGGTAACGGCTAGGTGACAAAACGTGGACTCGGTCTGTGAACAAGTTATCTGAGCAAAGCTCACGTGACGCGCGACAGCAATCAGTGTACAGCAATAAAATAACAATGCGTCTTGAATGAGTACTCAAATTTGAAGTCTCCGTACGGAGGACTCCTTGAAATTGAATTTAAAAGGTCGAAAATTAGATTGTTAAAAATGTACGTCCACATACTATGCTAAAAATTTTATATACAGGTTGTTCAGGTCCATCTCCAGCCATTTCGGCGCAATACACTCTTAAAATGTGTTTTGCAGCCCGAAATTGCTAACAATTTACTAAAAACCTATTTGGGGGTTCAAGATCATTCAAGGTCATCGATGTTGACACCGCTGAGAAGCTCGTCAACAGTGCTTGCTATGATAAGCAAGAAGTGCCTATTTGCAACAGTTTTCATGTTAGACGAGCCAATATCAGTAAAATAACCACTTTTTAGAAAGGAACCCTTATTTGACGCCAGCGTGCACAAGCCTCCTTGAACCTATGAGGTCGGCACTTAAACTGCTGAAATCTGCGTTAAGTGCTGAAAATTTCACGTGCAGGTTGTTTTGGTTTATCTTCAGGCATTTCGTCGCAGTTCACTCTTAAAATGTGCGCTGCAGCCAAAAACTGCGAAAAATTCACTAAAACCCGCTATTTTAGGGGGTTCAAGGTCGTTCAGGGTCATCGATGTTGATAAATCTAAAAACTTGTTACCAGTGCTTGTTATGACAAGCAGCATGTCTGTACCTATCTGCAACCGTTTTTACGCGCGAAAGCAGCTACTGCTATAGCGCGTCTTAGCCATCGCAATTCTGTCCGTCCGTCCGTCCGTCCGTCACACGGGTGGATCAGGCAAAAACGGTCCAAGCTAGGATCTCCAAATCTTCACCATCGCTGCCTGGAAGACTCTAGTTTCAGGAACGGTAAAGCTTTTTCGTAAACTCGAAGGGGGTCACCCCGAACGAGGTCGCTAAATGAGACGGGGGTGGTCAAAATTTGCGATTTTTGGCCAATAACTCGTTGTATCTCAGTAACGGTGCGAGATAAGGCCTAAGTTACTGTTAATCACCAATAGGAAATCGTATACTGGCTTTCGATTGGCGCTGAATTCAGTGACCTTGGATGATCTTGAACGCCAAAATAGGGGTTTTTACGGATTTTTTTCGCGATATGAGGCTGCGCAAGACTTTATCATTCACAAGGAGGCGCCACCGTCGCCAATGCCACACGCGCCTATGGCCGATGTGTTTTATGGTCCCGATGGGCCGAGTCCAAGTGATATGCAATTTTCGAAACTATAACTACTGAACTGGAAATGCTATAGGCTTTCGCGCGTCTCGTGAGCTTTGCTCAAATTTCTTGTTACACCAAACGAGCCAATAACAGCAAAATAACGTCTTTTAGGGGGTACCCCTATTTAACGCCATCGTTCGAGGGGAACCCCCGCACCTAGGGGCCCGAAATTTTGTCACGAAAAACTAGTGTCCTTGGGGCAGCCAAGAATAAAAATTTTGTGATCCTAGCTTGCACCGTTTTGATACAGATCCAGAGTGTAACGGACAGACGGACAGACGGACGCCCAGGCCATGGCTAAAACGCGCGAAGCATTCTGGTAAACCGCGTAAAAATTCGCTAAAGCAATCCCCAAATGTTCATTTTGGGAACTCGGCCCAACAGTATCTACAGGTATATGTGAAAAATAATCCCACACTGAACGGTAGAGCGAATCAGTAACTAACACTAACAATGGAAATCTCATTCGCATGCAGAAACCATAGCACACAGTGGTGTTAGTTAGCGTGATTCAAATTATAACCGAAATTAGAACGATTGATAAATGAAACTGAAACTAAAACTGAAAACAGTAACTGGTATAGCAGTAGGACAAGTTGGGGGGGGGAACATCAGCAGCATAAAGCGTTAGTGAGCGCATATTATTGATCACGTTCCTGTTGTTTATACAGTCGACAACAGCGTGCTAAATCTCCCTGGAGAAACAGCCATCAACTCACCCACTCAGTCAAATCGTTTGCCTCCGACATTTCCCCGCATATAAAAAAACTAATCGCATGTGTGGCGAATACTTAACGACGCCGTTCTGCTAATAATGGGCGAATCTAGAAATGTAAAGGGGGACGGGGCGCAGGTGTCCCTATAGCAGAAATATTATATACGCTAAGCTTGGTAGACTCCTACTTATGATTAGCTTTTTTCCACATGCCACTTTTATTTTTATGACTAATAATTTAGGCCCTATTGTTCTTGCAAAGTTGCAATTGCAAAGTGAAAAAATAATCACATCGTCTATGTTTAATTCAAATTCTGGTTCACACATGCATGCAGATTAATCTACATTTAGTTATAAGGCGTGTGTTTTAAAATATTCTTCCCATCGGCCATCACGCACGGCACGCACAGACCGACGGATGCGCTGGCTCATGCACGATGTGTCACCAAACGCTGTCGCTGTCGCATAATGCATTGACGTCACCAGTGACGCAAATAGCACGCGGCATACGAAAATCAATTGATCAAAAGAAATAATCCATCATCAAGCAAAAACGCCAGTTATCCTTAGCGAGAATTCACGTCCCAATCACACCGCGCAGATTATTACGGCTAATGGAAATAAATTTCGCAAGGTAGTGCGGCAGCAGACTTGCTATGAAATGGAAAGTCCCTCCTCTGGTCAATTCTAAATGCAGCAATAAAGCAAAAACGTCAAATGTCATCATTTTTTTCCAGTTATCATAAACATCACTTTATCACGACCTTACGGCCACAGCGTAGGACTATATACGTTTTGCAATAACGCCAGAGAAACATACTAAAGGCATGTTTGTTTTTGATTCAAGCAAACTATTCGTCATTTAAGCGTAAGTAGAATTTGACAGCCAAACAAACGAACCTTAGTTGTGTCATTCACTAGGCCTCCGTTCTGTAAAGCACAGCAAAATGCAAGCTCTACAGCAGACGGGCAAACACACGTCTAACCAAAACGCTCCATTCTGTTATCAAAACTACAAGCCAACGGTCAACATGCAATGCTAACATCATGCCATTCAAATACACAAAAACCAGCAAATTTGTTAATTGTATTAGTATTAGTAATAATAATAATAA